>OJGU01000226.1_pt1 | contig 37910 bp, 29 predicted proteins | sample 1594741 | NCBI WGS metagenome assembly OJGU01 (sample SAMN05416841, study PRJEB24817) | seawater metagenome | isolation source: Sea water | place: Canada:Atlantic | collected 2013-07 | reverse complement strand
GTGTATAAGAGACAGATATTGAGAGTTATTCTTTTAATATGTTTCTCCAACCTTGTTCTACTTTTTTGGGGTTAAGTGTTTCTGAAATTAATTTATGATTATGATATTTTTCTTTTTCAGAAAGAGGTTCTAGAGTGAAGGCATTTAAATCATTTTCTACGCTATAGATATGATATCCTAGTTCTTTTAATGTTTTATATGTAGAACTTTTATCAGATAGAAATATTTTGGTGCCATTCCATAATAAAAACACTATATTTCCTAAAGCTTCTTGCCTTTTAGAATTTAAAATAAAGATGCCAATTTCATCAAGTTTATTATAATAGTCTTCTAAACTCATAAAGTCTGTTACAAACTCTATATTATTTATTTTTAATCCTTCAATGGCTTTTTTTAATAATCTGATGTATGCTTTTTTACCGTATGATAAAGGTATTATAATTTTATTTTTTACTTTTAATTTTTTAAGCAATAGTATTATTTCATAATGATTTAGAATTGGAGAACCCGCATGTCCAACCATAATGTTTTTTTTTACCCTGTTAAAATCTAGTGTTATGTTTGGGAAATCATTTAATGATAAATAAGCTAATTGGATATATTGCACATTAGGGTTATGGCTCATAACCTCATTATAATCACCTTTTATAAATGAACAAAATATATCAAACTCGTTGAAATATTTTTCAAAACTTTCTTTACCAAGATAAAAAGGATATTTTACTTTGTTCTTTAGAAAATATATAAAATAATTATAATGAAAAGAAATTAATTTTCTATAATAGAATGGTTTAGAAAATTTTAAATATTTACCTTTTAACTTGTGTGGTAACTGATAATATTCAAATCCCCAAAAAATCCATATAAATTGGATGGAATTTTTGTTGTAGTGTTTTTTTAGTATATCTATTTCTTTAGTATTATAAACATGAAAAGAATGGTATATAACTTTACTAAGTTGTATGTTTTGATTATTGGTTATAAATTTTTTTAGATTAGAATAACTAACTTTTTCATGTTTAGTACGACAATTATTATTTAAATTTAAATAATAATTATTGGTTGAAATTTTTTCTGAAAATTGTACAGTTTTAGTAGTAAAAACTCCTAAAGAGTCATTAAAGATATGTAAATTCCATTTTGTCAAATTAAATTAATTTTTTAAAAGTAGCTGGATTGCCTGCAACCATTGTATTCTCTTCAACATCTTTAATAACAACACTTCCTGCGGCAATAATTGCTCTAGATCCTATTTTAATATTCGGAATAATAGTTGCCCCTGTACCAATGAAAACATTGTCACCTATATGGCAATTACCTGAAATGTTAACGCTAGGACAAATTTCTGAAAATTTCCCTATTTTGCAGCCATGACCAATTGTACAATTAAGATTAATTAAGACTCCATTAGAAATAGTTATATCTGAAGTAACAATTGTTCCTGTCATTATATTGACTCCTGTTCCTAAAACATTTTGTAAATTACCTATTTTCGACATAGGAGATATTAAGTTAAAGGCAGTTCCTCCTATTTTATTAAATTTTTTAAATAGTAGTTCTCTTACTTTTGGATTGCCGACTCCAAGAATGTATTTAGTATCATTAACTTTAAAATATTCTTTTAGTTCATTATAAGAGCGTATTATTTGGGAGTTTTTTAATTGTGGAATATTAAACTTAAAAAGAGGATCGATGTCGTTATAAAATATAATTTCTCCTTTAAAATTTTGTTCTAATAAAACTTCATAAGATTCTAATGCAAAACCTCCTGTTCCTATAATTACCATATTTTAAAATTATTAATTAATTCACAAATTATCGATTGTTCTTCTTCTGTTAAATCAAAATATAATGGTAAACATAAAATCCTAGAACTAATATTCTCAGAGTTTTTGCAACTTATATAATCTACGTAATTTAATTTGTTCAGAGAAGGATAAAAGTATCTTCTAGTTTGAATATTATTATTTAATAAAAAATCATATAATTTTAATGTTGTTATTTCGGAGTCTAATATTATGGGGAAATAAGCATGATTATACTCTATATCTATATTTTTATATATTAGTTTGGTAATTTTTTTATTTATTATATGATTAAAATAATATTGCCATTGATTTTTTCGGGTTATTAAAATTTTATCGATATATGGATAATTACATAATCCCATTGAAGCACACACTTCATTCATTTTTGCATTAATACCTAGTCCATCAAAACTAATAGGAGAGGTGTGTCCGAAATTCCTTAATAATAATAGTTTTTCGTAAGTATCTTTCGAGTTACAAGAAATACCACCACCTTCAATGCTATGAAATAGTTTTGTAGCATGAAAACTAATTGTAGATACATCTCCAAAATTCATCAAAGATTGTCCATTTTTTTTAGAACCAAATCCATGAGCATTATCAAAAATTAATTTAAGGTTATATTGTTCTGCAATTTTTTTTAACGCTGAAAAATCACAAGGGTAACCAAAAACATTTGTAGCTAATATTGCAGAAGTTTTATCCGTAATTAAGGTTTCAATTTTACTACAATCAATATTTAAATTGGTTAGAGAAATATCGGCAAAAATAGGGATGCAGTTTTCCCAAACAATTGATGATGTTGTTGCAACATAAGAAAAAGGGGTTGTTATTATCTCTCCTTTCAGACCAAGAGCTCGGATAGCTAATTGTATTGCTATTGTTCCGTTTGTTACTAGTACAAAATATTTGGAATCGAAATATTCGGCCATTTTTTGTTCGAATTCTGTTACAAATTTCCCATGATTGGTAAACCAAGAAACATCAAACATATATCTGATTTTATCAAAATAATCTTCTATATTTGGTGTAAATGGTTTGGTTTGAGTAATCAGTTTTGGTAACTTCATTTTTCTTAAAACTAGTAACTTTTCGATTAAACTATCATATTAACAGCAATACAATATTACTATATTTTCTCAAATTTTTAGTTATACTAGTAATAGTAATTTTAACCTTTTAGCTTGTTTTTTTGTTTAGAGTAGAAATAAATGGATTATTTAGTCAACAATTCAAATCTACATTTTTTAGTGAAATAAAATTTAATTTTTTAATTCAACTTAATTTGCGAAATCCGTTCATTAGTGTTAATTTGAAATCAAATAAGATGAATAAAATTTTTTTATGGAAATATAGATGATGTAAGAATATATAATAGAGCATTGGCAGCAAATGAAATTCTAGCTTTATGTAATGAAGGAGTTGTTTCAATTGAGGAACAAAAATATATGTCAAACGTTCAGATTTATCCTAATCCTACCAATTCTACTATTGCAGTTAATATAGAAAACAAAGCAAATACAAAAGGATATAAAATAGAGATTAACAACTTGCTAGGTCAAATAGTTTATGTTAATTCAATAAATAACAGTATAGATTTATCTAGTTTAGGAAATAAAGGTGTTTATTTTGTAAAAGTACTTGATGAAAACAACAATGTAGTTGATGTTCAAAAAGTGGTGTATTATTAATTTATATATTTGGAGTATGAAGATGATATTGTAAGGACTTCTTACAATGTCTTCATTAAATACTGATACATCCCCACCATGGCTTTGATGTCTTTCTTGTGTACTTTCTCATCAGGAGAGTGAACATTGTCCTCGGGCGCACCTATAAAACACCAATCGAATGGGTAGGGAGAACGTTGTAGTGCATTACCATCACTTCCTCCGGCACTTTCTACTTCAAGTTGAAAAGGAATTTTACTTTTTGTTGCTAAATCAACAATTTTATTAATGTAGCTTCTTCTTGGTATTCCGGAATCTCGCATAGAAATAGCAACGCCTTTTCCATGTTTTACTCCTTCTGTTACCCAAGTTATATCTGAAATTAATGCTTGTTTTACACCAAAGCCTTCGTATAAAAATTTGGCTAAATAACCAATACTTCCTCCTCCATGTTCTTCCCAGGCTGAGAATACAATAGCTCCGTTTTCTAAGGTTTTGGCAACTTCTAAAGCACTCCAAACACCTAAACGGTTGTCCATATAACAACACTGAATATAGTTGTTGTCTTCTCTAAAATTAGGTTGATAAGTAAGTGTTGTGCCTCTATCTATTGTTCTTTTGTATTTTGCCGAAAAGGTTAAAAATTCATGTTCGTCTTCTATGGCTTCAAGTGTACAGGTTATTTTTCCTTGATTATCTTCTCCAACTAATTTAGCTCCTTTTTTAGCAGAAGGACCACCAATTTTAATTAGATTATTGTCATATCCAACTGTATATCCAACAGAATCCATATGAGCAAAAATAGCTGTTCTTGGTTCTCCGAAAATCAGTATAATACAATCCTGAAAGTCTTCCCCTATTAAAATTTCAGGTTGAACTTTCCAGTTTTTTTGCTCTTTTTTGATGTGTTTTAAAAGAAAGGTTGTCATCGCTTCTTCACTACCGGAAGGAGCATGAATTTTACAAAGTTGTTGAAGTAAATCAAAATTCATGATGTTGAAGAGTTATGCCTTCTTAGTTGTTTAACATTACAGGCATTACCAACATCAACACTTCTTCGTTGTCGTCTTCTTTTTCTATAGGGGTTAAAATCCCGGCTCTGTTTGGAGCAGACATCGCAATACTAACATTGTCTGATGTTAAATTGGTTAACATTTCCAATAAAAATGCTGCATTAAATCCTATTTCCATATCTTCACCTTCAAACTGGCAAGTAAGTCTTTCAACGGCTTCATTAGAAAAGTCTAAATCTTCAGCAGAAATTTGTAATTCGCTGCCTGACATTTTAAGTTTTATTTGGTGGGTCGTTTTGTTAGAGAATATCGCTACTCTTTTTAAGGCAGTTAAAAATTTACTTCTTTCAACGGTAAGTACATTAGGGTTTTCTGTTGGAATTACAGCATTGTAGTTTGGATATTTACCATCAATTAATCTAGAAATTAGTTTAGTAGATTCAAATTCAAAAGCTGCGTTGGTTTCGTTGTATTTTATAGTTACGTCATCGCTAACATTACTTAAAATGTTTTTCAGTAAGGTTAAAGGTTTTTTAGGAAAGATGAATGAAGAGCCTGTTTTGGCTCCTAAATCTGTTCTTCTATACTTTACTAGCTTGTGAGCATCTGTTGCTACAAAAGTGATGTCGTCATTATTTAATTCAAAAAATACTCCTGACATAACAGGTCTTAACTCATCATTACCTGTAGCAAATAATGTTTTGTTGATAGCATTTTCAATAATGTCGGCATTAATTTTTATGGTTGATGGCTTTTCAATTTCAGGAGTTTTGGGAAACTCTTCACCATTTAAACCACTCAATTTATATTTTCCTTCATCAGATGTGATTTCGATACCAAAATCTTTGCTATCAATAGTAAAAGTAAGTGGTTGAGTAGGAAAAGTTTTTAAGGTATCTAACAATAACTTAGCTGGAATAGCAATAATTCCATCTTCTTTAGATTCAATACTAAGCTTTGTGGAAATAGTTGTTTCTAAATCTGAAGCGGTAACAGATAGTTCTCCGTCTTTTATCTCAAACAAAAAATTATCTAAAATTGGCAATGTATTGTTGGTACTTAATACGCCACTAATTTGTTGTAGTTTTTTTAATAATGCTGTACTTGTTACTATAAATTTCATATGTATGTAAATTATTTAATTGTCTTGTTTTATAAGTGTAACAAAAGTAATTTTTTATGAGTGCTAACTGCGAATTAATTATTAATAATTATCAACATTGTTAATAAAATTAAATCACTGATTATTAATTTCTTAATTGTTGTTTTTCAGTAATATTAATAGCATTTTTTACTTTTTGTTTGGTAAGTGCGTAATCAATTACTTCGGTCATATTTTCTACATAGTGAAATTTAAGACCTGTTAAATAATCTTGTTTTATCTCTTTGATGTCTTTTTCATTATCTTTAGAAAGAATGATTTCCTTGATTTCAGCACGTTTTGCAGCCAATATTTTTTCTTTAATTCCACCAACAGGTAATACTCGGCCTCTCAATGTAATTTCACCAGTCATAGCTAAATTAGCCTTTACTTTACGTTGTGTAAATGCCGATGCTAAGGCTGTAAGCATAGTGATTCCTGCCGAAGGTCCATCTTTTGGCGTTGCTCCTTCAGGAACGTGAATGTGAGTGTCCCATTTATCAAAAGTCTCCGGACTAATATCAAGAATATCGGCATGAGCTTTAAGGTAAGCGAGTGCTATAATTGCAGATTCTTTCATTACATCACCTAAATTTCCAGTAAGGGTAAGTTTTCCTTTTCCTTTACTTAAACTGGTTTCTATAAACAAAATATCGCCACCAACAGAAGTCCATGCTAACCCTGTAACAACTCCGGCAACATCATTGCCTTGGTATTTGTCTTTTGAATGTCCCGGACCTAATAAATCAACAAGGTTGTCCATTACTACTTTTGGGTTATAGTTTTCTTCTTCCATAGCAATTTGTTTGGCTTTTTGACGAACAACTTTTGCTAGTTTCTTTTCTAAATTTCTAACACCAGATTCTCTAGTATATTCACTTGCTATTTTCTCAATTACTTTTTTAGGGATTTGTAATTGATTTTTTTGTAGCCCGTGGTTTTGTATCAACTTAGGAATTAAATGTCTTGTAGCAATTTCTACTTTTTCTTCAATTGTGTAGCCGTTCATTTCAATAATTTCCATTCGGTCTCTAAGCGCAGGCTGAATGGTTGATAATGAATTGGCGGTAGCAATGAATAAAATTTTAGATAAATCGTAATCTAATTCTAAAAAGTTGTCATAAAAACTATCGTTTTGTTCGGGGTCTAAAACTTCTAATAAAGCTGAAGATGGATCACCTTGATGACTTGCTCCAACTTTATCTATTTCATCTAAAACAAAAACAGGGTTAGAGGATTCTACTTTTTTTAAACTTTGAATAATTCTTCCCGGCATTGCTCCAATATAAGTTTTTCGGTGACCTCTAATTTCTGCTTCATCCCTTAATCCACCTAATGACATTCTTATATACTTTCTGCCTAACGCTTCGGCAACAGATTTTCCAAGAGAGGTTTTTCCAACTCCTGGAGGACCGTAAAGACAAAGAATGGGAGATTTTAAATCGCCTTTTAGTTTTAGCACGGCTAAGTGTTCAATAATTCTTTCTTTAACTTTTTCTAAACCATAATGGTCTCTATCTAAAATACGTTGAGCTCTTTTTAAATCAAAATTATCTTTAGAATATTTTTCCCAAGGGAGTTCTAACAAGGTTTCAATATAATTGGATTGAACAGAATATTCTGCTGCTTGTGGATTTAGTCTTTCAAGCTTACTAATTTCTTTTTCAAAACGTTCTTTAACTGTTTTGTTCCATTTTTTTGTTTTGGCTTGTTTTCTGAACTCAGCAATTTCTTGTTGTTGAGGGTCGCCACCAAGTTCTTCTTGTATTTGCTTAATTTGTTGATTAAGAAAATAATCTCTTTGTTGTTTATCTAAATCTGTTCTAACTTTGGACTGAATGTCATTTTTTAATTCTAGTAATTGCAGCTCTTTGGTTAAGTGCTGTAACAATAAATTGGCTCTTTCTTGTAGTTCAGGAATTTCTAACAAGGTTTGTTTTTCTTTCACTCCTGCATTCATGTTAGAAGCGATAAAGTTGATTAAAAAAGTAGGACTTTCTATGTTTTTAATGGCAAAAGTCGCTTCGGTAGGAATACTTGGAGATTGTTGAATAATTTGAGTAGCTAAATCTTTAATAGAGCTTACCAGAGCATTGAATTTTCTGCCTTCAGGTTTTTCCAATTGATTAAACTCTTTTACTCTAGCTTTTAAATAAGGAGTTGTTTGAGTAAATTCTTTAATTTTAAATCGTTTTTTACCCTGAATGATAACGGTGGTGTTCCCATCGGGCATACGAAGCATTTTTAAGATATGGGCAACTGTTCCGATTTCATTCAAATCTTTTGGTTCAGGATCTTCAATAGCATCGTTTTTTTGAGCTACAACTCCAAGTGTCTTATCTCCATTATAAGCTTCTTTTATAAGTTTAATGGATTTATCTCTACCAACAGTTATGGGAATAATTACACCGGGAAATAAAACGGTATTTCTTAATGGAAGTAAGGGTAATTCTTTAGGTGTTTCTTCAGAATTCATTTGTTCTTCATCATCAGAAGATAAAAGAGGGATAAATTCTGTGTCGTCATCAATTATATTTGAGATAGTAAGGTTGTCGAAATTAAATGAGTCTTTCATAGATAAAAAATTAATAAGTCAAATTGACATTATAAAAAATAAAATAGTACTGAAAATTCAGTAACATCAATAATTCAAGGGTTGTGCCAATTAATGGAAATCGGAATTTTTGGCGGTTTTTACTTTCTGTATTCCGAAGTTTGTTGATGTATGTCAGCAAAAATAGCTTTATCTTCTTTGGTAAGTAGTATACCTCTTCTTTCCATAACTTTTTCAGCAGTTTCAAGGGCTTTTTCTAATTGGTAAGTTGTAGTTTCTCCATTTCCTCCCCAAGAAAATGATGGAATAAATTTATCTTGAAAACCACTACCATAAATATTAGCCGAAAAACCTGCTATAGTTCCAGTATTAAACATCGTATTTATGCCGCATTTTGTATGATCTCCCATAATTAATCCACAAAATTGTAAACGTGTGTTTTCTAATTTTTTAGAAGTATAGTCCCATAATTTTACTTCGCCATAATTGTTTTTTAAGTTAGAATTATTGGTGTCGGCACCTAAATTACACCATTCTCCTATAACAGAATTTCCCAAAAAGCCATCGTGTCCTTTATTGGAATATCCTTGAATTACAGAGTTGTTAACTTCTCCACCAACTTTTGAGTGAGGACCAATGGTAGTAGCTCCATAAATTTTTGTTCCCATTTTTAAGGTAGCATTTTCGCAAAGAGCAAAAGGGCCTCGAACTAAGCTGCCTTCCATAATTTCGGCATTTTTACTAATGTAGATGGCTCCAAAATTACTGTTTAGAATGGATCCAGTAATTGTAGCACCTTCTTCAATAAAAACCTTGTTTCCAATTATGGTGTTAGTTTCGTTGGCTTTTGCAGATTTTTTATTTTTAGTTAATCTTTCAAAATCTTGTTCAATAGCTTCGTGATTTGTTGTGAAGATATCAGTTACAGTGCTAATTGAAGTTAAATAGAAATCTGTTATATCAATTAGATTTTCAAAGGATTCGGAATTAAAAATTTCTAAGTTTGTTTTTGCTACTACAATTTCATCATTGCAAATAAGGGCTTCGTTTAGTTGAAGTTCATTTTTTATAAAAGCAACAAGTTCTGATGTTGGTAAAAAACTACCATTGATAAATAAATTCTCCTTAGCAGTATTCAGTTTAAATTTTTTTGAAAGATAAGTTTCTGTTAGGTAAGAAATATTTTCTTCGCTTACAGACAAAAAATCCATCCATTTTTCTTCAATGGTGGTGATGCCAACTCTAAGTTTGGCAATAGGTTTAGCAAAAACTAAAGGAAGTAAGCTTTCTCTGTTGGTTTCAAAAAAAATGACGTTCATCTGTAGTGTTGTTTTGTTTTCGAAAGTACAAAAAAAAAGTCCTTCCGCAATAACGAAAGGACTTAAAATCTGTTAAGATTAATTTATTTAGAATGCTTTCCGTATCTGTTTTTAAATTTGTCAATACGTCCTGCAGTATCCACCAATTGAATTTTTCCTGTGTAAAATGGGTGAGACTTATGAGAAATCTCCAATTTAACCAAAGGATATTCATTACCATCTTCCCAAACAATAGTTTCTTTAGTGTTAGTAGCTGATCTACTTAAAAAAGAGTATTCATTAGACATGTCTTTAAATACTACTAATCTGTAATTTTCCGGATGTATTTCTTTTTTCATTTTTTTAAATTTAAATCTTGTATTTTCTAAGGGGAGGCAAATTTAGTAATATTTTTTTAATTGGCAATCCTCCTGTTAAAAATATTTCTTTTTAAGAAAGAAAGATTATTTTTTTTCATCAAAATTAAATAAAGTGGAATTATAAAATGAGGAATTCTTACCAAAAATTCATAAATCCAATAAAACAAAGTGGATGAGAAAAAATCAACATAAACATTTGTATATATACGTGCAAATGAGGTTAGAAAACCCCAAATGACTCCATACCATAAAAATGGAGTTTCAATTTTAGGGATAAATATGGCTATTGCAAAAATAAAATCTAGCACTCCAACAAGATGTAAGAATATGAATGCTTGTTCATTATTAAAACTTGTACCTGATATTATCATCTGAACAAAATTTGCTGGAATAGGATAGTAACCAATAGCATATAACCCGTGACAAAAAAACGTTATTCCTATAGTGAGTTTAAAAAAAAATAATTGTTTTTGTTTTTTAATTAGGAAGAATAAAGGCAAAAACATTTGAGATGAATATTCAAAAAACTGACCTATGCTTAATGATTTTTCTTTGAAATATCCAAAAGCTATTAATACAAGCATAAAACAAGAAAAATAAAGTACAATTTTTTTTGCGGTATTGTTTAGTTGATATAAGAGTAGGGTTAATCCACTTAAAGTTAAAAATAGTATACCTATTATAATAATTACAGTGTTAATGGAATCATCTAAGTTGGGAGAATTAATGTAATCATTAAAGTTAATATTAAGTAATTGTAAAATAGGATTTACAAAGTGTTTGCTGTATAAAACTCCTCTTATGGGAGAATCGAAAAAAAGATGTTGAATTGTTCTGCCCAATAAAAGCAATACTAAAGTGATTTTAATTATAGTTTCAGTTTTTTTCATCGAACAGCAATATTATAGATAAGACTAATTTTTTTTATTAAATCATTATTAAGTCTCTTTTAAATATTGATATATGTACATTTTGTAATATAAAAATGATTTAAAATTCAACTTACATTAAGTAGATATTGAGTGTGTTCTTTTGCATTAAAATTATATGTTATGAAAAGAAATTTACTTATTTTATTCGCTTTTATAAGCACATCGCTTTTAGCTAACACAGAAAAATATCGATTAGTTTACAGGACTGATCCTGCTACATCTATTGTAGTACAATGGGTTCAGGCTTCCGGTTCAAATCCCATAGTGTATTATGATGTGATTGACCATGGAACAAATTGGTCGGCTTATACATTTCAGCATGGTGTTGATAGGACCGAAAGCTACAAAGGAATGACTCATAAATTTTCTAGACTAACAGGTTTACAGCCTAACACTAATTATTATTTTGTAATTAAAGATAGTGATGGAACAAGTAGTCGTTTTTGGTTTAAAACCTTACCAAATAATAGTAACACACCATTATCTGTAATAGCAGGTGGTGATAGTAGAACTAATCCTTTGGCTAGACAAAATGCTAACTTGTTAGTTAGTAAAATTAGACCTCACTTTATTATGTTTGGTGGAGATATGACAGATTTAAATTTAGATAGTGAATGGGATGAGTGGTTTGATGATTGGCAATTAACTATTTCGGCTGATGGCAGAATGTATCCTTTAATTCCTGCAAGAGGAAACCACGAATGGAGCAATGATGATATTTATAAAATGTTTGATGTAATTGACCCTAATGCCATTTATGCTTTTAATGTTGGTGGCGATATGGCAAGAATTTATACACTAAACACGGAATATGCTATTTCTGGAAATCAGTCTTCATGGCTACTAAATGACTTACAACAAAATCATCAAGCCACCGAATGGAGATTAGCACAGTACCATAAACCTATGCGTCCTCATGTCTCTAGCAAAAGTGAAGGAAACGATCAATATGCAAATTGGGCACAGCCATTTTATGATTTTAACATGAATGTTGTGGTAGAATGTGATGCTCACACCGTAAAATCTACTTGGCCGGTAAAGCCATCTACTGTTTCAGGGAATGATGAAGGTTTTATGAAAGATACCTTAAATGGAACAGTTTATATTGGTGAGGGATGTTGGGGAGCTCCTCTTAGAAATAATGATGATAATAAATCTTGGACGAGAAACAGTGCAAAATTTAATTCTTTTCATTGGATACACTTATATAAAGAAAAAATTGAAATAAGAACTATTGCTACTGATAATGCATTATCCGTTGGGGTAGTCAATGATAATAATCCATTTGTTATTCCAACAAATTTAGATGTTTGGAATCCATCTAATGGAGATGTAGTTATAATTGAGAATCCAAAATATCAAGGAAGACCATTAGTAAATATTACTTCTCCTCAAAACAATGCTTATTTTAATCAATCACAAGTCGTTACTATTCAGGCAAATGCTGTAGATACTAATGGAACTGTGCAGAAAGTAGAGTTTTATGTTGATGGTAATTTAATTTTTACAGATTTAACCTCTCCTTGGAACGCTAATTATACGATACCTGCAAATGGAATCACTACCATAAAAGCGGTTGCTTATGATAATGATGGATATTTTGAATTAGATGAAATTTTTGTTTATTCAGGAAATGTAGCAATTTCTTCCCAAGTTATTGCAAGTAATGACGATGCAGAAGAAGATAAGGCAGATGGAGATATGGATATTACTAGTTCAGACTTAGAAATTTCTATTGAAGATAATATCTGGCCAATTTCTGATGAGAATCAATGGGTAGGCATGAGGTTCAGAAATTTAAATATTCCGGTTGGAGCAATTATCGATACAGCCTATATTCAGTTCACTGTTGATGAAACTGAATCAGCATCAGCTATATCTATTGTTTATGGTGAAAAAAATCATAATGGAACACCGTTTTATGATTTGCCTTATAATATTTCTGCCAGAACCAAAACAAACAACCAAGTTACATGGAATATACCTGCATGGAATAATGCTGGTGATGCTGGTGTTAATCAAAGAACACCTGATTTAAAGCAAATTGTACAAGAAATAATTGATAACACTAATTGGAGCGTAAATAATGCAATGGTTTTTTTAATAGAAGGCTCAGGAACTAGAACTGCGGAAGCTTTTGATGGAGAAGCTAATAAAGCTCCAGTATTACATATTAGTTATCACATGGTTGCCACAACTGCTATAGCTGAAAATACGATATGGAATGATATCAATATTTATCCAAATCCAACATCTACAGTTTTAAATGTTGATTTGAGTAACGTTTCAAAAAATCCTTGGATAAATATTTACTCTTTATCAGGAAAAGTGGTTTTCTCTAAACGACTAAATGCCCAAATAGTTAATACAATTGACTTGCAAAGAGTAGGGTTATCAAAAGGTGTTTATGTGGTATCTATTAAAGAAGAAGGATTGAATATTACTAAAAAACTTATAATCAACTAAAATGAATAGTAAAAACACGTTTTTGTTTTTGATAGCACTTTTCTTAAGCTTTGGTTTAATAGCTCAAAGAGAAGAAGGAAACAACAAGATTAATAATTCCCTAAAACCATTTTATCATGGAGTAGCTTCTGGTGATCCAACGGATAGCTCTGTTATTTTGTGGACAAGAGTAACACCTGATACAATAAATGCAAATCCTATTTCGGTTAGCTGGAGGATTGCTCTTGATACAGGAATGACTGCTATTGTTGCTTCAGGAAATATATTTACTGATTTAATGAAAGATTTAACCGTAAAAGTAGATGTGTCAGGACTTCAGGCAAACACTTGTTATTATTATGATTTTTCTGCTTTAGGTTTTAATTCTATTAGAGGAAGAACAAAAACAACTCCTAAAGGAGATACAGATAGTTTGCGTTTTGCTGTTGTTTCATGCTCAAACTACGAACACGGGTATTTTAATGCCTATAGAAAAATTACTCAACGTAATGATGTGGACGCTATTATTCATTTAGGGGATTATATTTATGAATATGAAGCTGGTGGATATTCGGCAAGCATTAATGGAAGAAGTAACGATCCTGTAAATGAAATTATATCGCTTACAGATTATAGGTTGAGGTATTCTCATTATCGGTTAGATGAAGATTTAATGCGTTTACATCAACAATATCCTTTTATTACAATTTGGGATGATCATGAGTCAGCTAATGATTCATATATTGATGGGGCAGGAAATCATGATGTAGGAACAGAAGGTAGTTGGTACGCTAGGAAAAGTAATGCTAAAAAAGCTTATTTTGAATGGATGCCAGTAAGAGAAAAGGGTGGGGCAGATAGTTCAATTTATAGAAAATTTAGTTATGGAGACTTGTTCAATTTATATATGCTTGACACGCGTTTGGAAGGAAGAGTAGAGCAAGTAGGGGCAACGTCACCACTACTTAATGATCCTTCAAGAACATTGTTGGGAGCTACACAATATAATTGGTTGGTAAATGAGTTAACTAGTAGTACAGCTAAATGGAATGTGTTGGGACAACAAGTAATGATAGCTCCATTAAAAATTGCAGGAATACCCGTTAATACCGACCAGTGGGATGGCTATCCAATTGAGAGAAATAATTTATTAAATGCAGTTATGTTAAATAACGTGGATAATTTGGTAGTGCTTACAGGCGATATACACACCTCATGGGCAAACGATATACCTTTGGGAAATTATAACCCATCTACAGGAGCCAATTCTGCTGGTGTTGAATTTGTTGTTACTAGTATTACTTCTGAGGGATTTCCATTTTCAGTAGGAACTAGTATTATTCAATCTTCCAACTCGCACATGAAGTGGATAGATTTAACCAAACACGGATATTTAATTCTTGATGTAAACAAACAAAGAGTTCAAGGAGATTGGTATTTTGTAAATGATGTAACTACCATAACAGATAATGAAACCTTGGGAAATGCATTTTATACAAATGATGGAGAACGATTTCTTCGTCAGGCTTCTTTACCATCACAAGGGAATGGGTTGATGTGTGTTCAAGCTCCCTTGTCACCTGTAGTTTTCGCTGTTGGGTTAATTGAAAATAAACAAGACGAATTAACTTTTTTTGGTAGTTATCCTAACCCAGCATTTGATGAAATAACCTTGCAATTTTCTTTAGAAAGTACATATGCTAAAGTAGAGTTAAGAATAGTTGATATTTTTGGAAAAGAGGTTTATTATCTATCTAATAATAATTTCAAATCAGGAGTTAATTATATGAAATTAGATATATCTTCATTAGCTAAGGGAACTTATATAGTCGTTTTACAAACTGAAAAAAGTGTAAAAACACAAAAGATAATAAAGAATTAAGCGTTCTTAAAAGAAATCAAAATAACTGCTACCGTCATCTTCTTCTCTTGCTCTTTTGTGTCCGATTATTTCAATAGATTTTACTTTTTCTTTTATAAATTCATCAATGTCTTTGTCCTTAGCAATTTTATTGTTTTTTTCTTTCACCAAATTTTCTTCTTGAATTAAGTTGTCTTTACTTTGATGAATACCGATATAATCTAAGCTCCAATTATCATCTTTTGGTTTTTTGCTCTTGAAAAAATATACATGACTCACTTTGTTTTGAATGGTAATCTCTTTTGCAGTTATAAATTCTAAGGTGTCTTTACTAAAATTAAAACTACTAGAGTACAACATAGATTTTGCAATATTTTGCTTTAAGTTATCATCTTCAGGAAAAAGATCTAAACGTTTAATTTTAGCTAATTCTTGATATAAATAAGCGTAATTAATTACATCGTTAGCAAGATAGTTCCATACAGATTTGTCAACGGAAATGTTGTTGGTAATCATGTTGCAATAAACATCTGTTAATAATTTATAATCTTGTACCGTTAGCAACTTGTTAAAATAAGTTTTTACTTCTTTTTTGTTGTAGAAAGGCAGTAAAAGTTTGGTATAAATAATTAAAAAGTCGTTGCCTTTATTTTTATAACTCGAATAGTAATAAGTTTTATCTTTTTCTTTGGCACCTTCGGCTTGTTCGTAGCTTATTTGGCTTTTAAGTTCAATTTTAGCTTCTCTTACAATTTGTTTATAAAACTTAGCGTATTGTTTTGGTTTTATGTGATTGCTATCAATTAGTTGAGCCAGCAATTCGTAAATAGGTTTTTTGTAATCAGCAACAAAAGTAAAATCTAATACTCTTGGGAAAATTGTACTGGCAAGCGCTAAACTATCTTCAAATGCTCGGAATAAATATTTAATATCATCTTTATTACTTCCCAACGGAATATCATAATCTAACAATTTAATAAATTTATTTAAAGCTTCTTTGTCTTTCTGACGAATAAGTGCTCTTAAAACGGCAATTTGATACATGGCAGTATCTTCTACTGTTGGGTATAGGCTTTCTAAAAATGGAATAATTCTATCATTATCAATTCTTCCTAAATCCATAATAAGTTGTTCTTTAGCTTCAATGTAATCGCTTCCGAAAGGGTAGTTGGTGATAGTTTGCATTAGTTGATCAACGTATTTGCCATCATCTTTATTAAAAATCACTCTATTTTTAGCAGACTCTAATGCTCTTTCTTTTTCAATACTATCATTACTATAAATGGCATTAAAAAACATTTCAGATTTATCTGCTAGAACAGAACTTCCAATTAAAGTATCGAAAGGTGTAAATGTTTCAAAAAATTGAGAGATAAATTTGCTTGGTTGACTAATGCTGTCTCCGGTAGTTTTTAATACATATATTGAAGCATGTTTAACAATTATTTTAGCAATTATAGTTCTAGTGCTGTTGGTATCACCAAATACGATGTCTAATGAAAAAATATCACCTTTCTTTGTTGAAGAAGAGTCTAATATTACTAAGTGATTGGTTTTTTGAATGTATTTAATTTCACTGCTCCAAAGAGAATCTATGTGTTCAAACTCTTTGTATTGATGTTCTTTAATAAATTCTAAATCAATTCGTTCGAAGTTTTCTGAATAAAATGAACTGTTTTTAATTTTATATTCAAAAGAAGTGTCTTTAGTTTTCTTTTTTGCAGCTTTTTTGTCGCTAGCAATATCATAAACCTGTTCGTAATCATTTGGCAAAAGGTGGTTAGATGTTACTGTAAAAAACATAGAAGAATCAGATTTTTCTTTAAACTCAAAAGTGTAAGAAAAATCTTTTAGTGTAAACGATTCAAAAAATGGGTTAGTAGTTTTTTGTGTAGGAGACACATTGGCTAATAAGTAGTAATAAGCTCCTTTAATTACAATTTTTAATGAGATGTATCCACTACTATCAGGTAGGGTAGAGTGGGTAATTAATTCAGGATATTGTTTTTTTAGGTTAATGTTTTTGGTAGATGAATCAATTTTTAATTCCTTTAAAAACATGTCGGCAATTCTGTTCAACTCAAAACTGTCTTGTTCAATAAATTGGGTATCAAATAAGGAAGCTCTTTTTAAATAGTAAAAATTATTGTCGTTGGCATCATAAGCTTCCAATTCGGTATGATCGTATAAGGATGATATTTTAGTATTGTTTTTAAAATGGTAATAATTAGGTACTTCCACTTCAAAATCAGATTTTAAAGGTTGTACTTTTTTCCAATCTTTAGCTATTGGTGTTAAAGTGATGGTATTAAAGAAGTTGTCGCCTTCATTTTTTACAAATTCATCTTTTCCACCCATTTTAAAAATTAAAATATTTAATGGAGTAAAAACAAATTGATATCGTTGGTAGTTGCCTGATTTAGTTTTATTTAGTACGTCTAAAGCTTTAAATCCATTTTTCTCAAATTCTTTTTTAGAAATTATTTTTCCCGGTACATTTTCAAAAAGCAAGCTATCTATTTTTGCTTGGAAATCACCATTATTATAGCTTTTAAAGTAATGATAAGTACTTAGTTGGTTAACTAAAAAGAAACTTCCGTTAGTAAGTTCCGGAGAGAAAAATAACCGTTGATAAGTATGCGAAGGTGTTTCGTACATTTTCCCAGGTACATTAAGCGAGAAAAAGTCAGATTGAAACTTGCTGTTATAAGGAAGTAATCTTTTCTTTTTGTGGTTCTCTTCAATTTGGCTTTTAGATTTTTTTGAAATAGTAACAGGCAAAGCTTCTACAGTGTAACCTTTAGTTCGCAACAATGCAATAACACCATTTTTTTTAGGTAAATGAGCAGCTCCAATTCCACTAAAAAGGCTAATGTTTTGTTTAATAATAGAGTCAATTTGGTTTGCCATTATGATGTTTCTTTCATACAACATATATTTTAGATAGTTGTCTGAAGAAAGTGCAGCTTGTAAAGAATCAATCATATCTAAATCCTGACTTCTATAAGCGTCCATTAAAATTTCGAAAGCAGATTTATCTTTGGTAAGTTTTTTTACCCATTCAGGGGTTTCTTTGTTTTCCATATCCGGAATGCTAGCTAACTTAACCAATTTGGAATTATGTTTAAAATCTTCTAAACTGTAAATAGGTTTATTGTTTTTGCTAGCTACTTGATAGATAAACATATCTAAAAATGTTTCTTCTTCAAAATCTGAATTAGCTTTGTTTTCTCTATATAATAACCAGTTAGCCATGTAATGATCGGTAGAGATTTCATTTCCCAACACATTATTATCTACTTTTTTAAGTTTAAAAGCTTCTTGGTAAAAACCATTGTAGTGCTGGTTGTTGATGCCGTAACTTCCTAAATAATCACTTCCGTATTCAGAATCTAAGATTTCATCGAGCCACATGATAGGGTTTGATTCTAAAGCAATAGCATCAGCTTCATTTATAGCATCGAAAAATTCCTCGCCTAAATGGAAGGCAATTCTACCACTTACGTGCATGTTTCCGTATAAATAGGAGTTTTTTTCTAATCCATTTCCTGAGATTTTCCAAAGCAGTCCTTGGTATTTTTCTTGACTATAAACCGATGTTATGGCGAAAATAGAAAGTATAATAGGTAGTAATTTCATATATTTTTAATTATTGCTAGATAATAAACTAAACAATTGATTTTTTATTTTAAATGGTTTTTACATCAAACAATTTACATAACCAGCTTAAATGCCCTGCATGAGCACATTCGTGGCGAATAGCATGTTTGATAATTGCTCTTACGCTATCTTCTCCACCAAAAGTAATTCCGTTAGTGGTTGGTTTGCTTAAGTCTTCATCAGTTAATTGGCTAACATAATTAATAGCAGTATGATGCACTTCTTTAAAGTATTTTAAAATTTCTTCAAAAGAAGGAGCGTCTTCTTTTTTAGGAGGAATAGAGCCTAAACCGTATTGTCTTGCCCATGGAATTTTAACACGTTCTCCTCCGGTGCAAACCAATAGTAACCAATTTTCTGAAATAGTAATATGAGCAACCAACCAACTTATGCTGTTAAATTGTTTGCCATCAATTTCAAAAATTTTATGTTCGTCTTTGCCTTTTAATTTAGAGAGGTAAAACTTGGTTAAATCTCTCGATAATTCAAGCATTTCAACTAATGTTTGTGTTTCTGATTTTGGCATACTATATTTTTTTAATTAAGAAGCGAAGCCTTTTAGAGACTTCGCTTCTTATTCTTAAATGAATGTATAAAAATAAAGAAAATTAAAATTACATTACTTCAATTTTCAAAATTTTATCTCCTTGTCTAATATCGTCAACAATGTCAACACCTTCTACCACTTTGCCGAAACAAGTATGGTTTCTGTCTAAATGAGCAGTATTGTTTCTGCTGTGGCAAATAAAAAATTGAGAGCCACCTGTATTTCTTCCGGCATGAGCCATAGATAAAACACCTCTATCGTGATATTGGTTTTCACCATCCAATTCACAATCGATAGAATATCCTGGTCCACCAGCACCTGTTCCGTCAGGGCATCCACCTTGAATCACAAAATTAGGAATTACTCTGTGAAATGTCAATCCATCATAAAAACCTTTTTTTGCTAAGGTGGTAAAGTTTTCTACTGTTTTAGGAGCGTCTTTTTCGTAAAATTCTACGGTCATGTCTCCTTTTTCCGTTTTGATAATTGCTTTCATACTTGTATTTTTTAAGTTTAATGTTAGTTTATAAGTTTAATTGAAGGTTTGAGGTTAATAGTTGTTGTTTTTTCAGTTCACGGTTGATAGATTTTTAATCTCTAATTTCCAATTTCTAATCCACAATCAATCCACCCTTCCTGCCAACAAATACAGCACAGCCATCCGTATAGCTACACCGTTTTCTACCTGATTTAAAATAATGGATTGATTGCTGTCTGCTACATCAGAAGTTATCTCAACACCTCTGTTAATTGGTCCCGGGTGCATGATGGTTATTTTTTTTGAAAGTGAATCTAACAATTCTTTATTTAAACCATATTGTTGCGTGTATTCTCTTATTGATGGGAAAAATTTAGTGTCTTGTCTTTCTAGTTGTATTCTAAGCATCATAGCAATATCGCACCATTCTAAGGCTTCTTTTAAGTTGGAAATAACCTCTACTCCAAGTGAGTTAATGTATTTTGGAATTAGTGTAAGTGGTCCGCAAACTTTTACATTAGCTCCCATTTTTTGTAAGCAAAAGATGTTGGATAATGCTACTCTGGAGTGGGTAATGTCTCCCACTATTATAATGTTTTTACCTGTTAAATCTTTGTATTTCTCTCTCATGGAATATCCATCAAGCAGTGCTTGTGTAGGATGTTCGTGAGCACCATCACCTGCATTTATAATTTTTGCATCTACATGTTGAGATAGGAAATAAGCAGCTCCCGGATTGGGATGTCTCATTACCACCATGTCCACTTTCATAGAGAGGATGTTGTTGACGGTATCTATTAAAGTTTCTCCTTTGGTAACAGATGAGCTCGATGATGCAAAGTTAATAACATCTGCGGAAAGTCTTTTTTCAGCTAGTTCAAAAGAAAGCTTGGTTCTGGTAGAATTCTCGAAAAATAAATTGGCAATGGTAATGTCTCTTAAAGAAGGAACTTTTTTTATTGGACGATTAATTACTTGTTTAAAATGATCGGCAGTTTCAAAAATCAGGTTAATATCTTCTTTCTGAAGGTATTTTATTCCTAATAAATGTTTGGTGCTTAGCTTACTCATTTATGTTGTTATTTATTAATCGTTATTTTAATCTCAAAACTTCTAATCTCTAATCACTTTATTCCGGTGTGTATAAAATTACTTTATCTTCTTTATCAATATTTTTCCAGTTTACTTTAACTCTTTCTGAAACAATTGAATGTACATTTTTCCCGATATAATCTGCTTGTATAGGCAAATCTCTTTTATATCTTCGGTTTATTAAGACCAGTAACTCAACCGTTTTTGGTCGCCCAAATGCCAGCATAGCATCCAATCCGGAGCGTATGGTTCTTCCGGTAAAAAGTACATCATCTATCAGAATAACTTTTTTGTCTTCAATTATAAAATTAATTTCGGTTTTGTTCGGAATAATAGGGGTGTCTTGTCTTCTAAAATCATCTCTATAGAAAGTAACATCGAGCGAACCGAGTTTAATGTCGAGTTTTGCATCAATTTTCATTAACTCTTGATGAATTCTTTCTGCTAAGAAATAACCTCTGGGTTGAAGTCCTATAATAACAGTGTCTTTAAAGTCACCATAATTTTCAATAAGTTGGTGAGATAGTCTTTTGATTGTTAGTTCAAATTGTTTAGGGTCTAATATGATTCTATCCGAACTTTGCATGTATCTGCAAATATAGATACTAAGTTGTTTGTAGTTGCAATTTATGTTGTATTTTTTTGATTTTATCTAAAAAAAACTGCCTTGAAATTCATCAAGGCAGTTTTTACTATTGTTTTAAAAAAGAAAAATTATTTTTTCTCTTCTTTTTCTAAATCAGCTTTTAAGTTAGAAAGAGCATCTAAATCACCTAATGTAGTTTTTTCGATGTTATCATTTACTTTTTTCACTGCACTGTTAGAAGAAGATTTTGCTTTTCCTTTAGCTTTTGGTTTCACTTCATCCTCAGTTTCCCTAAAAGTTTGAGTATGAGATAAAACAATTTTCTTAGCTCCTTTGTTGAATTCAACAATTACAAATGATGCTTTTTCATCAACTGCTAAGAATGAACCGTCTTCTTTTTCAGCATTTTTCTTAGTAACGATTCCTTCAACACCATACTGTAAAGAAACAATGTATAAGCCTTTAGGAGTGATTTCAGTAACAGTTCCTTCGTGAGTTGAGCCTACTTCAAAAACAGTTTCGAATACATCCCATGGATTTTCTTCTAATTGTTTGTGTCCTAAGCTTAATCTTCTGTTTTCTCTGTCAATTTCTAAGATAACTACTTCAATTTCGTCACCTAGTTTTGTTATTTCAGAAGGGTGATTAATTTTCTTAGACCATGATAAGTCTGAGATGTGGATTAATCCATCAACACCAGATTCTAATTCAACAAAAACACCAAAGTCAGAAATATTTGAAACTTTTCCTTTGTGTTTAGATTCTACACTGTATTTAGTTTCGATATCTTCCCAAGGATCTGAAGTTAATTGTTTAACACCTAGAGACATTTTTCTTTCTTCTCTGTCTAATGTTAATACTTGTGCTTCTACTTCTTGACCAACTTTAAAGAATTCTTGAGCTGGTTTTAAGTGGTTACTCCAAGTAATTTCTGAAACGTGAATTAAACCTTCAACACCTGGAATTACTTCAATGAAAGCACCGTAATCGGCAACAACAACAACTTTTCCTTTAACAGTGTCACCAACAGATAGGTTAGCATCTAACTTATCCCATGGGTGCTCGTGTAATTGTTTCACACCAAGAGCGATACGTTTTTTGTCATCATCAAAATCAAGGATAACAACATTTATTTTTTGATCTAGTTCAAGAATTTCTTCCGGATGATTAATTCTTCCCCAAGATAGGTCAGTAATGTGGATTAATCCATCAACACCACCTAAATCAACGAATACACCGTAAGAAGTAATGTTTTTAACAATACCTTCTAATACTTGTCCCTTCTCTAATTTAGAAATAATTTGAACTTTTTGTTGTTCTAATTCAGCTTCAATTAATGCTTTGTGAGAAACTACAATGTTCTTAAATTCTTTGTTGATTTTAACCACTTTGAATTCCATGATTTTATCAACGTAAATATCGTAATCTCTAACTGGTTTAACATCAATTTGAGAACCTGGTAAGAATGCTTCGATACCAAATACATCAACGATAAGACCACCTTTAGTTCTGCATTTAACATAACCTTTAACGATTTCTTGAGATTCAAGAACTTCGTTAACTCTATCCCAAGCTTTAAGTGCTCTAGCTCTGCTATGAGAAAGAATAAGTTGTCCGTTTTTGTCTTCTTGGTTTACAACGAATACTTCTACTTTATCTCCTTCTTTTAAATCAGGGTTGTATCTGAATTCAGAAATAGAAATAACCCCTTCAGATTTAAAACCAATGTTTACAACAACATCTCTGTTTGTTTTAGCAACGATAGTACCTTCAATAACCTCCTCGTTTCCGATAGTTTTTAAAGTTTCATCATACAAAGCTTCTAATTCTTTTTTCTCAGCAGCAGAGTAAGTTTCTTCATATTTACCAATTCTATCCCAATCGAAATCAGCTAGAGGCTTAACTTCTTCTTTTTTCTTAGCAACAGGAGCGGCTTTTTTTACTGGTTCTTTTGCAGGAGTTTCTGCTTTTTCTTCAACTGCTTTTTCGGCTTTAGCTTCCGTTTTTTCTTTGGTTTCAGCAGTTTTTTTAGTGGTAGTTTTTTTAGCTACTACTTTTTTTTCTTTGCCTTCATCGGCAGACTTTTTTTTATCAGTCATTTTATTTAATTTGTATCTCATTCTTCACAGCACCAATGAGAGAGGGTTTGTTTAAGACCATGTGCTGAAAATGGCCGTCCTTTTTTAAGGAGGGCAAAAGTAGGTTTTATTCTTTATTTATCAAAATAATCTTTTTACTATTTTGTATAATCTAAAAGTTTGCGATGAGCTTTATTCATCGCCAAATAGGCATAGCCCTTTCAGGGCTTAACCAATTGAAGGGATACGTTGCTAGAGTAGCTATGTTTTGTGTGGTTGAAAAATAGTAAAACTTAACTATGGAAAAACATCATAAAAGCATAGCCAGCTACATAACCAATTAAGGCTAACCAAGCAATGTTTTTTAAGTACCAAAAGAATGATATTTTCTCCATACCCATAGCAACAACTCCTGCTGCCGAACCGATAATTAACATACTTCCTCCTGTTCCGGCTGCATAAGCTATAAAATGCCAAACATGGTCGTCCATTGGAAAAACACTCATATCATACATCCCCATACTTGCGGCAACTAATGGTACATTATCTATAACTGCAGAACCTGCTCCTAATAATAAAATGAATAACTCATTAGACATTACTTGTTGTACTTCTTGGCCAAAACTGAAGATTAACCCTAAAGATTCTAAAGCAGCAACAGTCATTAAAATACCTAAAAAGAATAGGATAGAAGGCATTTCAATTTTTGATAGTGCTCTAAATGTAGGACTATTATGATGTCCCGCATCTTCTCCATGCTGCATTTGGTTTAAGCTAAATTTTTTATTGGTAATGAACTCTGCCACTAATGCTACTATTGAAAGTGAGAACATCATCCCAACATAAGGAGGTAAGTGGGTTACTGTTTTGAAAATAGGTACAAAAACAATTAAAGCCAAGCCTAAATACAACATCAATTTTCCTGTTTTTGTCGCTTGTTCAGTATCATCACCACTTTCAAAAGTTCCTTTAAATGCAGGTAAAAAGCTACCTATTAATACAGGAATTACCATACACAGTAATGAAGGAACAATTAGATATTCTACCAATTTTCCGGCAGTTACTTTTTTGCCCATCCATAGCATAGTGGTGGTAACATCTCCAATTGGAGACCATGCTCCACCAGCATTAGCAGCAATGATAATTAAGCCTGCATACCATATTCTGTCTTTAGCATCAGGTAATAATTTTCTTAAAATGGTTATTAAAACTATGGTAGCAGTAAGGTTATCAATAATTGCTGATAAAACAAACCCCAAAATGGCAACTATCCATAATAAGGTTCTTTTTTTGTTAGTTTTGATAAAACCTTTTATAGTAGCAAAGCCATTAAAATGGTCGATGATTTCAACAATAGTCATTGCTCCAATTAGGAAAATTAATATCTCACAAGTTTTTCCAAAATGGTGGAGTAGCGTAGCTTCTAATAAGTGGTGTTTTTCCTCTGGTAAAAAGTCGACAAAACCTTCTATTAACTTACTTGCATGAGAATCGAACCAACCTGTAAAATCTTGCAATCCGAATGCAACCCCCGTCCATGCAAGCGCCATCATGGCAAGGGCAGGGACTAATTTATCAATTTTTAAGCTATGTTCAAGCGTAATTGCTAAATAACCTAAAACGAAAACTACTACTATAAAAACTTCCATTGTTATATGTTTTTAGAAAAATTTGGAGACAAATCTACAATAATATTATTTGCAAACAATAATTTTTAAACTAATTGTTTTAGGGCTAAACCGAAGGCAGTTTTTGCAATTTTAGTTTTAGATTTATTCTCAGCTGCAGTGTTTTCAATAGCCTTTCTTATTGTTTCTGAAGTGTCTAAGAAAATAGCTTCGTCTTCTAATTGGTCTAAATCGTTGCTCATTAAGTAAGCAAAAACTCTTGCCATCCCACAATTAGCAATAAAATCTGGAATTATACTAATATGATTATCTGCATAATCTGCAATGGAACCAAAAAATATTTCAGGATCAGCAAAAGGAACATTAGCACCACAAGAAACTACTTCCATTCCTTTAGCAATCATTCGTTCAACTTGGTTTTGGGTAATTAATCTTGATGCAGCACAAGGTAAGAAAACTTCGGCATCTAAATCCCAAATTTTATCATTTACTTCATCAAAAGAAAGCATGTTGGGAGCATTTAGTTTATTGCCTAATTTAGTTAAGAATAGTTCTTTAATTTCGGATAAAGAAAATCCTTCAGGCTTGATTAAACCACCAACACTATCAATAATTCCAACAATTTTAGCCCCTTCTTGGGCTAAATAATACGCTCCTGCTGAACCTACATTTCCCCAACCTTGAACGATTACTCTTTTGTCTTTTAAGTTGCCTCCATAAATATTATAAAAGTGTTTTACAGATTCTGCCACACCATAACCGGTAATCATATCTGCTATTACGTATTTTCTTTCAACACTTGGTGTATATTTTGGATCTTCAATAACTTTTAAAACGCCTTGTCTTAACTGACCAATTCTATTTATCTTTTGAGCTTCACGAGGTTGGAAATGACCATTAAAAACACCTTCTTGAGGGTGCCAAACACCAGAATCTTCAGTAATTGGGATAACTTCATGAATTTCATCTACATTTAAATCGCCACCTGTTCCGTAATAATGTTTTAGCAATGGCGTTACCGCTGCATACCATCTTCTTAAAACACCTTCTTTTCTTGGATCATTAGGATCGAAATTAATTCCTGATTTTGCTCCACCAATTGGAGGTCCTGCAACAGTAAATTTTACTTCCATGGTTTTGGCTAAAGAGGTTACTTCATGCTTGTCTAAACCTACTCTCATTCTTGTTCCGCCACCGGCAGCACCGCCCCTAAGAGAATTGATTACTACCCAGCCTTTTGCTTCGGTCTCAGCATCGTTCCATTCAAAAACTATTTCTGGTTGTTTATTTTCGAATTTGTTAAGTAACTCCTTCATTTGTTCAGCTTCTATTATTGTTGCACTCATAGTATTAGTATTTATATTTTTTTAATTTTATTATGTCTGTTTTTAAAATAGGCTGCTATTGCTGTAACTACAACAATTACAATTAAATATTTAAGAGAAGTTGGGAAAGGCATACTGTCTCCTGCGGCATAAGAGTGTAAGCCTGATAAATAATAATTTACTCCAAAATAAGTCATTATTACTACTCCAATTCCTAATACAGCGAGTAAATTAAATAAATATTTTCCATTTGCTCCGGGGATAAGTCGTAAATGTAGTAACATGGCATAATACATTACAATTACCAACGCCCATGTTTCTTTAGGATCCCATCCCCAATATCTTCCCCAGCTTTCGTTTGCCCAAATTCCACCTAAGAAAGTTCCTATGGCAGCCATAAAAACACCTACGATTAAGGTCATTTCTATGGTATAGGTGATTTGTTTGATGGTGTTATCAATTCTATTTTTGTTGTTATTGGTTTTAAATATCATCAACAATAAGTTAAGGAAGCCAAGCAATGCTCCTAAGGCTAAAAATCCGTAGCTGCCCGTCATTATAGCAACGTGAATCATTAACCAATATGATTTTAAAACAGGAACTAAAGGTGTAATTTCCGGATCGAGCCAGTTGAGGTTGGCAACAAATAAGATGACAAATGCTAATACTGCTGTTGATGCTAAAGACATTTTATTGGCTTTGGAGAAAATAAATCCTGCCAATAATGTTGCCCAAGCAATAAAAATCATAGATTCATAACCGTTACTCCAAGGAGCATGTCCAGAAATATACCAACGAGCAGCCAATCCACCTGTGTGAGCTATAAAGTGAAGAAACAGTATGATACTTAGTGCGTTAATAGCTGTAGTTTTCCATTTTTTAGGATTAAAAATATCCATAAAAAGGAAGATAAGCATTAGGATACCTATAATGGCATAATGCTTAAATAAAAGGTTGAAAATATTGATTTTGTTGTAAGCTACTTCTACATTTATTTTTGTTTTACTTGGGTAAACTGAAGCTCCAAATTTCTTTTGGTAATCATCCAAATATTTTAAAGTGCTATCGGCAATTTCCCAATTATTTTCATCTAAAGATTGATGAATGGCATTAAAATATAGAGGTAAAAACGATTTTACAAAAATAGAATCGTGTGTTTCAAATTTTTTGTAATCTAAAAAGCTATACCACGTGTCGTTAGGATCTTTGTGTTTAGGGAAAAGTCTCAATAAACTTCCCTCATAAACCATGTAGCAAATGTTAATTCTTTCATCCACTTTAATTACTTCATCATCATATTTAGAGCGTTCTCCCGGTTTTTTTCGGGTAGCTTCTTTTACTTGTTCGCTCAGTACATAATTAAAATCATGGTCAAAAAAATCGAAGAAAGTAGCGTAGTTGTTTTTGGCATTTAACTCTTTTTGGAGTTGCTCTATGTTCCTATTAATATAAATCATAGGTTGTTCTTGCCAATGTCTCGGATTATAAAGCATTCCTAAAAGCACTTGTTCGGGAGTTTGTCCGTTAAGTTTATCTTTACGAGCAACTTTTCTTAATACTTCAGAAGCCCAAGTATTAATGGGTTTTAGTCTTCCATCAGGAGATTGAATGATGATTTTTCCAAATTTTTGGGCATGCGAAGCATCCATTACTGTTTCTTCGCTATGTTGGTGACTGTCGTGGTTGTGTTGTGCTTTAAGTGCTGTGCTTGGAATAGATAAAAATGCTGCAATTAATAATAGGTTAGCAACTCGTTGTTTTTTCAGTTTATCAATGCTTTTTCTTAAGGTTAAGAACCTTGATTTTTTGCTGAATAAGGTTAAAATCATTCCTAAAAATAGAAAGAAATAACCAATGTAAGTAACTGTTGTTCCCCAAAAATCGTGGTTGACAGAAAGTACCGTTCCTAACTCATCATTATCATAAGAAGATTGGAAAAAACGATAACCATCATAATCTAATACATTGTTCATGTAAATTCGTTGGGTATGCTCAAAACCTTCATTACGTTCATCATAAAGTGTTACGTTACTTTCGTAAGAAGAAGGGCTGTTAGAGCCAGGATATCTTTCTAAGGTAAAGTCGTTTAATTTAATTTTAAATGGCGTATAAAAATGCTTGGAACCATAAGCAAGTGAAAAATTTAAGCCATTTAGTTGGAAAATAGTTTTTGGAGAAACATAACCTCTACCACCAAAAAGTGTAACTTCTCTTGAGTCGTTACCGGAGATTACATCAACAACTAAAGCATCCTCTCCATTTTTGTTGTTTTTATCAGCACTAATTTTTTCAATTTTACTGTTTTTATGTGTTTCTTTAAAAACCAGCTGGACATTGTTTACAGTATATAATTTTCGTTGAGTGAAAAAGTGTGTTTCATTAGCGTCTAACATTCCTGTAGTTTGGTCGTCCATGCTTAAGTACGAAATGTCGTAAGGAGATTTAATGGTTATTCCACTATCGGTATCATTAATCTTAATAGTTTCATCAAATTTATTATGATTGTAGGAAACAGGTATTCCACCAAAATAAACAATTTTACCGTCTTCAATATATTGTGATACTCTTCCGCTCTGACCTGTAGTAACTATTTCTAAAATGGTTTTGCCATTTTCGGTAGGAATAACCGTATCAATAGAATTGGGGATATAATCTTTGTATTTTACTTCTATTTCTTTTCCTTCAAAGGTAAAACTGTGCGAAAACTTTTCATTGTACCTGGGGTTTAAGAAAAGCAATTTGTCAAAAGTATATTGCATTTTTTCATCATCCACCTTAAATTGAAAATAAGTATCTGCCGAAACTATTTTGTCGCTCATTTCACCTTCTCTAATGTGCATGCTTCCTTCATAACTAATGTAGCGAGTAATTCCTGCTCCAATAATTACAATAACAAAAGCAAGGTGGAACATTAAAATGGCTAATTTCTCCTTTCTATAAAGTTTGTATTTAAAAATGTTGCCTGAGAAGTTAATGGCCATTAAAACCATTAATACCTCAAACCATTTAGTATTAAAAATAATGGCTTTTGATGCAGGAGTGCCGTAATCATTTTCTATGAAGGTGGCTAATCCAATGGCAAAGGCGAAAATAAATAAAAGAACAGCAGTAAGTTTTGTTGAGAAAAGTATGTTTTTTATTTGTTCAAACATTTCGAATTTTTAGTGTATTTTATGTAAAGAAGTTGTTTAAAAATACAAGTTAAATAATGCCCCAAAATTAGTTAATTTTACTTGCTGAAAAGTTAAAAAAAAGAAATATTGAAACCAATTAAAAGAATAAGTGTAATAGGGTCTGGAAATGTAGCTACATCTGTTTCTAAAGCGATTGTAAATAAGGGGTTTACGTTGGTTCAGGTAATTGGTAGAAAAATGGAAAATGTACAAGCGTTACTTGCAAAGTTAAATTCTGAGCAGCTTATAGAGGCGGTAGCCGATTTTAATAGGTTAAACAAAGAGGTAGATTGTTTTATTGTTTGTGTTAATGATGATGCTATAGTAAGTGTTTTAAAGGATTTTCCCTTTAAAGATAAATTAGTTGTGCATACCTCTGGAAGTGTAGGCTTGAGTGTTTTTAGTGGATTTGAAAAGTGCGGTGTTTTTTATCCTTTGCAAACATTTTCTAAAGAAAACTCTATAGCTTTTGATGAGGTACCTTTATGTATTGAAGGTAATTCAAAAGAGGTTGTTGATGAATTGATTGATCTGGGAAAAACATTGTCGAATAAAGTAGTGGAACTTAATTCGCAGCAACGAGAGGTGTTACATTTGGCAGCCGTTTTTGCATGTAATTTTTCTAATTATATGTATCAGGTTGCAGATGAATTGACGACAAAAAACAAGATAGATTTTTCTATTTTATTGCCATTGATAAATGAAACGGCTAATAAAATTAAGAAGCAATCTCCTAAAGAAGCTCAGACAGGTCCGGCAAAAAGAAATGACCAGCAAACAATAAATAAACATTTAGCGATGTTGGAAGATAATCCAAATAAGGAGTTGTATCAGTTAATTACGAAGTTGATACAGAGCGATGAAAGATGAAAATTATCCTCCCCTAACCCCTCCAAAGGAGGGGGATTCCTTCCCTTTGGGAAGGTTAATGGGAATTGGCATTGAGCGTTGGAAAAGTCCCCCTTCGGGGGATTAGGGGGCTTTTACTTACTATAATTATACTTATCATGAAAAGCTTCCCAATTGAAAACGAAATTGGCGGTAGCTTCATCTAATCTTTTTAATAACATCGGATTCGGACTTTTCATGTTTTTAAAGTAGTCATCTTGGAAATCGTATAGGTTGTATTTTCCAAAAATAGCTTTAGAAATAGCGTAAACTTTGTTTTTAGAAGGAAAGTTTATTTTAGATAAATAGCTTTGATAATTGTTGATGGCTTTAGTAAAATCCTCAATGCTTACATCAAAAATTTCGCTCGTTTTTTCTAAAATTATGGCTTTTAAGCTGTCGCTTTCATAAGCATCAAAGTAATCGTCAATTAAATCAATGTTAACAGCAAAAATGATTAATGTGAATTGATCATCATTAGCAACGGATAGTTGAGGAGATTTCACAAATTCGGGAGCATCGTTTAAAATGCCAGCAATTTCAGGGAATCCACTATCTATTGTGTTGAGAATCGAATTAATAAATATGTTAGCAGCAACATCTTCTTTAATTTTTTTCTTTTTGAATAGTGTGAACATAACTGTTGTTTAATTAATTAACACAAAACTAAAAGATGTTTAAGGTGTATTTAATGTTAAGGGAATGTGTTTTTCAACAAAGTTATTCACAAAAAAAGCAAAATTGTTAATAAAATATCTAGGCTTACTGCTAGCAGTAAGCCTAGATATTAAATGGTTGTTTTAAAAATAAAATTAGCTTACCTTATCTAAACATTGTTTGATAACTTGGTAAGTACGTTCAGGGTTGTTATCTAATCCAATAGAAACTCGTACTAATCCTTCTGTTAAGCCTATTTGTTTTCTTTCTTCTTCAGGAATTTCTGATGAAGTACTACCACCCGGAGCACTAAATAAGGTTTTATATGAACCTAAGCTTACTGCTAAATACCCCACATTGTTATTTTGCATTTCTTCCATTAAAACATTGGCTCTTTCTTTGGTTATCATGTCTATTACAAACAGACCGCCAAAGCCAAATTCTTCATTGTACATGGTTTTCATCAATTCATGCTGTGGGTGATTGGCTAACCCCGGATAGGTTATTTTAAATCCATTTTGGTCTAATTTTGAGGCAATGTGTAATGCGTTTGCACTGTGTTGCTTCATTCTAATGTGTAGCGTTCTTAAATTCTTAAGAATACCTGCAGAACGGAAACTATCTAATACTGGACCTAACAACATACTTGCTCCATTATTTACATCAGAAAGAGAATCAATAAATTCCTTAGTTCCACAAATACAACCGGCAACACAATCGCTCATTCCGTTAATGAATTTAGTCATACTGTGTACAACAATGTCAGCTCCCATTTCGGAAGGAGAGAATATCATTGGCGAAAAAGTATTGTCCACCACTAATTTGCAGTTGTGTTCTTTTGCTAATTTAGATAAAGCTGCTATATTAGAGATTTCTAACATAGGGTTGCTCATCGTTTCGCAGTAAATTATTTTGGTGTTGGGTGTTATGGCTTTTTTTACTAACTCCATATTAGTTGTATCAACAAAGTTAGTTGTAATGTTGAATTTTGGTAAAAAGTTTTTGAAGAAAGCATAAGTACCACCGTAAATGGTTCTGCTGGAAACTACTTCATCGCCTGCATTACAAAGTTGTAAAATTACATTAGTAATAGCTGCCATTCCAGAACCTGTAACAGATGCGCTTTCTGTGCCTTCTAATTGAGCTAAGGCTTGAGAGAGGTATTTGTTCATTGGATTCCAATGTCTGGAATATAAGTAACATCCTTCAATTTCGTGTTCAAAGATTTCTTCCATTTTTCCGGCTTTTAAAAAAGTAAAAGTGGAAGAATCTGTTATGGATGGATTTACTCCTCCAAATTCTCCAAAATATTGTAAATCTTGGATGTTATCCGCTGGTTGTAATTTCTTGCTCATAGTCTTAAAATTTTATTTGGCAAATATAATAATTATAGTATATTTTATTCTGTATAAAATGCAAAATATAATTTTGAATTTTAATAAAATAGCATTTGAAAGCGTATTTTATTTGTTGCTATTTTTAAGAGAAAATCTTATTAACTGCTAGTCAGTGAAATAAAAAAAACCAACTGACAAATAGGTCGGTTGGTTTTTTTATTTTTTTGAGAAAGATTCTTATCCTAAGAAAGGATATCTGTAATCCTTAGCCGGAACAAAAGTTTCTTTAATTGTTCTAGGGCTAGTCCATCTGATAAGGTTAAGATAAGAACCTGCTTTATCGTTTGTTCCTGAAGCTCTAGCTCCACCAAATGGTTGTTGACCAACAACAGCTCCGGTTGGTTTATCATTAATGTAGAAGTTTCCTGCGGCATTTTCTAACACTTTAGTAGCTAGGTTAATGGCTGGTCTTTCTTTAGCGAAAATAGCTCCTGTTAAGGCATATTCAGAAGTAGCATCTAATAATTGTAAAGCTTCTTCATATCCATCGGCATCATATACATAAATGGTCATGAATGGACCAAAAATTTCTTCACACATGGTTCTGAAATGTGGGTTAGTAGTGAGTACAACAGTTGGTTCTACAAAGTAACCTACAGACTTGTCGTATTTTCCACCACAGATAATTTCAGCATCATCTTTGGTTTTAGTGTATTCAATAAAAGAAGCAATTTTATCAAAGCTTTTTTCATCAATTACAGCGTTAATAAAGTTGCTGAAATCTTCCGGTGAACCCATTTTGAAAGAAGCTAAATCCTCTTTTACATATTTTATTACTTCATCAGCAATGTTAGAAGGAATATAAGCTCTAGAAGCAGCAGAACATTTTTGCCCTTGGAATTCAAAAGCACCTCTAGAAATAGCAGTCGCCACTTCTTTAGCATCAGCAGATTTGTGAGCAATAATAAAATCTTTTCCTCCTGTTTCTCCAACAATTCTTGGGTAAGATTTGTAAAGATCTATGTTATTGCCAATAGTTTTCCATAAGTTTTTAAAAACTCCTGTAGAACCTGTAAAGTGTAAACCAGAGAAATCAGGGTGTTTAAAAACGGCTTCTCCAAATTCTGGTCCGCTAGCATAAACAATATTAATAACACCATCAGGCAAACCAGCTTCCTTAAACAATTCCATAATTACGTGTGCAGAATAAATTTGTGTGTTAGCAGGTTTCCAAACCACTACATTTCCCATTAGGGCAGGAGCAGCACATAAATTAGCACAAATAGAAGTGAAGTTAAAAGGTGTAATGGCTAATATAAAACCTTCTAATGGTCGGTATTCCATTCTGTTCCAAACTCCGGGAAGTGATTCAGGTTGTTCTTTATAGATATCAATCATATATTGAACATTGAACTTGAAAAAATCTATCATTTCGCAAGCAGCATCAATTTCTGCTTGGAAAGCATTTTTACTTTGACAAAGCATGGTAGCAGCATTCATTCTAGCTCTATATGGTCCGGCTAATAAATCAGCAGCTTTTAAGAAAATAGCAGCTCTATCTTGCCAAGGTGTATTTGCCCATGTTTTTCTTGCTTCTAATGCAGCTTCAATAGCTTGGTGAACATATTGTGTATTTCCTTTGTGGTAAAACCCTAATTCGTGTTTGTGGTCGTGTGGAGGATGTATGCTTACTTGAGCGTCAGAAGTAACAGCTTTGCCGCCAATTACCATAGGAATTTCAATTTTTTTGCTTTTTAATTCCTTGTAAGTGGCTAACAATTCTTCTTTTTCTTTAGATCCTGGAGCATATCCTTTTACAGGTTCATTTGTTGCTATTGGTACATTAAAATATGCATTTGCCATAGTGTTTTTATTTTTATGTGTTTATAAAATTTTTCGCTGACCAAAATTACCAACTCTAATAGAGTCTGCCAACAAATTTGATTACTATTCTAATTAAGTAATATCATCATTATCATTTTGAAATTTAAACCCAAGCCTTTTACCTGTTTTAAGTTTAATAATAGAGGTAACTTCGTTTATTTCTTGGACACTTACGGTACTCATGGTTTCGTATCGTGGGGTTAATAAATCAAAATCCATAGAATACAAAATAGACGATTCAATAATGTTTTTTATTTTTTTTGTATTAATGGTCTCATTAATGAAATCGTTGTAGAGAAAACCTAATTGTCTTTTTCCTTCTACAAAATAGTGCTCATCTTTATTAAAGAAGCAACGAGCCACCAAATAACCAACGTCATCCACTCTGTTATATTTAAAAGAGTCTGCTAAAAAGTTATAGATGTTTATCATTCCGCAGTAAGTTCTCAGTCTATCTTCTTTAACATAGGAAGATTTCCATATGTTGTGAGATTTATCGAAGTCAAAAACATTGGTGTGCATAAAAAATACCAATACATCTCCCCCAAATTTAATCCGAAATTCAAAATCAGATTTGTCTATATATTCAAAAGTAACATCTTTATCAACATCACACATTTCTCCCCCTAACTCACTAATAAGTTTATTGGCCTCAGTTTTAAATTCTTGAAAAATGGCATATGTTTTTTTATATACTTGTTGTTTTAAGCAAGCTTTTTCTTTTAGAGTGTCTAAAATAAGTTCGTGGGTAGTTGGTTTTTTCATTTTCTAACTTTTTGGTTCAAGGTTTTAATTCCCAATCTCTAATTTTAATAAGCTTTAGCAAAAACTACTCTTTGGGTAGATGGTTTACCTGTTAAAATACATTTACCTTCTTCTTGTTTGTTGTTTAAAGGAATACATCTAATAGTGGCTTTGGTTTGCTGTTTAATTTCTTCTTCTGTTTCAGGAGTGCCATCCCAATGAGCGAAAACAAAACCGCCTTTTTCAATAAGTTGATTAAATTCTTCCCAGCTGTCAGCTTTGTTAGTCATTTCTTCTCTGTAATCTATTGCTTTTTGGTATAAGTTTCGTTGAATTTTTTCTAATAGATTTTCTACTTTGTGAGCTAAGTCTTTTTGTTGCAGAATTTCTTTTTCTTTGGTGTCTCTACGAGCAACTTCTACAGTTCCGTTTTCTAAATCTCTTGGTCCAATAGCAATTCTTACAGGAACACCTTTAAACTCGTATTCGGCAAATTTCCAACCTGGTTTGTGTGTATCTCTGTCATCGTATTTTACACGAATATTTTTCTCTTCTAATTCTTTTTTAAGTTGTAAGGCTCTTTCAGAAATTTGGTTGAGTTGTTCTTCGCCTTTATAAATAGGAACAATTACTACATGGATAGGAGCGATTTTAGGAGGTAAAACCAATCCTTCATCATCAGAATGTGTCATGATTAAGGCTCCCATTAATCTGGTAGAAACTCCCCAAGAGGTAGCCCAAACATATTCTTGTTTGCCTTCTTTCGAAGTGAATTTCACATCGAAAGCTTTAGCAAAATTTTGACCTAAAAAGTGAGAAGTTCCTGCTTGTAAGGCTTTGCCATCTTGCATTAATGCTTCAATACAGTATGTTTCTTCAGCTCCGGCAAATCTTTCGTTTGGAGTTTTTAAGCCTTTTAAAACCGGAATAGCCATCCATTCTTCAGCAAAAGTAGCATATACTTCCAACATTTTTTCAGCTTCTTCAATGGCTTCTTCTTTGGTGGCATGAGCAGTATGTCCTTCTTGCCATAAAAATTCGGCAGTTCTTAAAAATAAACGAGTTCTCATTTCCCAACGTACCACATTTGCCCATTGGTTAATTAATAATGGTAAATCTCTATAAGACTGAATCCAACCTTTGTAGGTGTTCCAAATAATAGCTTCAGAAGTTGGTCTAACAATTAGCTCTTCATCTAATTTTGCGTTGGGGTCAACAATTAATTTTGATGGATTTTCAGGGTCAGTTTTTAATCTATAATGAGTAACAACGGCACATTCTTTAGCAAAACCCTCTGCATTTTTCTCTTCGGCTTCAAATAAGCTTTTTGGTACAAATAATGGAAAGTAGGCATTTTCATGACCAGTTTCTTTAAACATTTTGTCTAATTGAGCTTGAATTTTTTCCCAGATAGCATAACCATAAGGTTTGATAACCATACAGCCTCTTACAGCAGAGTGTTCTGCTAGATCTGCTTTAACAACTATTTCGTTGTACCATTGAGAATAATCTTCTTTTCGAGTAGTAAAATCTTTTGCCATTTATTTTAGGTATATTTTTTGATAGTTTGCAAACTAATTAATTACTTTTATGAGTGCCAAAATTAGTTTAAAATTTTATTAAATCTATTATGAAATGACCTTGATAATATATTATCTTATAACAATTAATTATCAATAGAGTTCTGTGCGACTGATTTAATGTAATAAATATCTACATATGAAAACGACTCATCTTTTAATCTTTTTACTAAGTATCTTTTTAATTTCTACCTCTGCTTTTGCTCAGGATGATTTTTATATTGAAGAGCAAAGTGAAAAAACAGTTTCTCAAGCCAATGATTCAGATACGTTAGAGGTATCAATTTTTGATGAAGAAAACTATATGTCTGAAGAAGATTACTATGAGACATATTATAATGATGAATACAATAGTGGTGAAGTATATAGTCCTGAAAATGAAAGGGTAATAGAGGAAGAGCAACGTAAAGCAAGAAACAGAAGGGTAGCGGGAGAAATTGTTGGAGAAATCATTTACAATGTTGTTTTCAGTATAGCTGTAATATTAACTTGGTAGAATTGATTATTGGCACAGAGTTTGCTTTTTCATAAGTGTTAACATTTCATTAACATTATTTGAAAAAGTAAAGCATATTAAAATATATAGACATGAAAGCACTTAGAACCATAGCCTTAATAACATTAGCCACTTTTTTAGGAGCAAATGTTTATGCACAAGATGATTTTTATCCTTCATCAAAGAAAAAATCTAAAAAAAGTGATGAAGCTAATTATCTTGAGCAAGAGCAAGAAGAAATAAATGATGCAGATTATTCAACTGCTACAGATTATTATTATGACCAAAGAGAAAGAGAAGCTCAAGAAGAATATAATCGTCAACTTGGAATTACTGATTCTACCACTTATTATGAAGATGAGAATGGTAATGTAAGAATTACTAATAATTATTATAATGGTGATAATTATGATTTCGATAATGAATATTATGATTATGAATATACCTCAAGAATTAGACGATTCCACAGACCGGCTGGAAGGTATGGTTATTATGATGATTATTACACTAATTACTACTATTATAATTACGATCCGTATTTTTATGGAACGAGTATTTATGTGAGTTATGGATGGTGGTACCCAAGTCCGTGGAGATGGAATGTAGCTGTCTCTTATACACATCTGACGCTGCCGACGAGCGATCTAGTGTAGAT
>OJGU01000225.1_pt1 | contig 37955 bp, 39 predicted proteins | sample 1594741 | NCBI WGS metagenome assembly OJGU01 (sample SAMN05416841, study PRJEB24817) | seawater metagenome | isolation source: Sea water | place: Canada:Atlantic | collected 2013-07 | reverse complement strand
AGATGTAGAGAGGTCTCGTGGGCTCGGAGATGTGTATAAGAGACAGAATAAATACTCGGTACGAAACAAGCCCACCCCTTCACCGCCATACAGACTCACATCCCCGCCTTCATCCGGATGATCGATATTGGCCATCAAGTGAATAGGAACCCCGTCGAGCGACTCACTCGGAAGTTCACGAATCGATTCCAACTCGTGTTCGATATGTTCGTGTTGACGGACTACTTCACCATATTTCAGTAAGGTATCCTCACTGGGGTTCACAATGAGCAGACCATCATATCCATCCAAAAGAACCTGCTGCCCCGTTCGAAGCTGGGAACAAACATCTCGCATAGCAACGACGGCAGGAAGATTCAACGACCGAGCGAGAATCGCCGTATGCGAGGTCGGGCTTCCAACATCGGTGGCAAAACCCAGAACAGACTCCCGACCAAACATCGCCGTTGTTGAAGGACTGAGATCATGGCCAATAATAATGGAAGGCTCGGAAATATCACCCAGCGGATCTTTCCGTCCTCCACCAACAAGATTCCCCATCACACGATCCGACACGTCCCGCATATCGGCCGCTCGTTCTCGTAAATAATTGTCTTCAACAGCGCTGAGTGCCGCCGAAAATTTCCGCGTAATCCGATCGAAAGCAGCCTCGACGTTTAGGCGTTCACTGGCCACGAGCCGAGTTACTTCATCAATGATCATCTGATCTTCCAGAACAAGAAGATGAGCATCAAAAATGCCGGCATCGCTCGTTTCTACCTTACTACAAAGCTCACGCTGTATCGCCTGTAATTCCTCCCGAGTCCGGAGGAGAGCACTCTTGAACCGTTCTATCTCACCTGGAATTCCCGCCTCACTTACCAAATATTGGGGAACATGAAGGTTCTTAGCTCCAACGAGCACGACAGGGCCTTGGCAAACCCCTGATGAAACAGGAATCCCCCTAAACACTACCTCTTGCTCTTTGGCATCGGTCGACACGCCAGCATTTTAGAGTTACCAAGCCACGCAAGAAAGTAAAAAGCCCGAGACTTCCGAAAGTAAAATCGATCGAGAAAGGTCAAGAATGCTCAAATCCGAGCCGGATATTGCCTGCAGATGGCGGTTTTCAAGATTTGAACTTGGCCAGGCTCGAAAAGTCGGTTAACTGATTTTCATGGCTTCCAACCGGTTAATCTCCAATCTCTCCCTAACAGGTTTCATGGGGGTTGGAAAATCGACCTTGGGGCGCTTCCTGGCCAATTCCCTTCGCTACGAATTCGTCGACACCGACGAACTCATCGAACGAAAAGCTGGAAAAACAATCACGGAAATCTTCGCGAGTGAGGGAGAAGAACACTTTCGAAAACTCGAACACGAGTTAGTCAACGAGATGGCAAACTGGAATCGAATGGTCATTTCAACCGGAGGTGGACTCGTCACAAAGAACAACAATCTAGACATCCTCAAAACCTATTCGTTCGTTGCCTGCCTTTGGGCCTCGCCGGAAACCATCTATCACCGAGTCAAGAGACAACAACATCGCCCCTTGCTCCAGACTGAGAATCCGGTCGAGCGAATCTGCCAACTACTCGAACAACGCGCCCGATTCTACAAACAATCAGACTACATCGTTAACACAGACAACCGTCCTTTGCGAGTCGTGGCCCAACTGATCTCGAAACAGTTTCACGAGGCAGTCAATAAGGGAAACCAGCAGCGTCCCTGACGGACGAGTTCACGATCGCTGATTATGGAAGTTGATGCCAAACGGCGGGTTCAGTCCAAAGCAAAGGCTCTGGGATTTGACCATTGCCAGGTTTCCGATGGGTCTCAACCTGGCTCGCGAAGCCATTATGAAGCGTGGATCGAGAAGGGCCGCCACGGCAAGATGGCTTACCTCGAACGCAACCGAGAGAAACGTTGCGATCCATCTCTCGTCGTTCCGAACTTAAAGAGCGTTATTTCTCTTTCGACTAGCTACTTTCAGCCGTCTAAGCGCCACCCTTCCACGAACAGCACCATTCCAAGAGGAGTGATTGCACGATACGCTCGCTTTCGGGACTACCACGATATTCTCGCGGAAAAACTAAAGGAACTGACTGACGAGTTAACCCGGAGCGTTTCTTTCGATAGTCACTCTCTGTGGTATGTGGATACCGGTCCAATCTTGGAACGAGACATGGCGCAACGCGCGGGAATCGGATTCGTAGGAAAGCATACGAACCTAATAAGCCGAAGACTGGGAAATTGGTTTTTCATTTCAGAAATTCTGACGACGATTCCTCTCCCTGTTGACTCCCCAGAGAAGAATCGCTGCGGCACCTGTCAAAAATGTATTACCGCATGCCCTACACAAGCGATATCAAAACCATTCGAGCTCGATGCCCGTCGCTGTATTTCGTATCTAACAATTGAACTCAAAGGATCGATCCCCCTCGAGCTAAGACCGCTGATCGGAAATCGAATTTTCGGCTGCGACGATTGTTTAGCCGTTTGTCCCTGGAATCGTTTCGCTGTCGAAGGCCGCATCATGAAACCTCACGCCCTTTCCGATCCCACAGACATCGATCTCGAAGCCTGGGCACAAATGGACCAAAGCAGCTTCAAAGAACGATTTCGAGGCACCCCATTCTTCCGAACCAAATGGAGAGGCCTCATGCGAAATATCTCGGTCGCACTCGGAAATACAGGAACTTCGAGGAACATACCGACCCTATCTCGCCTGGCATCTAACGAAGACGCCATCGTTTCTGAGCATGCAACATGGGCGATCGAGCAGATCCAAGACCGGCAGCAAAACTGACAAGAAACGGCCCATGACCGAGCGAATATCCCGTTCGTCCATAGCTTGATTTCGATAAATTCTCCGCCGAACTAATCTCAACATAGAAATTTACCACAGAGATAGATTCTGATAAAAAAAACCCATGTCTGAGTTCGTTCGGTTCGTAAATCATGGGGCTTCTCTTATCACCTCGTCCATTGTACAGCAGGTCATGCGGCAATTGCCCGTATGGAAAGCCGAATTCGCTCAAATTAACGCGCCTTCTTTCCCCCACCTCGTCGATCAGCTTGAGTTCCTAGCCGACGTCGTGGAGGATTGCTACGAAGGCGTCTACAAGGATATGCCATACTTCGCCCTCGCCGAGTCAGTCTTCGCCCTTATGTATGCTCACAAGAAGGTCGACATCATTCCAGATACCATCCTACAAATCGGCAGAGCGGATGACTCAAGCGTCGTTAGAGCGGTGTTGATTCAAAACGAGGCCGCCTTTCAGAAGTATGCGAAAGCAAATCAGTTTGACTGGGACAAGGTAACCAGCAACCCCTAATACCCTAATAGGACGCGTGACAGCTCCCTCAAGGTGAAAGAGAGGAGTCTACCAGGCCGAAAAGAACGATCTCATAGGATCAAGATCTCTGTCCTCGGCAGCGAGCTTCTTGATAGCCGATCGACCTCGAAGCGCGGCAGCCTTCTCTAACCATTCTTCGGCCTGCTTAAGATTCCCGAGCTGGCAGGCATAACAGGCGAGATTGTAAGGGATTGTTGCCTCTTTAGGAAACCGATCGACGGCAGGAAACAGCTTATTCCAAGCCTCGAGTGTCCGAGCAAGTTCGTGGAGACAATAGGACCGATGCAACCAGCCGGAAGAACGTTCAGGGTGGCCTAAGACCAACGAATCAGCAATCAGCAGCGCCTCCTCCCACCGTTCTTGCCGACCCGAGACCTCCCACCGCACCTCGAGAACATCTGGATGCTCTGCGAAATCACTGGCAATCCTAGCGACCTCATCGCCTGCCTCACCTGGGTTTCCTAGACCCAGCCAACCGACAGCGGCATCAAGATGAATCTGACTCGTTCTATCGAGAATCCGTGGACTAGCCATCGATCAATCAATTCTCAAGCAAGAAAAAGACTCGAGCTCAGAGAAACTACCAAGGATTAATCAGATGACAGTACTATCAGGGATCGTCGCATTCTTGGGAACGATCACAATACCATCGCGAATGTAATAGTGCTGGCCATCGTAGTTATCCGGTTTTCCCTCGGGCGAAAGAACACAATCGGTACCGATTCGAGCGTTCTTATCAATAATGGCATTGGAAATCTTCGACCGCGCCCCTATGCCTATCGCGGGTATATCATTGGCATCTCTAGACTCTTTCCCAACCTCGTAAGCATCGCTCCCCATCATCACAACACGATTCAACTCACACTGCTCGCTCACGATACTCCGAACTCCAAGTAAGGTTTCCGAGAGCACCGCCCCATTGATCTGGCAACCATCCGAGATCAGCGATGAACCGATCTTTGAGCCATCGATCCGAGACGCTGGGAGAAACCGAGGGTGCGTATAGATAGGCGACTTTCCTTCAAACAAATCAAACCTCGGAACGGGACTCGCTAGATCCAAGCTTGCTTCAAAAAAGGCTCGAATCGTTCCTACATCTTCCCAATAGCCCTGAAAAATATATGAAGACACACAGCTTTTCTCAATCGCGCCGGGAATGATGTGTTTTCCAAAATCGGTATTCGTACCCTCCATGCTCTTTAGCAACGACTCTCGGTTGAACACGTAGATTCCCATCGAGGCAAGCCAACGAGGATCGTCTCCCGCCAAGCCGAGACGTGAGTACCATTCTGGGTCCACTTTGAGGCTTTCCTGAACACTTGAATCGGTAGGTTTTTCCTCAAAGCGCTCAATTCTCGATTCGGAATTCATCTGCATGATCCCAAAACCAGCAACATCACCCTTAAATACTGGAGTCGTCGCGACGGTAATATCGGCATTCGCCTTGATATGGTGATCTAGCATCCCTCGGCAATCCATCCGATAAAGCTGATCGCCACTCAAAATAATCAAGTACTTAAAAGGATGATTCAGCAGATGAATCATGTTCTTTCGCACCGCATCCGCGGTTCCCTCATACCAAGACGTACTGGTTGGGGTCTGTTCTGCCGCCAGGATTTCGACAAATCCTCCGCCAAAATGATCGAACTTGTAGGACTGAGATATGTGCTTATGCAGCGACGCCGAGTTAAACTGAGTCAGGACGTAGATGCGTTTAAAACCTGAGTTGATACAATTAGATATCGGGACGTCGACCAGTCGGTACTTACCACCAAGAGGCACTGCCGGTTTAGACCGCTCCTTCGTCAACGGGAAAAGTCGGGACCCTGCCCCGCCCCCTAAAATCACACACAGGACATCCGATTCTGAAATCTGACTCACGCTTTCATCCTCACAATTATTGATTAACACACAGCAGGTTGACGAATCTCCAGACTAGCCGAAGCCCTCGGTATCAGCAAGACCGATTGACAGACATTCAGATTTAGAGATGATTCCTGGGCACCGACCGGAGAGGCAAACTCCTCCTCTGAAATCCGTGGACTCACTCATGAAAAATGTCATCATAACCGCGGGCCCAACCTACGAACCACTTGATGAGGTTAGACGCCTAACAAATCATTCGACAGGACGCCTGGGGACAGAACTGGGGAACTTCCTTACCTCCAAGGGATTCCAGGTAACCCTTTTGAGAGGCTACTACACAACCTACCAGGGCAACTCTCACGCCGAAACGATCATCCCATTCACCACTACCGAGAGTCTTTCGGGCATCCTTCAATCTTTGTCGGAAAGGTCCTTTGACGCTGTCTTTCACGCAGCGGCGGTCAGTGATTTTCGTTTCGGAAGAATAGCCCCGAGTGATGCCGCCGAAAACGACTCCCACACGCATACCGGCAAGTGGTCAACGAGGACGGGCAATCTCATTGCAGAGCTGATCCCAACGATGAAGATTCTGGGAACACTCCGCAGCCTCTTCAGAACTTCAATGATTGTCGGTTGGAAATATGAGGTCGATGGAGACCAAGCATCAGCCATCAAGCAAGGTAGCGCACAGCTGGAATCGAATGCTACCGATCTTTCGATCGTGAATGGGCCCGCGTACGGAAATGGATTCGCGCTTATGCGGCCGGGTCTGCCAACTATTCACGCCGAATCCCATGATGCGCTCTACGCTCAGCTTCTCTCAAATCTTGAACAGCATGCAGGAAAGCACTCACACTGACCGACAGCCCCCTCGAGACGTGCTTCGCGCTACATGACGTCGGTTACCTCAATCCCTAGCAGGTCCAGCCCTTGACGGATCACAATTCCCGCCTGATTGACAAGCGCTAATCTCGATGAACGAACCCCAGGAGTAGCTTTGAGGATCGGACAGTTTTCATAGACCCGGGATAGGAAGCCAGCCAACTCAAAGAGATAGGTACAGAGATAGTTGGGGCGGTATTCGTCGAGGACCAATTGTAAGATCAACGGGAAGTTGATCAGATGCTTCGCGAGGGCGATTTCTTCCTCTGTTTGCAACTGGATTCCGCCTGACAAATCGATCGATTCAGCGCTGATTCCAGCTTTACGAAATATCCCCTGAATCCGGGTATAGGCATATTGGAGATACGGAGAGGTGTTTCCCTTCAGCGCTAACATCGTATCCCAATCGAAGACGTAGTCCGATTGGCGGTTGGGTAATAAATCCGCGTATTTAATCGCCCCGATGCCAACAATCCGCGAAATTTCTGCCTTCTGGGCCTCATCAAGGTCCGGATTCTTTTCCTCAACAATTTTGCGAGCACGTTCCTCAGCTTCATCCAGCAACCCAGCAAGTTTGATGACTTCACCCGAACGTGTCTTAAAGGGTTTTCCATCCTTCCCCATAATAGAGCCGAACCAAGGGTGCTCTAGATTTGGACAATCATCGGGCCGCCATTTCGAGTAGGCACGAAACAACTGCTTGAAATGCAACTGTTGTCGCCCATCAGTGACATAAAGGATCTCGTCTGGAGACCAACGCTCCCGACGGTAGTCTAATGTCGCCAAGTCGGTCGTCGTATAGTTAGCAGCTCCGTCGCTCTTCTGAATCATGGCAGGATGATCCTTCAGCTCTTTGTCATCCGGAAAGAAAACGACTAGCGCTCCCTCGCTCCGTTCAGCAAATCCAGCGCTCTCCATCGACGAAGCCAAATCACTAAGTCGATCATTGTAGTGACTCTCCCCCAGGGTTTCATCAAATGTCACACCAAGTCGGGAATAGATTTCATCGAACTGTTTTCGAGAAAGCTCAATCATTCGATGCCAAATTTTGAGATTCTCCTCATCCCCCTGTTGCAATTTTAGCAACTCCGATCGAGCAAGATCCAACGCGGCCGGATCATCATCGCAGCGTTGGTTCATCATTCGATAAAGTCGCTCCATTTCCCCCAAGGCGTCCATTTCAAGGGCGTTCGGATCGAGATCATTCTTCCAACCAACAATCAATTTTCCGAACTGGGTTCCCCAGTCACCAATGTGGTTATCGGAAATGACAGAATGCCCAACATAGCGAAGAATACGGCAGAGACTATCGCCTAGATTGGTCGATCGAATGTGCCCAACATGCATCGGCTTGGCGACATTAGGAGAACTGAAATCAACCACGACGGTCCGCGGCTCCGCTACTGGCTTAACAAAACAGTGAGCGGCCAGCTCGGGATCACTCATCACCGACTCTAAAGCCGATACTTTGAGTCGAAAATTTATGAATCCAGGCCCCGCAACATCGACAGCCTCACAGAGTGCATCGTCGACTTTAAAGCGCTCGACAACTTTAGAGGCAACCTCACGAGGATTGCTGCCATTTCGTTTTGCCAACCCCAAGATTGAATTGCATTGGTAGTCACCAAACTTTGGCACAGGGCACTTGCGTACAACTACCTGACGGTGATCCAATTCAGGACAAAGTTCGGCAACGACCGACTGAAGATGTTCTTCGATTCTCTTAAATAGCACAATGCAGTCTTGAAGAATTCGGCTTAGCGATACAGCTCTAAGCTATTTCGAATTAATAATTTTCTCCATCGCAGCAGCAGACTCCGCTTCGCAAAGAGCGCTTCGGAATTCACTATCATGAAGGGTCTTGGCAATATTGGCCAAAGTGTGCAGATGCTTTTGAAACTGCCCTTGCGGGACGAGAAATAACATGACCAGTTTCACGGGCTTATTATCAAGGGCATCAAAATTGATTCCTTGAGCAGATCTCCCGAAGACACCAATGACCTCATCGACCAAATCTGTCGATGCATGAGGAATCCCAACCCCGAACCCAATTCCCGTGCTCATTGAGGTTTCCCTCTTTTTTACCACTCCAGCGATAGCATCACGATCCTCTCCACGAATGCGATCACAAGAAACCAAATGATCGATCAACTCTTCAATAGCCTCCCATCGATCAGATGCATTGAGAGCGGGGATGATTTGTTTCTCTGTCAGAATTTCGCCAAGAAGCATAATCGGAATTGACCATTTGGGAATCGCCTAGCCTTCTTCAACTGAGACGCCCAAAACGGACACAGCAGCGACAAGCAAAACCTAAGCAGTCCAAGACTCAGTGCTATACCGACCAACTCGGTTCCGCAGGCAGACTCGCGTCAAATTCAGATAGTAGCGCTTCCTCGTAACTTCCTGCGTACTTTTCATCGAAAAATACTTGGAGCGCCTCCTCAAACAGACGTTGCCAACAACGCTCCTCTTCTCCTGGTGTGATAGGATAGAACAAAGCGCCATTGCTCTTGGCAGCCTTAAAATCCCCAGGCGCATCACCGATCATCAAGATCCGATGAGCAGGATACTTATCTGCGGCTGCAAGCTTGATGTGCTGTGTTTTCGTTCCCATTTCTTGCCCCGCGATCAACTGAACGTAGCCAGAAAGCGCATGCTCCCCCCACTCACGTTCAAGCGCTGAGATGGGCGTCTGCGAAATACAGAATGCATCAGCAACGCTCGATAGTTTTGCCAATGTTTCCCGCACCAACGGAAAAGGCGGAACACCATGAACGATATCCAACACCGCATCATTTACAGCATTCGACCATTCGAGAACCCCCTGCAGACTATCATTCCCCCCCTTTACCTCAGCCTCCAAACTCGCATTTCCGAGTTTGCTCTCACGACTGATCCACTCATCGACGGCATCGGCGCTAGGCACCTGAACTTGCCGAGCAATGACCTCAGGTCGATTACGAAGTAGTTCCAGAGCATTCGAGAGAGCGGGAAATCGGTTGATCCCCCGAGTCTTCGAATACAAGTTCACAAACTCCCAACACTCCCGAGCATACTTGCTGGCTGCTTGAAGACCAAAATGCTTGATGAACATCGGAGCAAAACACTCTTTGTGCTTAATCTCCATACTATCAAACACACAACCATCAGAATCAATTCCAACAAAGAATTCATTACGGGGTTGAAAATCGATTAGCTTTTGAACTGGATCACTCATGCTTCTATGCTTCTCGACTAATTTTCAACTAAACGTTGTAAGTGGACGACGAAACATCACCACCCCGCCCTGTCCAATTGGTGTGAAAGAATTCTCCCCGTGGCTTATCTTTGCGTTCATAGGTATGCGCACCAAAATAATCCCGCTGAGCCTGCAGCAGATTAGCTGGGAGGTTCTCTGTGCGATAGCTATCGTAAAATGTCAGAGCCGTCGACATCGCCGGCACCGGAATGCCTTTTTTAGCTGCGGTAGCGACCACATTTCGCCAGGAGCGTTGGCTCTTCCGAATTTCCGACTTAAAGAACGGGTTAATTAGGAGATTAGTCAACTTGGGCCGCTTGGTATAAGCCTCTTTGATATTGCCTAGGAATTGACTACGAATGATACAACCTCCTCGCCACATCAATGCGATAGCGCCGTAATTTAAATTCCACCCGTACTCCTTCGCTGCCGCCCTCAATAGCATGTACCCTTGAGCGTAGGAGATGATCTTGGACGCGTAGAGAGCTGCTCGGATATCGTTGACAAACTTAGCTCGATCTCCTGCGATCGTTGGCTTCGGTCCCTTCAGACGCTTCGATGAATTCTCACGTTCTTCCTTCAGAGCAGAAATGCATCGACTATAGACAGCCTCTGAAATCAGTGTGATTGGCACTCCCAATTCAGCAGAAGAAATGACCGTCCACTTGCCAGTCCCCTTCTGCCCAGCCGTGTCTAGAATCTTCTCCACGAGTGGCGATCCATCTTCATCCTTCACTCCGAGAATATCTCGTGTGATCTCGATCAAATAGGAATCCAATTCCCCCTTGTTCCACTCAGCAAAGACCTCATGCATTTCTTCAGCACTCATTCCGAGACCAACGGACATCAAATGATATGCCTCACAAATCAGCTGCATATCTCCGTATTCAATACCATTGTGAACCATCTTCACATAGTGGCCAGCGCCTCCTTCTCCTACCCAGTCGCAACAAGGAGAACCGTCTTCAACCTTAGCAGAGATTGCTTGAAAGATGTCTTTGACGTGAGGCCAAGCAGAATTGGACCCTCCTGGCATGATAGAAGGACCCCGACGGGCTCCTTCCTCGCCACCTGAGACCCCCGTGCCAATGAATCTCATCCCCTTAGATTCAAGATATTCGGTTCGTCGTACGGAATCTTGGAAGAGAGAGTTGCCTCCATCAATAATGATATCACCAGGCTCCAAATGAGGAAGAATCTGCTCGATAAACTCATCAACAGCACTTCCAGCCTTGACCAACATCATGATGCGTCGAGGTCGTTTCAGTTTTGCGACTAATTCAGGAATACTATGAGCGCCAACGATTTTCCGGCCCTTTCCCTCACGCTCCAAGAAATCGTCAACTTTGGAAACTGTCCGGTTATACACCGCAACAGAGAATCCATGGTCATCCATGTTCAGGACAAGATTTTGCCCCATAACAGCCAGCCCGATCAGGGCTATATCACACGTTGCTTCTTCCATTTTAAATTCGAGTCGTTTTAAAAATCTCTATCGTTTTGCCCTACCGTTGATCACGCAACACCGTAACTAAACCTTCTATCTCGCTTTTTCTTCCCAGTTTCTAACGATCCATGCTGTGATAATCTAACTAGTCGCACTGACACGAGCTTGATTGGCTGAGAACCTAGCACTTTTCCGCACCAAAAACGAAAGACGAAAGTAGAAAAAAAATTAGCGCGGGTCAACACCCGCGCTAATCTAAAAGGAATCTGCCTAAGTAATTAAGCTCGCTTCATTCGACGGAAACCGAACAAAACAGCGCCACCAAGAACAGAAAGGAGAATCGTTGCAGGTTCAGGGACCGCCACGATTTCAACTGCGAAGTTTGCGGTGGCACCAGGAATTGCAGCAAGCGCCCAATCTCCAGCACCATCACTGATCCAAATATCATCTGCGCTCGAACCGATGATCGGAGGATTACGAAGCAATGGCCCAACTTGCTGACCCGCAGCAATTCCTGAAAGTTCAACAGAAACTAGGACGCGGCTACCAAGAACGTTCGATGGCAACTGGTCAATAACAAGAGTGTTGAAATTTGCTCCAAGATCAATTGAAGGGCTCTCGTAGGCGATTGTACCAGGCTTGAAGGTCGCAGCACCAGCACCAGCCACTTGATCACCGTCCATTTGACGGATTCTCACAACCATAGACCCGGTCGCTTCCGATGAAAAATACTCAAGCTTAATGGAAGTCAGAAGACGATTGGTACCATCAAATGCGATCTCATCCCCATACTCGAGAGCGTTATTCGCAGGAGCATAGAAACCCAAAATTGGATCTGAACCATTGCGATAGACCACCTCAGGACCATCAATTTGCGCTTGCGCTTTGAATGCCAACCCTACGCCAACTACAAGCGCTAGAAGCTTTCCGACCTGTGCTTTGTTCATGATTACTTACTAACTATTTGGTTACATGCCCCTCATCCCGCCCGATGAGGATGCGGTCTAATTTGAACCAGGTTTTACCTAGAGATGCCTCCACGGTCAAGATCTTTGCCAATCTTTTTGAACGATTATACCAGCGACGTTCCAATTTTAGAGAATAAGTTAATTACCATCCCTCCCCTTAGAAGACCACCCGAAAACCCCACAAAACGACTCCGTGGACGAGCAATAAAAAAAACATACCATCATTCAGCCGAGATGCCAACCCAGATTTCTTTCCAATCTGGGCGTTTGGTTCGATCGCGCGTATACACCGCCTGAAACGAGTTCCCGGAGTTAGTAACGCGTGCTCCATCATATTGATAGCGAAACCCTGTAATAATGTAGCGATCCGAAGAATCCCGCGAGCGATTGAGACGCTCTTCAAAAAAAACTTCGCCGCGAGTAATCCATATTAGTCGCCGCTCCCCCAGAATAACGCCAACGTGAGGCCGGTGCTCCCTAACCTGTAAAACGTCTCCCTCCTGCACATGGTAAACACTTCCTAAAACGAATGCTTTTTTCTGTTTGGCAGTTTCCGATGCCACGATGTTCCACCCAAAACCGTCGCCAACCCAGGCAAATTGCCCGGCCAGGATAAATACGTCGTGAAATCCGTCGATTCGCAATCGAGACTCGAAAGAGACCGTGGGATACCAGCGATGATCCACGGGCATCTCGCTCCATTTACCAAACCACTCCCCTTGGAAACTATCAAAAGTCCGAGTCCATCGCTTGGATCCTGAATCTCCTTCCAGCGCTTTGAGAAACTGTTTCGCTTTGATTTTAAACCCATCCAAGGACTCAAAGCCATCAGAACGTTTTGACATTTGCTCTCGAAATTGAAGGCACGCACGGGCCAATGAATCAATCTGCCGCTGTCCAGAAGCACCTCGTCGCAACAATTCACGCCGAAACTTATCGGCACTCACAACACCTTCTTGTAATCGTGTCTCCGAGATCGTTCTGTATTCCTCAGGAATCAGCGGATGGGCTGCGAAAATAACCGGTCTCCCAGAAAGAAACACGATCAACAATAGGACCTGAGGCCATTTTAGTTTCATCACCGTCATGATTGCTTGATTTCGGGAGCGACTACCAGAGCAACTAACTTTGGAACGCCCTCGTTCATTTCCGCTTGTCTATAAGGTCACTAATGACGGTGTATACCGTCGGAATAATAAACAGTGTCAGGAAAGTACTCGTCAGCATGCCACCAACTACAACTACCCCCATAGGCCGTCGGCTTTCAGCGCCAGCACCGAACCCAATGGCAATAGGCAAGATGCCCGAAACTGTAGAAACAGCGGTCATTAGAATGGGACGCAGCCTTACTAGCCCCGACTTAATCATGGCTTCTCTGGAGGACTCGCCATTTTCTCGAATCTGGTTGGCAAATTCAACAAGCAGAATTCCGTTCTTTGTCACCAGCCCCACCAAAAGTATCAATCCAATCTGACTAAAAAGGTTGATATTCATCGCTGGAATTGGGGATATGACGCTCATATCTCCCAACCATTTCAAAAACCAGAGGAGCCCGACCGCACCGATCCCTGCGAGAGGCACCGTCAACATGACAGTAAAGGGATGGATCAAACTTTCAAACTGAGACGCCAAGACCATGTAGACGATCACGAGCGCAAGCAGCAGAACCCACCGAATCTCTTGCCCTGCATCCTTGAAGTCTTTCGACTCTCCTTGCCATTCGTAAAGAAATCCGGGAGGGAGGGTTTCGGCTAGTACCGCATCAACTTTGGCAACCGCGGTTCCGATCGGAATATTGATCGGCGTCCCCGAAATCGTGGCACTTCGAATGCGATTGTACCGCTCGATCACATTCGGAGAAACACCAACCTCGCGATCTAACACATTGCTCAACTGCACAAGCTCACCATCAAGATTCCGGACGTAGACGTGATCAAGCTGCCGCGGCGTAAGCCGCGATTGCCGCTTCAATTGAGCGATCACATCGTATTCCTTACCATCTTTCTTGATCTTACTCAGATCAAGCCCACCAAAGAGCACCTGCAAGGTCTGAGAAACATCTCGAACTGAAACCCCTAAGGCCGCAGCGCGGTCTCGATCAATGGCCAAACGGAGCTCAGGTTTGTTGATCTCGAATGACGACCGAACATTCCCGAGAAAGCCTTCCTGCCGCAATCGATTGCTCAATTCCCGAGCGTAGACATCTAGTTGCTCCAAATCTGGAGCTTGTAGCACCAGTCTAAATGGGGCATCAAAACTGCGATTGATCGTTTTCGGAATATTCGGAATGGCAATCGCTCCTTCAATCTCACCGAAAAACCGTTGGGCGAGGCCACCAGGACCATTCACAATTTCCTGAACCGAGCGTTCACGCTCATCCTTTAAACGGAGAAAAACGACCGCATTGTTAGCAAGTCCAGGCCCCGAAAAACCCGGAGCGACGATGGCTCCATACAGATCTACTTCTTCAGTTTCTTTAAGAATTTGTTCCATCTCAAGGAGCATCCGATCAGTGTACTCGCTTGTCGCCCCATCAGGTGCAATCACAAAGGCAAACATTCGCCCCTTGTCCTCAGGTGGCAAAAAATCCCCTTCCAACGATCGAAACAAGAAGATCGTCACCGCAGCAACGATGAGCGCGGTACACGCAAGCCCCCCTATTCGAACCCTGAGGGAGCGACCCAAGGTAATCCGCAAGAACCCCTCATAGACCCAAGTGAGGCGTAACAACACCGCTTCAAATCGAGTCACTAGCCATCCTGGTTTCGATGATACCGGCCGCAACAGCCTTGAGCACATCATCGGTGTTAGAGACAATGCCACGAAGGTTGAAATCACAACGGACCCAGCGATCGCGACCGCGAACTCAACAAACAGCCGCCCGGTCGTGCTCGTTTGAAAGGCAAGCGGAGCAAAGACAGCCACCAGCGCAAGCGTTGTAGCAATAACCGCGAAAGAGATCTCTCGCATTCCCAACCGGGCCGCTTCCATCGGGGAGAGCCCGGATTCGATATGGCGATAGATATTCTCTAAAACGACGATCGCATCATCGACAACGATACCAATGGCGAGAATGAGAGCCAGCATCGTCAACACGTTAATCGAGTAGCCAAACCAATCCAAAACTAGGAAATTCGCGACAATGGAGACTGGAATCACAATCGCTGGGATGATCGTTGCCCGGACACTGTGCAGAAAGGTGTAGATGACAATTACCACCAGAAGAAACGCGATTCCCAATGTCAACCAAACCTCATTGATCGCCTTTTCAACGAACTCCGCCTCATCATAGTTAATTTCAATTCTAATCCCTGGAGGCAACGACGGCCTCACCAAAACTAACTGCTCACGAATCCCCTGTGACACACTCACGGCATTCGCTTTCGATTGCTTAACAACGCCTAGGAAAATGCATGGACGACCGTTGCTACGGGCTTTAGAACGAAGGTTCTCCACGCCCTCGACAGCTTCCCCAATATCTCTGAGACGAACGAAGCGATCTTCTTCCTGCCGAATTACTAGCCGGTTGAATTCCTCGGGGGTCTTCAGCTCGCCCAAGGTCTGAATGGTCATCTCTCGGTCCAGGTTTTCGACCCGCCCACTGGGCAACTCAATATTCTGAGATTGGAGAGCCTCCCGGACATCGAGCATGGTAACCTGATGGGCTGCCATTCGTTCTGAATCAAGCCACAAGCGAATGGCATAGCGCTGTTCCCCGCCTAAGAATATCGACGACACACCAGGAACCGTCTGCAAGCGATTCTTTACCAGACGATCCGCCAAGGAGTTCATCTCCAGAGGGGTATAGTGGTCGCTTTCCATCGCGATCCAGATCACGGGACGAGCATCCGAGTCCTGTTTGCTAATGACTGGTTCCTCGACACTGTCCGGCAACAAACCACGGACGCGAGAAACGCGATCACGCACCTCCTGCGCGGCGACGTCGATATCCCGAGAGAGGTCAAATTCAATCGTAATTTGGCTCGACTGCTCCCGACTCTCGCTTGAAAGGGTCTTTATCCCCGGCACGTTGTTGACGGCCTCTTCGAGGCGCTCGGTCACCTCCGTCTCCACAACCGAAGCATTTGCCCCGAAATAAGTCGTGTTGACTGAAACAATTGAAGGATCAATATCAGGGAGCTCCCGAACCGGGAGACGAGAAAGACTAATGGCCCCAAACAACACGAGAGCCAGGCTCATCATGCTCGCCAAAACGGGCCGCTGAATTGAGATCTGAGGTAATTTCATAGGGTGGATCAACAGGCAGCGACGCCTTACTTGTCTCGATTGGAGACAACAACCGGGGCTCCGGGACCTATTTTTTGGGTTCCCTCAATGATTACCCGATCCCCGAATTCAAGTCCGCTTAACACCTCTACACGGCCAGCCATTCTCTCACCGATAGCGATCGTTCTCATTTCCGCCGCACTCTCCGAATCCACCACATATACCATCGCCATATCGTCTTCAAGAGTGCGGAAAAGGGCCATCTCCGGAATCACAAGTGCCTGTTCACGAATAGTTAAGGTCAATTCTAGATTTGCAAACATTCCCGGAACAAGATGGCGCTCGGGATTGGGGACCAAAGCTTTCACCTCAATGTTTCTCGTATTCGGATCCACAAACGGCGCCACAAAGTAAACGCTCCCCTCGAAGCTTCTATTGGGAAAAGCAGCAACCTCAATCGAGACCGCTAATCCCTTCTTGGCAACCTGCAAGAATCGTTCTGGAACATTGAATCTAACCTTCACTGGATCCAGATCAACCAACCATGTGAGTGTCTGATCGCGCGTGATCACTTGTCCCGGACTGACATTTCTCGATCCGACGACGCCAGAATAGGGCGCCAGAATCTGTGCATCTCGCAGCTCTCGTTTTCGAAGCTCAACCACCGCGCTTAAGGTTTCGACTCGAGCAGCCGATTGATCGAACTCCTGTTGGCTGATGAGCTCTTCTCCAAAAAGTTGTTTATCGCGAAGCATCTCCGACTGACTCAATCGAAGATTCGCGGACGATTCTTCGAATGCAGACTGTAGTTTCCTTCGATCAAGCCGGATCAGAACGTCACCCTTAGCGACATCTTGACCTTCCTCGAACGCAATTTCCTCGACGATCCCCAAGGTCTCCGCCTTGATCTCAACCAATTCGTTCGCCTCGAGAGTCCCCACAAGGGAAAGGGACTCTGTTACCGGCTCTCGCCCAACGCTAACCGCGACCACAGGCGTCCCCGGCCTCGCCTGATCAGTAGATTCCACACCAGCGTCTTCTTTTCGACAACCGGTAAGGAACACAAAAACAACGAACGCAAGTAACGCGTCAACCCGACAACAGAGTTTCATATAAAGTCGCAAACAGTCTCTCTTCTAGGTACGGCAACCGCCCCCACTGTGACGGCAAACGTAGATTGCATCCTCGACCACGGTCAAACGCAATCCCTCACCATTCCGAAACAGATCAACATGGCAATGGTTCCAGACCATCTCTCGCTTTGTAATTGAGGCAAAGCCAACACTTTGGAAGCCTAGGGACGAACAGCAAACAAAAACCTCAGCGAAAGACAACCATGTTCCCATTTTTCGTCGTACAACAGCAGTCAGCCGCCCTCGTCCACCGATTCGGAAAATTCACGCGAATCGCTGAACCCGGCCTTAATTTTAAAATGCCTTTCGTTGAGCGTGTCGCGGGACGTGTCAACCTTCGAGTTCGACAGCTTGACGTCGATGTCGAAACAAAAACGGAAGACAATGTCTTCGTGAAAGTCATCGTTTCGGTTCAGTTCTATGTCCTAAAAGACAAGATTTACGACGCCTTCTACAAGTTGGACGATCCAGCGCGACAGATTAAATCCTTCGTGTTCGATGTCGTCAGAGCCCGCGTCCCAACTATCAAGCTAGACGACGTCTTCGAGAAAAAGGATGAAATCGCGACCGTTGTGAAAGAAGAGCTGGCGCAGGTCATGAACGATTTCGGCTACGGCATTGTTAAGGCACTCGTGACCGATATCGATCCCGATGCGAAAGTAAAGGCCGCGATGAATGACATCAACGCCGCTCAAAGACTTCGAGTGGCGGCCGCCGAAAAGGGCGAAGCAGACAAGATTCTCCAAGTGAAAGCCGCGGAAGCCGAGGCAGAAAGCAAAGCGCTCTCAGGCAAAGGAATCGCGGATCAACGAAGAGCAATCGTGGAAGGATTGAAAGAGTCCGTCGACGAATTTCAAAAATCAGTGGAAGACGCCAGCGCAGCGGAAGTCATGAATCTGGTCTTGATGACCCAATATTTCGACACCTTGAAGGAAATCGGCAACAGTTCGAACACCAACACAATCCTGCTCCCGCACTCCCCAGGCCATCTCACAGATCTGGCGGGGCAAATCCGCGATTCGATGATCGCCGGGGATCAGGCCTCAGCAATGACTAATGCCGGAAGAAACTCGAGTAAGCTGTCCGCGGTGCCCGAGCCTTTACCGCAATCAACGAAAGCTTCTACTTCACCACAGATTAGTTAGCCACTCTGGGGCAAAGCCCCCTGATTCGCGACTTGGAATCACATCACTTTTGAGTGAATGATTCCACGGCGCAGAATTCATGAAACACCGGCTTGATCAATACCTAGTGGACCAAGGCCTCAGCGAGAGCCGCGAGAAGGCGAAACGAGCAATCATCGCGGGAAAGGTAAAGGTCAACGGACATCGGGCAAAAAAACCAAGCGATCCTATCCGCGACACGGACAAGATCGAAGTCGCGACCCCCGAGAAATTCGTCAGCCGGGGCGGATACAAACTCGAACGAGCACTCGATCAATTCGATATCGACGTAACGGACCTAGTCGCCGCCGACTTAGGCGCATCGACAGGCGGGTTCTCAGACTGTCTTCTCCAACGCGGCGCCAAGACGGTCTATGCCATCGATGTTGGCAAGGGACAGCTGGCCTGGGCATTGCGACAGGACCCACGGATCGTCGTCATGGAAAAGGTCAATGCTCGCCACCTCCAGCCAGCGCAAATGCCCCAGCCCTTTGCCGGGGTAGAGCTTGTCGTCATTGATTGCTCATTCATTTCGCTAACAAAGATCCTTCCCACTGCCACCAAACTACTCGTCCCGGGAGGAAGAATCGTCGCCCTGATCAAGCCTCAGTTTGAAGCAGGTAAGGCAGCCGTCGATGCAGGCAAAGGTGTGATCCGGGATCCAGAGATCCATCACCAGGTTGTCGAAACGCTCAAAGCCTTCGTCAGGAACGAACTACATCTAAACTGGATTGATATCACCGAATCCCCTATTCTGGGCCCAGCAGGAAACAAAGAGTTCCTCTGTTTAATCGGAACACCTAATGCGACAGATCAAGCGAATCGGACTTATCGCCAATCCGGAGAAGCCTCGCTGGAGGGCGAATCTCGCCCGAGCAGTGACCCTGATTGAAGAAGCGGATCGTTCAGCCGTCGCCCCTCAACAGGGAGCCGAGCCTCACAACACAACCCAGGAGGAATTCAAGCGCTACCTCGATGCAGTAAGGCGCACAGATCTCATTCTCGTCATCGGTGGAGACGGGACAATGCTAGGGGCGGCGAGAGCTTTGGAGGGAAATAAGACTCCCTTGGTCGGAATCAATACCGGAAACCTTGGATTCTTGACGGCCGCCCCGATGGCTGAGTTAAAGAACGTGCTCGAAAGCATTTGGGAAGAGCACTATCAGATTTTCTCTCGTCCATTCATTGAAGCGATCATCACGGACCGTGAAAAAGAGGACCGCCTCATCGCTCTAAACGATTTCGTCATCAGCCGGGGAGAACTGTCGCGTATGATCCAACTGGATGTCTCGGTTGATGGCGGCTTTCTAACAACTTACCAGTGCGACGGTCTCATTGTTTGCTCTCCAACCGGATCGACCGCTTACTCGCTATCGGCCGGAGGACCGATCGTCAGTCCCAATACAGAAGCCATTACTCTGACACCCATTTGCCCGCATGCGCTTTCTAATCGCTCGGTCATCGTCCCTCTAGATTCCAAAATAGATGTTCAAGTGGGAGTCCATCGCCCACAAACAATTCTCACCGGGGACGGCCAGGTTCCAACAGCCCTGAAACCAGGCGACACGATCCGTTTCCAAAAAAGTAAATCACAATTCCGTCTCTTGTCAGTCAGCGGAACGAGCTTCTTCCAAACATTAAGGCAAAAAATGAAGTGGAGCGGTTCAAATGTCTGAATAACCACCCGGCATCTGATTCACACCCGGCGCCAGGCCGCCACAAACATTCCATTCCCACTTCCAACTTCCACTCCAAGCCATCGTCGATAATCCGTATTGGGCCAAGCATTGTTGGCTTCGCTTCCTGGCATACTCGGCAACGAGAGTGGTTCAAAACCAAAGGGAGAAGCATCAAACCAATCAGCAACGCCTTGGGTCTCTTCATCCGCCAACGTACAAACTGCATAGATTAATTTGCCTCCGGGTTTCACCTGTGCTGCGGCCACTTTAAGAATGCTTTTCTGGATCGTTGCAAGATCAGAGATATCCTCCGGCATGATCGTCCAACGGGCATCTGGATTGCGTTGCCAGGTTCCAATCCCACTACACGGCGCATCAACAAGAACGCCGTCAAAGATCACTTTGAATGGCGCTCGAGCACTCAAATCAGCTTGACGTGAACGGTAGTTAAAGACCTTGGCTCGCTTGGCTCGCTGCTTCAATCGGGTCAATCGTCTCGCGGATCGATCTGTGGCCCAAATCAACCCTCGGTTCTCCATTCGATCCGCGAGGTCCAGGAATTTACCGCCTTCTCCCGAACAAACGTCCCACCAACGTTCCCCTGGTTTCGGATCACAAAAGGCACTCACCCACTGAGAGTTCAAATCCTGAATCTCAAAGGCACCTTTCTTGAATAATTCCGTCTGGAACAAATCCAACGTCCCCTGATACTCGCGGGATCCAGCCCCTGGCGAAGGAAGCGCAGCAACTAGCTCCTCGCCCAGTTCCGTCATTTCATCCCTCATCTCCCGCCGGCTACGAATCCAGAGTTGAGGCACACCTTGGATCGATCTCAACCAATCTTCCGTCACCCGCATCGTCTTTGGCAGCCAATCCGGCACAAGTTGACTGAGACGCTTGAGATCAAAATCCAAAGGACATTCGGAGTATGATTGAGACAAGAACGCTGCTTGACGAATCCTGCTCCGCAGGGGCTTACAAGAATCAACCAAACCCACCCATCGAAAATAGTTAAAAAGCTCCAAGCTCACTTCCCTTCTCAGAGAGGGGGATAGCCGACGGCTTCGAGAGAAGTGACGACGCAGCACCTCATCGGCCCTATTCTCCCGATCGACCTGCGATACAAGCTCTGCCGTCAGTTCCAACACGTCTTGTTTAATTTCCATATCAGCCAATCCGCTCCAAAGTCTCCCCGTCAAACCACACGCAACGCTTTACCAGGACTCTCACTCGCTGGGATTCGGTGAAAACATACTCACTCCGATCTCGAACAACGAGTGACTTAGTCCCACACGTTACCTCTACAAAAGCCATCTCTTCGAAACGATCCACTCGCCGCACCTCCGCCTCGAATCCGTTCGCGGAACTTCGAATATCAGGATCCAAATGAATCTCACCCGGTCGAATTCCCGCAACAACAGTTCGGCCCATTCTTTCTCGCAATGCCGGTGGCACGCCAATCGTGAATGGATTGCTTCCCTCAACGGTAGTCTCCATCAGAAAACAAAACCCCGTCGAATCATCGCCTATGGTTCCAGCGAGGAAGTTCATCGGAGGATAACCAATGAAACTGGCCACGAACTTGTTTACGGGGTATTCAGAAACACGCCCTGGAGTATCCAACTGCTGCACCCGCCCTCGATCCATCACAAGCACCCGATCCCCCATGGTGAACCCATCAAATGGCTCATGCGTCACACAGACAACGGTGGCACCGGTTTGTTCGTGCCAAGACAGGATCTCTCTTCTCACGAGGAATCGAAGTTCCGGGTCCAATCCGGTGAAGGGCTCGTCTAGGAGTAAAAGTCGAGGTTGATAGAGAAGCGAACGCACGAGGGCAATTCTCTGTCGCTCGCCTTTAGAAAGCTGTTCCGATCGCCGGCCCAAACGGGCATCGAACTGAAATCTGATGGCTAAAGATTTGATCTTGGCCTCCATTTCATCGGTGGGCAGATCAGCCCGCTTGGCAGCCATCATCAGATTCTCAAATACAGTCAGCTCAGGATAGAGCGGAGCATCTTGAAACAGGATCGCGACCCCTCGATCCGACGGAGGAATATCCAAGACAGGCTCATTGCCGTAGAGGACCTGCCCAGCCGAAGGCTGGTCTAAACCCGCTATCACCCGCAAAAGCGATGATTTACCAGCCCCTGAAGGCCCGACAACGGTCAAAAACTCCCCGTCTCGAATGGAAAGGTCAATATTGGCCAAGGCCAAAAAAGGTTCTTTCACCCGATTCTGATAAGTTTTTGTGAGATTCTTAACGAAGATTGAGACCATTGTTTCGTCAGCAAGCAGATTTTAATCGCAACCCGCACCTTTCTGAAACCTTCCTTTCCACTCCGGTGTAAAGCAAGGAATACATGACTTCCGGTCGATCAAATCTCAGTTGGTTGACAGTATTTCGGAAGCGTTCTAGAAAAAAACATCTATGAATACCATGCTTTGCTTCCTGGGCTGGCTCCTACTCCTGGTGCTTTGCTGGCCGATTGCTCTCTTAGCACTGCTCGCCTACCCGATTATCTGGCTGCTCCTGATCCCTTTTCGTCTTCTAGGGATTGCGGTCGATTCCGTCTTTGCCCTCCTCAAGGCAATTCTCCTCCTCCCAGCTCGTGTTCTCGGTTACCGCCCGCTGGCGCCACAGGCGGATTGCCGATGCCACTAGGCACGCAGCAGCGAACCCACAAGCAGCATTGTCATCCAAGGCCTCAGACTCTCGCCCGTTACGCTCCCGAGGTGCAGGTCTCAACCCGCCTAACCGATTCGATTCCGTCCATCAGGACCCCGATTCTGAAATCGATGTTAGCCCCGATGACGATCCGTTCCCACCGGATCTCACCACCTACCTCAAGGATCACTCGGAGACGATCATTACCTACAACGATAGTCCTGATGTCGGCTTTGACGCGGGAATCAACGTCTACCGTGGATGCGAGCATGGCTGCGTCTACTGCTACGCTCGCCCCACACATGAGTTTCTTGGATTCTCCTCTGGGTTAGATTTCGAACGAAAGATCCTCATAAAAGAAAAAGCCCCGCTGCTGCTTCGCCACGAACTAAGCCAGAAAAAATGGAGACCCCAGGTCTTGGCGATGAGCGGTGTCACGGATCCTTACCAACCGATTGAGCGGAAGAAACAACTAACGAGACAATGCCTCAAGGTCTTAGCTGATTTCCGCAATCCCGTCGGCATCATCACCAAGAACCAACTCATCACTCGCGATATCGACCTGCTACAGGAACTGAATCAATTCTCCGCGGTCGCAGTCTTCATTTCGCTGACCACACTGAACAGTAATCTGAGAAGACGAATGGAACCCAGAACAGCTCCGCCGGAAGCAAGGCTCCGAACGATCGAAGCCTTAGCTAAGAATGGGATTCCGGTAGGAACGCTTCTCGCTCCAATTATACCCGGACTAACAGACCACGAGATCCCGAGCCTTATCGCAAGAGCAAGGGATGCAGGAGCTGGATTTGCGGGCCATGTCATCCTTCGACTGCCTTATCAGGTTAAGGATCTATTTGAGAACTGGCTCCAAGAACACTTTCCGGATGAGCGAGACAAAGTGATCAATCGACTTAAATCAATTCGCTCAGGGGCACTCAATTCCGGAGAATTTGGAAAGCGAATGCGAGGCGAAGGCATCTTTGCTGATCAAATCCATCAGCTCTTTAAGGTTTCATGCCGTAAAGCAGGCATTCTCCACCATCATCCCAAACTCAGTGCCGCTCACTTCCGCACCAATCCTTCTCAACTCGATCTCTTTATTCGCTGAGCCAGATCGATTTGTTCGCAGATAGCTTCGATAAAACGATCTTCAAGCTGGGGATCAACAAAACCTTTCAAGGGAAGCGTCGCGGCCGTGACACCGGCTCGCAGACAGAAACCCTTCATTTCATCATTGATCGGAGCCGTCATTCCTACCGACACGCCGCCAAGAGTCAGTTCTAATCCAGAGGCATGGAGTGCGTGACAATCAAGAAGCAAGCGCCTTGCTTGCTCCTCACTCAGCTCTTTCATACAGAAGCTCAAATAGGCATCCGGATCAACCCCATAGATCTTGTCCCCAACCAAGGGAAATCCCGCATGAGAGAGATGAATTCGAATTTGGTGCTTCCTGCCAGTTCGCGGGGCGACCTTCATTAAAGAGAAGGGGGTCTGATTTTCGAAGAATCGTTCAACAACCACAAAATGAGTCTCGGAAGGGGCCCCGTCTTCGCGCACGCAATCTTTCACGTAGACAGGACTCGCTTCATCATCGCCGAGGGGGGCGTTCACTGAGAACTCAGATTCCTCCGGATGCCCATGAACAATGGCGAAGTATGTCTTAGCGACTTCCCGTCGCTCCCAGAGTTTCCTCAAGAACCCCGCACCCTCTTTTCGCTTCGCCACCACAACAAGCCCGCTTGTTTCCCTGTCTAAGCGATTGATCATGTGCGCCTCGGCGTCGTCCCCCAGATACAATCTTAGGCGCCCAATGAGACTGGACGTCGGACCATTCTTGGTGGGATGACATACCAGACCAGCCGGTTTATTGATGACCAAAAGATCGGCATTTTCAAACAAAACTGGAAACAGGGGCTCACTCACGATTTTGCACCCCCATCCATATCTGAAGTGATTCCGCTTGGCGACGTTTTCTAAAGCCCCTTGCCAACTGGCACTATCCGACTATGATCCGCCGAAGTGACAGAGAAATGGAAAGTGTGGCTCCCGATCGGCTTGATGGTTGCCTTTGCCCTTACCCGCTGGCCAGGGCTAATGCCGCTCAACTTTAGTGCAGCGTATGCCTTGGCTTTTTGTGCGGGCGTCTATTTTGGGAAACGAACCGCCTGGATCTTGCCGCTCGGCACCCTTTTACTCACGGATATTCTCTTAAACGCTCACTACGGCCAGCCATTTCGATCTTACCAGCTCTTCACTTACGTCGCATATGTAGTGCTGATCGCCCTCGGAAGATACGTTGGGCCCAATGCCTCGTTATTAAAATTACTTTCAGGCAGCTTCGTCGGCGCCGTCATGTTCTACTTGATCACTAATACTGCCGCTTGGTTCTTCAATCCATTCATGAATCCAGAGTATACCAAAGACCTGACAGGTTGGATTATCGCGCTCACCAAAGGGACCGCCAATTGGCCCGATACTTGGATGTTTTTTCGTAATACCCTCACCAGTAGCGGTCTTTTTACCGGCCTTTTCGTTGGAGCCATGAAACTCAGTGAGGCAGTTCAAGAGCAGGAAGAAGAATCCGCTGAACCGGATCCCGACGCAGCAGAGACGCCCGCCTAAATCAAAACCCGTTAATGGCGGCCCCTATTCGGATTGGGATCATCTCTGATACCCACGGCTATCTTGATCCAACGATTCAGGATATTTTTGCTAATACAACGCACATCATTCACGCTGGCGACATCGGCCCCTCGACAATTCTTTCACAGCTCGAAGCGATTGCTCCGGTGACGGCGGTCGGCGGAAATACCGATAGCGACCCGAGTTATCGAGAGACGGCCGTGGTAGTGATTGCAGAATACAAATTCTTAGTTCACCACATCATTTCAGTCGGGGATCGCTCGCAACCAATCAACCGTACCATCAGAGCGAACCATCCCAATCTTGTCGTCTTTGGCCACACCCATCGGCGATTCTATGGCATGAGTGAGGCTATTCCCTATCTGAACCCAGGCTACTCCGGGCACAAACGGCGCGACACCGAGCGTTCAGTGGCCACAATCACGATTCAAGACAAGGCCTTACTAGAGCCACAATTCATTTCACTCGATCAAAAGCGGGGTGCCAGAATAAATAATCTTGATTCGAATTCAAATGCCACTTGAAACAGAGGCTCATTATTCGAGAAGATAGACGGCAGAAATGACTCCGACCTTTTCGCGATACCTGCGAAAACTTCCGAAGAGGACACAAACGATTGTCCTCACCTGCATATACGGCCTCTTCGCTGGGCTCGTCGCTGTACTGTTCCATCTCGTCATTCACGGCATCTTCCAATCAACATTTCAGCGATTCGCTGAAATGAGCACGAGGGCATTCGTCATCGGCAGCTTTCTGACGATTGTTCTTTCCTCGCTTTCTGTCGGACTCCTACTCACTAAGTTTTGCCCGGGAGCCTCAGGAAGCGGTATACCACAGCTCAAACTCGCATTCTGGAAGGATTTCGGCTGGGTCTCATGGCGCGTGGTCTGGGTTAAATTCGTCGCTGGCGTTCTTAGTATTGGTGGTGGCTGTAGCCTCGGACGGGAGGGGCCCAGTGTTCAGATCGCAAGTGGTGTTGCGTCAAATCTTGCGGGATTACTAGGCGAACCTAAGCAGAATCGCCGCCATGCCGCCGCCGCCGGAGCCGCTGCCGGGCTCGCAGCTGCCTTCAATACGCCACTCGCAGCAATCACCTTTGTTCTGGAAGAAATCGTCCAGGACCTCAACAGCCGTATTCTAGGCAGCATTCTCCTCGCTTCAGTTCTCGGGGCCTTTGTGGTTCATGGTATTATCGGGAAACAACCAGCCTTCGAGATCGCCGCCATTAGTTCTCCAGATTGGAGAGTGTATCTCCTGATTCCGGTCGTCGCTGCCGCCGCGTCGTTGGTCGGCATTCTCTTTCAAAAAACAACCCTAGCCCTCAGGAATAAACGGAAGCGATTCGATCGCGTCCCGCTCTGGCTAAGACCCATGATTGGGGGACTCATTACCTGGGTCCTTGGAATCACGGTTTTCATCGTCACGACTCGTTCTGGGCAGCCCGGCTCACTAGGGGTATTCGGAGTCGGCTATGAAGATCTCAGTCGTGCCCTCACAGAAACATTCGATTGGAGAATCGCAGGCTTACTCCTGATAACAAAGCTTATCGCTACCTTCGCCTGCTATGGCTTTGGAGGCTGCGGCGGGATATTCTCGCCAACCCTATTCCTCGGCGGCATGTGCGGCGTCTTCGTTACGGGGCTCTTCGGTTACGTGTTCGAACTCGACACCTCGGCCTACGTCTTACTCGCCGTCGTGGGAATGAGCGCCTGTTTGGGGGCTGTCGTCCGGGCCCCCGTCACAGGGATTCTCATCGTGTTTGAGATGACCCACGAATTCTCACTCGTGCCTGCCCTGATGCTTGGCGCCCTCATTAGTTCGGCAATATCGAGACGCCTTGGACACGAGAACTTCTACGAAGCGATCCTGCTCCAGGACGGCCATAATTTGGACCACGTCATACCGCCAAGAGATTTGCGGAGTTGGCAGCAACTCCCAGTCTCCGCAATCGCCACCTTTAAAGTGGCTCAGACATCAGACCTTTCCCCTGATGCCATCAAGGAGCTGCTCAGACAATATCCCTACGGTCGTTTCCCGGTTATCGAGGACGGGAAATTGAAGGGAATACTAACAAGAGCTCACGCCACCGAAGCGCTGGAATCCAATTTGCAACCGGTCTTAGAACCCGCAATCACGTGTATTCCAACCGAGACGATCAGGGAACTTCAGTTTCGGTTGATAGAATCGACAACCGGTTTTGTTTCCGTCCTGGATCGCAATGGCGGTAGTATGATCGGGCTCGTGACGCTCCATGACTTGCTTCGAGCGGAAGTTTCAATCACTAAAGAGGGCTCAGATGATCGCTAGCGATAACAGTGATTCTTGAAACTCAAGAACGCGAACGCCACAATCTAAGCAGTCGATCTGCGAGACAGATTCCGCAAAGATCGGCAGCGAGATCTAAGAGCGAGAATGTGCGGTTTTCGAGTCCAATCTGGCTCAATTCCTCAAGAAAAACGACGGCACAAACCACCAAACTTCCCTTGTAAAACGGTCGCCCTAGTAGTGAGACATCCGTAGTCAAAATTGAGGCATTTACCAAGAAGGCCAGAGTTCCAATCAAGAAAAAATGCCCCAAAGTGTCACCATAAGGAATTTCTCGATAGGCTGCTAGGAAGCTAGGAAGGCTCCCACGATCTGCCTGCACAACGATGTAGAGGACAAAGGTCGCAAAAAGAAACGCGGTAAGTTTCATCTCCTTTTTCGACCTCCAAGGCAGCCATGGGGGTTACCAATCGACTTCAACCGAGAGACGGGTCCCAAACCGGTTATTGTAGAAAACCTGTTTATTCTTCATGCCGTATTCGTGAACCATTTTGGTGATCTTCACATCAAAACAACAGTACTCCGCTATTTTTAGCATTTCCCCCTCTTTGAACCACTGGATTGCCTGAAGGCCTTCTGCAGTCTTCTCCGTCCCCAAACTCGCCGAGGCAACTGCGTCCAATGAGAGGCGATGGCTCAAGAGACGCTGCAAATCAACCATCAGATCCAAGGTGGGAGCCTGAGTTAAATCGATTATCGAATATCCGTGAAGCACCTCGTAGTCGAATCGTAAGTGATTGAAGCCGACCACCAGATCAGCCTTGAGAAGCTCCTCGATCAAGTCATCAACTTGGGACTCTCCGTAAATTTGATACCCTCCACGGGCCGTGCTGTAGGTCACACCAACACTCAATCCCATATCGCGGATTCGATCCCACCCTCCAACCTCCTGGGCAGAACGTTGAGTTTCCAAATCAAAATAGACAATATTACCCTCTGGCATAGGCAAACAACGATCAAATGGTCACAGTCTTGAACACCCTATCATGACTCAAAAATGTCTTGCTGATACATTGGCGATCGAACAGTTTAGCGCTATCTGTTCGAAAGCAAGTTTCACGTAAGACCATGAGCTTGCCGTTCAAAACGACAGACCTCCAGAAGAAACCGGAACATAAGCAAGCGTAGTGATCAAAATGAAAACAGCAATTATTTCCCTCGGACTCGTTCTCGCAACCCTTTCAGGATTCGGCCAAGCGGCTCTTCCTAAATCAAAATCAGCACCAGACGCCAAAGTCTATATCATTTCTCCCGCTCATGGTGAGACGGTGGGCACAACCTTTAGCGTTAAATTCGGTCTTCAAGGAATGGGAATCGCCCCAGCCGGTTACAATATCGCCAACACGGGACACCACCACCTTCTGCTTGATGCTCCCGAAATGCCTGATCTCAATAAGCCTCTTCCGGCGAGCGAGAATGTCATTCACTTTGGAAAGGGCCAAACCGAAACAACCCTCACACTCCCAAAGGGAAGTCATACCCTTCAACTTGTCTTCGCTGACTACCTCCATATCCCCCACGATAAGCCCGTAGTCTCAAGGAAGATTCGCGTCACCGTCAAGTAAGGGCGAACACGCGCCGACACGAAGCACTCAAAACACTCCTGTTCCATCGAGACCTGAACTCATCTCGATGGAACCATCAGCCACAACCTAAAAATAGCCATGTCCGGGGATATTCGAAACGCAAGCGGAGAGAAAATTGACTACTCGTACCACGAGGGAAATAGCGAGTCCAGCCATCTGGTGATTATTGGACATGGCGTGACTGGAAACAAAGACCGCCCCTTTCTCGTCACGCTTGCAGAGGGCTTAGCTGCGGCTGGAATCTCGAACGTTCGGATTTCATTCTCAGGGAATGGAGACTCCGAGGGCCGGTTCACCGATTCCAACATTTCCAAGGAAGTGGCAGATCTCGGATGTGTCATCGATCACTTTTCCAACAAGACCATTACCTACATAGGCCATAGTATGGGCGGTGCCGTCGGCGCTATCCGTGCTAGCGATGACTCCCGAATTCACTTCTTGGTCTCCCTTGCGGGCATGGTTCACACCAAACAATTTGCGGAAACCGAGTTCGGCATGGTGACTCCGAATCAGGGAAACATGTGGGAAGATGAAGATTGCCCTCTCTCAAGTACTTATATGAACGACCTCGCGGCCATCGAATCGACCGTCCCATGCGGCCCAAAGATCAAGATTCCCTGGCTGCTAATCCACGGCTCAGAGGACGATGTCGTGCCTCTGCAGGACTCAAAAGACATCGCTGCCGTTGCAGGCGGAGTAACCGAGCTGGTAGAGCTGCCGGGGGCCAATCACGTCTTCGCAAATGAGCACACAGCTCCAATGGTTACCAAAGTTGTCGCTTGGGTCAGCGAACAACACGCAAAAGCATAGTGAGAGCTCTTGAGTGCGGCGCCACTGACTCTTAAGGCGCAAATCTAGGCATCACCGCCGCTAGGAATTGCTGAATGAGCACGAAGCCAGGCTTCGTGCTCGCGGTAATCTGGACAAAACCCCCTGACGAGATCCCAGAACCGGCTGGAGTGATTCATCTGTTGGAGATGACACAATTCGTGAATCACCACATAGTCTCGCACTTCCGTCGGAACCTGAATGAGCCGCCAATTCAGTGAAAGGTGCCCTTTTGCTGAGCAGGATCCCCAGCGGGTCCGTTGCCCACGTATCGTGATCCGCCGAGGCGACACTCCCATTTGAGTAGAATGGATCGAGACCCGGCCAGGAATCTCAGATTCAGCTAGCGTCCGAAGAGATGCCTCGACCCTCACACGAAGGTCCGCTTCGCCCGTGGGCCTTCCAATCTCAAGATCGGCAAGCTTGATCACGCCATAATCATCCCAAAGTCGCTCCTTTCGCCCCCGATACCAAACCCTCGTTCCAAGCCGCCACGGCCGTATGCCTTGAGGTATTCGAGCAGCCGCTTCATCCAACCGAGATCTTGCCCATTCATCATTTCGCTGAAAAAAGGCGAAGGCTTCTCGCCGAGATCCCCCCCTCGGAATGGTCACTCGAATGGTCGTTTGATCAATCACTCGTAGAATATAGCGACGAGCGCGATCATTCCTAACAAAACGAACCGCGACCTCGCCCCGTTCAACCGGTTGGCGGTCAAAGACAAACGCTTTCGGAAATGATAGATCAAGTTGCAATGGCACAATCCTATCGTTGCTAGCCCAACATCGCAACAATCTGAAGAATAACGCTTGATTTCTTTAGAAAAAACAACACCCTAAGCGGCTCAATTCGGTAAGTTAAAACGACAAACCGAACAGAGTTAATACTGGATGGAAGATCACATCGAACTGGAAGGCAAGGTTAAGGCCGTTTTGGCCGGAACTATGTTCCGCGTTGAATTGGACAATGGTCATATCGTGCTCGCGCACATTTCCGGTAAGATGCGAAAGCGATTCATTCGGCTTACCATCGGTGACCGAGTCAAGATTGAGATGTCACCGTACGATCTCAATAAGGCTAGAATCGTCTACCGACTAGGCTAGCCCTTCTTCTCTTCAGCGCTTTCATGGTTCACGGGCAATAGCCCCAAAACCCGCATGATCAGCCACTCATTCTCAATTGTATGAGTGGCACGCGACTAGCTACTCCTCTCCATGTGCCTCCGATAGTTATCGGGGCACCTGAAAGAAACGTTGTAGTTTGGAGAAGCAGTCATGAAGTTCCGATACGCCCATCGAAGGCTCAATGCCCTCGCAAAACATGTTGAGCCAACCAACAGTTCCCCTGTAATCAATTGGCCTCCTGCTGCGATGGAGAAGCCTCGGTCCAACCAAACACTGCTCCAGGCCAGACACCTATTGAAACCCTCCGGGCCTCGAATCCAATAAAAGCTTTCTGAAGATATGTCCGGGGGCGACCCTCGTCGCTTACACTGCCACACATTCTCCGGTCTTGATTGACTGTTCTTCGGCCGTGCATGTCTCAGTCACTGCAAGCGCATCGGCAATCGTCACCTTGGCCGGTTTAGTGCCGTTTCGCACGTGATTCAGAAAATACTCCAGTTCTCCAGCATACGCATCTTGTCCCGAACATTGAATCACCTCGCCATCTCCTGAACCGCTGAAGAGTCGGAGTTTCTCCTCCGCGCGGGATAGATCATAGTCAGCCGTAGCTTTCTCAAAAATAGCGGTATAACTCATATTGAATCCAAAGCCAGGCGTCATGGCCCAACTCCCTTCAGCTGACACGCAAGCGCCAGACTGGACCGTGTATTGAGTAAGCACGTGATCAACGGCCCCGCTAATCTTGCTGAAGCCTGAAGAATAGACGCGTTGAGGACGCCCACAACAGTAATGAACAAAGTCCACATCATGAACGTGAAGATCAAAGAGTGCACCTCCTGATTCTTCTCCTGCAAGATAGTTATCGAGCCCCCATCCCGGAGGCTCTGCCACTCGACGCAAGTGAAGCGCCTGGAGTTTTCCGAATCGCCCTGAATCGATCGCTTCCTTCAACCAAGCCCACTCCGGCCAAAACCGCAGACACATCGCGGGCATAAAGATCCCAGAGGCTTTCGAGACAGCATCTGCAATTCTCTCTGCTTCAGCACTCGTCCGAGCCAAGGGCTTCTCACAAATCACATTTAAACCCTCCGCAAGGGCACGTAGACACAAGTCAACATGAGTCTTCGTCGGGGTACAGACATCGACAACAGTCATTCCTGGGTGTTTGAGAAACGCATCGAAGTCCCGATAGGCGGTCACTGAACTCATATCAAGACGAACCGGATCCAAGTCTCCCACATTACCTACGACGGCCGATAAATCCCCATCAAGTCGTCGACCGGAGGGATTGCACACAGCCACAATCTCAACACCCGAAAGCTGACGATAGCCCTTAATATGAGCCACAGACATGAATCCCAATCCAACAATTCCTACCTTCATAAGAGCAATATTCTCATCTCTTGACTCATATTCGAAGTGGATTCGGCAATCCACAAACAGGCCTTAAGCCCCTATTTCAATTCTTCGGCGATCGAGAACCGGGCATCTCCTATCGCGGCCCGGGTTCCCGTCTCAAACCATTCCGAATCAACAACTGCCAAACAACGATCAGTGCCTCTCGAATGATTGATTTCGACATCTTTGAGTTCCCCTGAAACCGATCAGTAAAAATGATGGGAATTTCCACGACCTTCAACCCCCGCCGCCAAACCTGATGCGTCATCTCTATCTGAAAGCTGTAGCCATTTGACGTAATCTGACCAAGATCAATCGCCTCTAGTGTCGATCGTTTGAAACACTTGAACCCACCGGTAGGATCCGAAAAAGACATTCCAGTAATGAGCTGAACATACCTCGCCGCACAAAGACTGAGAACAAGCCGATTAAGAGGCCAATTTATGACTCGAATGCCATCACGATAGCGGGAACCAATCACGAGGTCTGCATCCCGGGCGGCCGCTACAAATCTCGGGACATCCTTGGGATCATGAGAAAAATCGCCGTCCATCTCCAACATGTACTCATAATCTCGAGCCAAGGCCCAAGCAAACCCGTCGCAATAGGCTCGTCCCAAGCCATTCTTTTCCCTCCGATGGAGAACGTGGACTCCGGCATAGCGCCGGGCAAGTGAGTCTGCAATATCTCCGGTTCCGTCCGGAGAATTATCGTCGACAATCAGTACGTCGACCTCCGGTGCTGCTGACAAAAGACAGTCAACCAAAGGCTTGATGTTCTCACATTCATTAAATGTGGGAACGACAACGATCGCTTTCGAATTCATAGACAAACCAAGACTTGATTACTGCTCTGGTGGACAGGCCCCGTTCAAATCGCTCCCGCTACGAATGGAAGAATGCCAGGGATTCAATCCTTGGACCAATTGGAGCCATCCATAACCTAACAAGCCCCCGACCATATAATAAAAAAAATCAGAGGCAACAAATGTCGTCCCAAGTAGTGTTCTCCCAATAAAAAAACTTCGCCCCCACTCGAGCACCGGGTGCCGAGACAATTGCAGTATCTCAAGACCAGATGTTAAAAGGAAAACGGAAATCGCAATAATTCTAGGATCGTGCCTCGGCCGAACTAGATTCCAGATCATAACCCAGAACACGACGTAAAGAATCCCACCTAACGAATTGTTGATCCAACCCTCCGCCAATCCACGATGAAACTTAGAATAGAATCCAAGACAAGTAACCCCCATAAGCACAGCAATGCGGGCTAGTGAAGCATTCTGAACAGTCATAACGTCAATATGATAGACGGTACTAGCGAAGATATTTAAGGGCCAAAAAGCCCGCTATAAGCAATATCATGAACGCCCACGCACAAAGATTGAAGTACTTGTCAATGGTCGCACGGATCTTGGCGCCAAAAAAGTACAAGGCGGTCGCAACAGCAAAAAACCGTAGGGACCGGCCAATAATCGAAGCGAGGAGGAATTCGTGAAATGAGAACTTGAATGCTCCCGAGGCGATTGTGAAAACCTTGTACGGAATCGGAGTCACAGCAGCGAGAAGATTGCCGAAGAACCCATAGGTATCATACCAATACTGAATCTTCTCCATGACCGCCTCTCCATGGTACGCTCGAACAATCGGTTGACCAATCACCTCGAAGCCCCAATACCCAATGCCATACCCTATAATTCCCCCAATTATTGAGCCTGCCGTGCAAATAAGAGCAAAACGATAGGAGCGGGAAACACCACCGACACAAAGCGCAATTAAGAGTACGTCCGGAGGTATCGGAAATACTGATGACTCCAATAAAGCTATCACGAAGAGAGCCCACGATCCCGCTGGATGCTCCGCCCAAGCGAGAGTCCAATCATAGAGTCGTCTTAGGATGGACGGCTTCTTCACTGGGTCAATGGAAACGTTTTCTTCGTTCATTCGGCCCAAAGTGGAAGTCAAATCGAAGATGACGTCAAGGGTAAGGGCCAGCAAGTAGCTTAAGAATGATTCATAGAAGTAACGATCACGATTCTACAAACGCACTCGAAGGACCTCCCCGGGGTGAGATTTCCCCCTTTTCGACAATCATCACCAAGTTTCTCCCCTCCAGCCAACCGAAAAAGATCCCATCATTCACGATTCCGGAATACGGTCTCTCAAGATCGAGGCTTTCATCCGATTGAAACCCCGATTTGAATCTCGATAGAGCACCATTTTTCATGAGAATCATTGGCGGACATGAGTCAGGAACTCGACTTGCAACACCAAAAGGCCAAGGTGTGCGACCGACCCAAGATCGGGTACGAGAGGCAATATTCAACCGATTGGCCCAAGATCTCATTGGTGCGACTGTTCTTGACCTTTTTAGTGGGACCGGCGCGATGGGCCTAGAATCGGTAAGTCGAGGAGCGAGCGAGGTCCTTTGTGTCGAGAAATCCGCCCTTCACGGGAGGACGATAAAACAGAATATTCTAGCCTGCGGATATCTCCCAAATAAGCTGAACCTCCGGATTGCCTGTACCTTTGCAACGATTCGGTCCTTCGCAGAATCAGGGCGACAGTTTGATATCATCTTTGCCGATCCCCCGTTCGGAGAAAAGACCACCAATCAGCGGAGTCAATCAATGGCTCAGAGACTCTTCGACGATCAAAACCTACTTCGTATCGCCGCCAATCATAGTATCGTCGTTATCGGACACGCATCTAGGGACAAAATAGATCTCCCAGAATCTTGGCAGATCTTGAAATCCCAACGATACGGGGACGCCACAATCAATTTCCTCCGCAAGGCCCATCAATCACCAAACCCATGAGATAACCAACTGCCAGCCGACACAGTCACAATACCGCAAACGACACTCCAAATAGTCAAAAGAGCTACCTAAGAGAACCATTCCACTTAATGAGATTGCATCTTCTCACGCCAATCAGCTAAAAAGACGACGTGACAAGCATGCCCATGCTGATACTCCTAGCGATCCTGTTTTACGGGACCGTTTTTTGCGCCCTGGGACTAGGTTACGCATTCTGGAGGGTACGAAAACAGGATATGGAGAAGCAGCAAAACAAGAAGCGTCACTCCACCAGGCGAAGCACTTTGATTAAAGAAGACTAGATCACCGAGAGGGGACTGTCACATTTCACCAAATCGACGTTCACGTTCTTCTTGGATCATTTGCCGAGGGCCAATACCATAAAAAAGCTTAAACTCTTCGGCGAACTTGTTCTCGTTTATAAAGCCCAGCTCAGCGGCAATCTCTTTCGGAGACAGTCCGGATAACAAGAGTTTTCGGGCGTTAAGCATCCTCTGTTGCCTTAGCCACCATTTAGGGTTCACCCCTAGAACAGCCTTGAATTCCCTCTCCAACTGACGCGAGGACACTCCTAACGTATCGGACAAACGTTTCACCCGATACCGACAGTGATTCGCGATCTGATTCAAATTAACAGGATTCTGGAGACGCCGAACCGACATATAGAATACCTCTCCGTTAACAATCCTGATCATCTAAATCCTTTCAAACCACCGAATCCAAACTCTTGTTATGTCGCATTTCTAACACATTGAAACCTAATGCAAAGCAGGAATGCATCACCAAGAGCAAATAGTTCCCCCAAAAATCAATGTCGAACTATAGAAACGAAGTCCCTGCTAGATTCAATAGGAATAGCGATACACTCCTCAAATTGCAACAAAGCTTTCCGAAGTATTCCGTAAAAAACAAGAGAACCCAGCTCATTTCGCCTCCCGAGATGATCCCTTAAAGGCAAAGAGTGACGCTCGCTCCTTCACGCTCAGCTCACGCCATTTGCCACTATCGAGATTGCCCAGAACCAACTCTCCAACACCGATCCGCGTAAGACGACTCACTCCGAGGTCAAAAACATTCAATAGTCGCCGAATCTCCCGGTTCTTACCTCCAATCAGACGAATAAAGAGCTTTGTCAGTCCATGATGAGATCCGTCATTCCGCAATTCCTGAAACCTGAGATATTCCCCGTCTACTGTCACTCCGTCCAGACAACCTTTAATAACCGACTCATTCACTTCCCCTCTCACCGAAACTTCGTAGAACTTAGGCACCTCAAAACTTGGATGCGTCACAATCTGGGTCAACGCTCCATCAGTTGTTGCCAACAATAAGCCATCACTCGCAACATCGAGTCTCCCGACGTGGTGAACTGACTGCCAGACCTTAGGTATTAAATCTAGAAAAGAAGGAAATTTGGAATGCCGATCATTGGAACAGACAAACCCTCGGGGTTTGTTGAGCATCAAATAGACCAGAGGAACCGGAGAAATCTCCTTACCTCGAACCATGATACGGTCTTCAGCACCAACTCGAATTCCCAATTCAGAAACGATCTCCCCATTAACAGAAACGAGACGATCCAGAATAAGTTGTTCGGCTTGACGCCTCGAAGCGACGCCCGCTTGGGCGATCACTTTTTGAAGTCTGACTAAGTTCTTCTCACTCACTGCGAGGCAGACTGAGGATGAGAAGGAGGCCGGCGAGGAATTAAGCGTCGGGTTTGGTTTTACGCAAGCCCAGGACTTTGTCGCCAGGTTTCCAGAGGCCGCGTTTTTTCAAGAGTTCGACGCGTTCGAACCGTTTGAGCACGCTACGCTTTGCGCCGAGACCACTGGAACCTCTTAAACTAGGATGCTGCGACATAAGCCAATCTTCTAAGTTAAAAAAAACGCCGAACCCTAATGATTCGGCGTTAAAGAAAGATCTGGCGGCTACCTACTCTCACACAGGCTATACCTGCACTACCATCGGCAACGCTGCGTTTGACGTCCGAGTTCGGAATGGGATCGGGTCGGACCACAGCTTTATGGCCACCAAAAACTGTTGAGAACGCATGTTCTCTAAAAACTACACACAGGGTAAAATGACTATTATTCGCTTTGTTAAAATCGCTTTTAGAAAAAAAAGCGATCAAGCCTCACGACCGATTAGTATCAGTCCGCTAAACATGTTACCACGCTTACACGCCTGACCTATCAACCCGGTAGTCTTCCGGGGGTCTTAAGGGACTTGCGTCCGGGAAACCTTATCTTGGGAGGAGCTTGGCACTTAGATGCTTTCAGCGCTTATCTCTTCCGCACTTGGCTACGCAGCGCTGCCCCTGACGGAACAACTGCCACACCAGAAGTGCGTCATTCTCGGTCCTCTCGTACTAAAGAATGAACCCCTCAAGTTTCCTACGCCCACAGTGGATAAGGACCGAACTGTCTCACGACGTTCTGAACCCAGCTCGCGTACCGCTTTAACCGGCGAACAGCCGGACCCTTGGGACCTTCTCCAGCCCCAGGATGCGATGAGCCGACATCGAGGTGCCAAACCTCCCCGTCGATATGAACTCTTGGGGGAGATAAGCCTGTTATCCCCGGAGTACCTTTTATCCTTTGAGCGATGGCCCTTCCATGCGG
>OJGU01000224.1_pt1 | contig 37964 bp, 30 predicted proteins | sample 1594741 | NCBI WGS metagenome assembly OJGU01 (sample SAMN05416841, study PRJEB24817) | seawater metagenome | isolation source: Sea water | place: Canada:Atlantic | collected 2013-07 | reverse complement strand
ATCTACACTAGATCGCTCGTCGGCAGCGTCAGATGTGTATAAGAGACAGTCTCCACGCTGCGCACAAAGACCGCGTAGGAGATCGTCGGTTCGGGCAGCCGGCGTTCCTGGTCCGGGCGAAACGTCGCCGCACGCCAGGTCTCAAAACTCGCCCGGAGTGCCGGGCTGTGGGCATACGCGTACGCGAGATATCCGCCGAGCGTGCCGTCGAAGTCGGCAGCGGGATCAGCAATGTCCTTTGGGGACACAGGTTCCGAAAGCGTCGCCTCGACCGACTCGAGGTCTCGAGCCAAGTGAGGCGAGTTCGGAGCGCACGCGGACAGGCTCACGGCGAGCGATCCGAGAATGTACAGGCCACAGCTGTGGCCAAAGAAGGTCATGGAGGGTCCTTGAAGACACGAGAAGACGTCTTGGTGCAGACGACCCAAGGTCGCCGCAGTCGCGAGGTTCAGCGACGACGCAGCTCAGATCAGGAACGCCTGATGACGCAGAAACATCCGCAGCTTCGACGGCGGACCTCGGCTCATGCCCTGACGTGGCAGACCCGAGCGCAGCACCGAGAACACATCGCGCGGCGCGGGAGGGCGAGACACATCCCACGCCCACGCTTCGGGCGGATCGCCCACCACGCCCGCAACCAGCATGCGGGTGGGGTCCTGTGATGCGCAGCAGTCCGGCCGGCGAGCGACCTCAGGGGCCTGTCCTTCGGACGCACCCTCCCCGCTCTCACAGGGACATGCACAACCGCTCGAACGGTCCGGGTCGCACGACAACGATCCTGCCCAGCCGGCGCTCAAGAGCAGCACAAGCGCCATCAAGGCCGCGATCAGCACCGGCCCGCGCTGGCCTCGCATGAGTGCCGCCTGCATCATGCGACAAGTTGTCGCACCTGCACCGCGCTGTCAAGGGCGCCTCCCACAGGGCTCCGCCAGACGACACCAACGCCTCGATGGCGGGCCGACGGTGCTGCTTCCGGCTCGGCCGCGCGAGGGGCGTCCGAAGCGTACGCGGGAGGCCCGAGTCCCGACCTCATCGGGCCACCACCGAGGCCGGCCCCATCATCTCACCCCGCCACGCAGCAAACGTAGGCTGTCCTACCAACAGACCCTCACGACCGGCCTCGCCTGCCTCAGCGCCAGTGCTAGCGTCCGGCCAGGGACGATGACTGACCATACGCTGACCCGAAAGACCTTCCTTCTGCAGCTCTCGTGTGGACTGGCCGCGTTTGCGGTCGGTTGCGACAGCGACGACTCGGACGGAGACGACACCGACACCGACGCAACCACCGATCCGACCGGGTCGACCGACCCGGGGACGACGACAACCGACCCCGGCACCACAACTTCGGGAACGACCGACCCAACGGATGGGACGACCTCCGGTGAAGGAAGCAGCAGCTCGAGCGGCGCAGAGACGGGCTCGAGCTCTGGCAGCGGGAGCGGCAGCTCGTCCGGGTCCAGCACCGGGGGCGAAGCGAGCGTGTGCATCGAAGGCATCGTCGCGGCCGCCATCTCGAACAACCACGGCCACGTGCTGGAGATCCCGCTCGCCGACATCGACGCCGGTGTCGAGACTCGCTACGACGCGAGCGGAGCGGCCGGCCACTGCCACGAGGTCATCATGACTCCGGCGGACTACGAGGCGCTTCGGGCCGGTGAAACGGTGATCAAGTTCAGCTGCAACGGCGGAGACCACGAGTACGTGCTCAGCTGCACCGAAGGCGCGAGGCCGCCGGGCGACCCGGCGCGAGACTGCCAAGACGACCCCAACTTCGGCGCCTGCTGACGCAGGCCCGCACGTCACAACACGAAGCCCGCCCAACCCCCCAAGCCTGGCGGGGGGTTCGCGGCGGGCTTTGTTGTGTCCGAAGCCCGACGCTACGACCCCGGGGCGGGAGTCGTCTCGGTCGGTTCGGTCGGCTGGGTGACCGGAGCCTCGGGGCTGTTGTCGGTGTGTTCACCGACGCAGTCCTCACAGCTGCTCTGGGCTTCCCGGCACTCCTGCTGGGCCTCGCGGCACAGCTCCTGGTAGCTGCCCTCTTGTGGCTGGCGGTCCGCGATGTCGCAGAGCTTCACCTCGACCTCACAGATGCTGGCCGAGAGGCTGCACAGATCGTGGCAGGCCTGGGTGTCGGTCATCGCGTCGTCCATGCGCGCCGCTTGTTCGCCGGACAACCGCTGGAGCCGCTTCTCCAACTCGGGAACACTGTCGCCCTCTTGATCCCCGAGCGGCTCGGGGCCTTCGCGAGTTCCAGGGGCTCGCGAGGTGGGGGTGACGGTGCCGCCCGCAGTGGGGCCGCAGCCGGTCGCGATCGAGACCACGACCCACAGCATCCCAGCGATTGCGGTTCGGGGAAGGCTTGGCAGGGTCATCGTTCGATCTCCTGTCGCAGAATCGACATCATCCGAATCGAGCGGGCGTAGGTGCCAGCAGCCAGCGCATCATCGCCGGTTCGCGCCGCCGCGTCACCGAGCAAGACCAATGCTTTTGCACTGGAGCGGTCCAGCGGTACGGAGTGCCCAGGGTCGAGCATGGGTACCAGTAGCGCCCGAGCCTTGTCGGCCTTGCCGCGCTCGAGCCACTCGGATGCGATGCGCGATGCCAACTCGAGTCGCAAGATCTCCGCCTCGGGCAGGCCGGAGGGGACGGCGAGGTCCAGTCCTCCCTGCAGAGCCGCCATCCGAGCATCGCCCTGGTCCGCACCTTGGTGCGCGTCGGCCTCACGATGGGCGGCCGCCACGGCTTGAATGTAGGCCAGGCCCGCGGCCGTCGGCGTACTCGCGACGATCTCGTGGGTCTGGAGCCGAGCATCGGGCTGGGCCTGCCGGGCTTCAGCCGCCTCAGCGTCGTGAAGGGCAACCTCCCCCTGCGGTGCGCTGTCGTCACAACCGGCGAGCGCACTCAGCCCGACGACCGCCGCCACCATGGCGACCTTGATTCGACCGAACTTCATGCTCATCCCTGACTTCCTTGCGGACCGGCGCCGCGGCCTGGGGAGTCCCCCAAGGCTTCGAGGCGTCCAGCATAGTCCGAAGCCATCGCTTCGACCCGTGCGGTTCCTGTGGGTCCCCCGCTGAGTCGGTCTAGCGCTGCCAGACCGGCTTGCGCCTGGGTCGAGAGCACGTCCAGCTCCTCGGCGGTGATGGATGAGGGTGTCGGCGCCTGAGCCACCGGAGATTGCTCAGAGAGCTCAGGCGTGTCCGCGGTGAGGACCGGGACCAGGACAACCCCAGCCGCGACCGCGAACAGCGCAACAACTGCAAACAAGACCGGACGCGCAGAACGGGACGTCGAGACCTCTTCCGTCGTAGTCCGCTCCTGCGCGGCCTGTCCGGCACGGTCCGCTTTTCCGCCCGCTTTTCCGCGAAGCTCGATGGTGCGCCAGACCCGGGCCTGGGCGAGCTCGGACAACGCGTCGGCCTGTCCATCGGCGGGCTCGGCCCAACCGGCGAGCGTGTGGAGGGTGGCCACGTCGATGTCGGCGTGGAGGTCACCATCCGCGAGCGCGAACTCCACCGCGAGGTCGGCCTCGGGCGAATCGTCCAGCGGGTCTTCGCCCAGTGCGGCCAGCTCCAGCGCGATACGTTCGCGGACCGGATTCGAAGCCGGGTCTGGATTGGACTCGGAGTCCTGGGATGCGTCTCGGTCAGGACCGCTCATGATGCCCCCTCGAAGTCTTGCTGCGGCGACTCACCGAAGCGTTGCACATAAACCTTGCGGAACGCTTTGCATGCTCGGAAGAGCAGGACGTCGAGCGTTCCGATGGAGACGTCCATTTCGGCTGCGGCCTGCTCACGGGGCATCTGCTGCATGAGCCGAAACTCCACGACCTTGCGATAGCGAGGATTGATGCCCTCGAGGCACGCGTCGATGCGGCCTCGCATGACCTCTGCCATCTGCTGGCGGGAGACGGCGGCTTCACTGCCGATGTCCCCGGGATCCGGAAGGAGGTTTTCGAACCCGACCGGCCACGCTCCCATCCGCCCGCTCTTGCGGAGGTGGTCGAGGCACAGGTTCTTGGCGATGCGGATGAGCCACGGCAGCAGCCCCCGTCCTTGCCATTTAAAGCGGTGGAGATTCTCGAGGGCCCGCACGAAGGTGTCGGCCAGGAGATCCTCGGCGAGGGTCCGGTCGTGCACGGTCGGCACGATCGCGTACCGGTACACCTGTGGGGCGAACCGTTGATACAGAGCGCGGAACGCGGCCCGGTCTCCCGCCTGGGCACGTTCCACCAGCTCTCGCTCGTCGTCCTTGGACTCATCGTTGTTTGGGTCCGTCACCGATTTCCCACTGCGTTCGCGGCGTTGCGCATCGTTTGCGCGAGTCAGGGCGGGTGTGCCCTGGGGTATGACCGCAGGAATGGGCGTCACTGGCGACGGAAGCTCCTTCGCCCCCCTCAACGTGCGCCGGGGGGGGACCTTACATCGTGCCGACCGGCCCGGAAAACGTTGGTTCTGTCGAAACCCTAGAGCGACCCATGACGTCCAAGTGCCCACGAGGGCGTTTTCAGCGCCCGGGCATTGACCACGGCGTTCCCCGGCGGTATCGCCCCTTCGGTCGCTCCGCCGTCGCCCCCCACCCGCGAGTCCCCTGCTGTGTCCCCTTTCCTGCTTCCCGCGCTGTTCCTCGCTCTGGCTCCCGAGACGTCGGCGGATGACCCCGCCCAGACGGGAGATCCCGACGCTCCGGCGACTGCGGACTCCACGCAGCCTCCGCCCCCCTCCGCCGCGCCGGTGCCGGAAGGACCGGTCCGAGAGGCGCCCACCGTGGGACTGCGCGATGACTACGAGCCGCCCTTCCCCTCCGAGCCGCTCGAACTCAGCAGCGTGCTCACCGAAGCGGCCAACACCAACCTCGATCTCGTGCTCGGCCAGACGGATATCGAGATTGCCGAGACCCAGATTCTGGCGGCGATCGGCGCGTACGACGTGTTCCTGACCGCCGGCCTCAACGCCGCGTTCAGCGAGAGTCCTCAGCGTGGTTCGTCGTTCGCCTTTGCCCTCGGTTCACGCTCCGTGGGCGCGGACTTCGGCTTCCAGCGCGCACTCGAAACCGGCGGAGACGTGTCCCTGACCCTCGGGGTGAATCGGACCCTCACCGATCAGCCGGTCAACTTCTTCGACTCCAGTCAGGGCGCGACGACCCTCGCAGCCTACTCCCTCGTTCCCACGCTGACGATCAACCACCCCCTGCTGCGCGGGGCCGGACTCGAGGTCAACCGTGCCAACCGCGACAAGGCAGAGATCGCCGTCACGCAGGCTCAAGCGGGGCGACAGCTCACGGCGCAGAACCTCGCCCGCGACATCATCAGTGCCTACTGGGATGTCCTGTTCGCCCACCGCGACCTCGACAACAAGCGGCGCAGCGTCGTTCAGGTCGAGCGGCAACTCGAGCGCACCCGCGCGCTCGTCTCCGCCGGGCGACTGTCCCCCGTGGACATCAAAGCTGTCGAGCAAGCCATCGCGACCCGCGAAGCCGACGTGCTCGCGGCCGAGAACTCCCTGCTGGACACCAGCCTCAGCCTGCGCACGCTACTGGGCCAAGACTTCGCCGACCGCGACGTTCTGGGCGTCTTGCCGGCGACCGACCCCACCGTCGTTCCCCGCAAGATCGACATGAAGGAAGAGATCGACCACGCGCTGCAGGCCAACCCGCAGGTGCGGCAGCTCGAACTCGCCCGCGCCAGCCTGCGCATCGATGAAATGGTCGCGGCCAACAACCGGCTGCCGCAGCTCGATTTTCGCGGGTCGATCACCCCGCAAGGCCGCTCGGTCGACTCGCTGCCCACCGCGCAGACCGGCGACCCCGGTGCGACCGGTGGCTGGGGCGAAGCGTTCCGCAACGTGTTCAGCGATGACATCGCTCAAGACGGGGTGCTCGCCGACTGGACCGTCAACGGATCCCTCACCCTCACGTGGGACGTGCAGAACCGGACGCCGAAGGCCCAGCACCAGGCCGCCAAGCTCCAGATGCGCCGCAACGAGGAGCAGATTCGGCAGGTTCGGCAGCAGATCTCCGCCGGCGTCATCCGAGCGGCCAGCGGACTCCGCACTGCGGGCAAGTCGATCGAAGTGGCGGAGGTCTCGTTGGAGCTGGCCCAGGACAACCTCGAAGCCGAGCAGGCCCGCTTCGACGTCGGCCGCGCGACCAACTTCGACGTGTTGGAGCGCCTCGACGACATCGACGGGGCCGCGGCATCCGCCCTCAACGCCCAGATCAACTACCTCAAGGCGCTCGCCCAGCTGCAGGCCCTCAACGGTGAGATCCTGCCCGCGTACGGCCTCGCCGCAGAAAAATGAGCCTCGCGCCCCGGCCGCGGGAACCCCGCACGCTTCTCGCTTGTCCCAGTTGTCGGAGTTCCGCGGCGCGTGATAGCTTCACGCAACGTGGATGAGGCCGCTACGCGGTGCCCACACCTGGCCTGAGAACGGCCCAAAACGTCCTGGAAGCAGGGCCCCCGGAAACGGGACTACGGAGACGGAGAACACACATGTCTGCAGCCGAAATCGCCGACAACCGCTGGGAAACCTCAGCTAGCAAGCCCCCGATCACGTCCGCAGCTGGCATCAGCATGCTCATCCTGATGAGCGGCTTTGGCCTGTTCTTCGTGTGGATTCTGGTTGGTTCCGTCCAGGGCATGATCATGCCCAAGACCGAGGGACTCGCGGGCGAGTACAAGAACCTGAACCAGCAGCAGGGCAGCGGCGAAGCCGAAGCGCCCGCCGCCGTCGAATAGCTGCCCACTGCGTCGATTCGAACCGGCTGAGCCTCGGGTGAGACGCCGTGTCTCCCCTCGTACGTTCGCCGGCTCGACGATCGAGCCCCGCCGACAATCCTTTCGGTGGGGCTTTTGCGTTGGTTGCTCCCTCGCCTGCTCAGGCGAACCCGACGAACGACATCATCTGACCGGTGCCCGCCCCGTCCCGCCGATACGAGAAGTAGCGGTCCTCATGGGTGTGCGTGCACGCGCCGACGCGCTCGATGTTCTCCGCCGGAACCCCTGCGTCTCGAAGCTGCTTGCGGACCACCCCGACCAGATCGATGTGCGGCTTGGCGTACGAGGTCGTGTCCACAAACGCCGCATCGAACTGCGCGGCAACCTCCGGTCCAACCTCGAACCGCGCCAGCTCGATACACGGGCCAATCGCGGCAACGAGGGTGGCCGGATCAACACCGAGCGAATCGACGGCGGCCCCTGCAATGCCGGCGACCGTACTGCGCCAGCCGCTGTGCACCGCCGCCGCAACCGTGCCGGAGACATCCGCGATGAGAATCGGCACGCAGTCCGCCGTCGACACCGCCACGGTGACTCGGTCCTCGCGCGTGCACCACAGTCCGTCCGCCTCCGACAAATCGGTCAACGCGACCGCGCGTAACACATCGCCGCGATGGACCTGGTTCACACGCCGCAACGTCTGCGGCGGGTACCCGCCGGCTTCCGCGACCCGTCTCAGGTTCTCGGCGACCACCTCGGGGTCGTCCCCCCATTTCAAACCGAGATTGAGCGAGGCGTACCGGCCCGTGCTCGCCCCGCCGTGCCGATCGGTGAACCCATGCTTGAGGCCGGGAATCGCGGAGAGCTTGGCGCTGCGTTCAAGCACGCCGCAAGGCTAGAGCACATCTCACGCCCTCGCCACGCCCTGTTGCAGCTCTTTGGGCCCGCGCCTCGAGGTCGTCAGACGCGGGCGCTGCTCAACTCGACGCAGATCGGGTTGTGGTCGGCCACATGCCCGCCATCAGCCGTGGGGCGCTCGATGACCTCTGCGCCGCGCGGCGAAAGGCCACGACCCACAAACCAGTCCAGCCGCAGCGGCACGCAACCGTTCCACGGCTCGAGCCGGCGCTGCAGCCAGTCGAACACAGACCGCGGGAGGTACTCGAGGGTCTTGGCCACGACCTCGGGGTCGTTGAGATCGAAGTAGCTCGTCCCCTTGGACGGATCGATGTAGCCATCGCTGCGAAATCCTGCCTCATGCAGGGCTCGGAACATGCCGCGTTCGTAGGTCTGCTCGGGGATCATGTAGGCATCGATGCTTCGGTCGAACCCGAGGCGCGCGAGCTTGCTCGCAACATTGAAGGCGAGACCCGGTGCACTGCCGAAGTCGTAGGTGCTGGTGTTGAGGTCGCCGCCGAGCAACACCTGATGGTTCCCGAAGCGTTCGATCGCACGCAGCAGGATTCGCATCTGCCGGGCCCGGTGTCGCGGCGGAGAGAACGGGTCGAGATGTGCAACGGCGACGGTCACCAATCCTTGCGGGAACTCGAGCTCGCAGACCAGAGCCCGCTTCCAACCCAACCTCCGTTCGGTGACGCCGAACTTGTCGACATACTCCGGCACAGGGACGCCGCACACCCGACGCACCGGATAGCGGGTGAGCAACGCAACGCCATGAAGCGCGTCGGTGTTCGCTTCTCCGTGGTCGCGCTCTGCGAGGTCGCCCGGAGAAAGGACCAGGTGGCTCGGGGCAAACACGTAGCCCATCCCCAACGCTTCGGCGACCGCCTGCGGCACGCGTCGGTTCCCCGAGCGCCCCATCCCCCAGTCCGCCTCACACAACAGATACAGATCGGCATTCGCCAGCGACGCGCCACCGCGCAACACCTGGGTCAGCGCTTCGAACCGCTTGCCACGCTCGATGTTCCACTGGACCGCGCGCGTGGAGTTGGCCCCCGGCCGCGCTTCGGTTGACCCCAGGTCCCAGTCGAAGCCCCCGAGGACCCGCTGCACAGTGGGCTTGTGTCGGGAGAAGGAGGGGTCTCGCTCGAGTGCCCTTCGGCTCGGTGCGTCGGACCAGCGCTCCAGCAGATCCGCAGAGATGCCGTGGGCGATCGAGCGCTGCGGTGCCTCGACGGCGACGATGGGCTCGATGACCTCCGCCCAACGCCGCCGCGGGTCGAGCACAGGGAGCGGCAACGAGAGCTTCATCGCGCCCCGATGATCGCGGATCGCAGCACGGTTTCAAGGTGTGGTTCGCAGCACCGTGACGAGCGTCTCCAGCTCTGGCGGCAGCGCGGAGGTGAAACGCACCATGGCCCCCGTCTGCGGGTGCTCGAACCCCAAGAGCTCGGCGTGCAGAGCATGCCGGCCAAGACCGGTCCACAGGCCGCGACGCACCTCGTCCCGCGGGGGCTTGCCGTAGAGCGTGTCGCCAAAGATCGGCGCCCCGAGGTGGCGAGCGTGCATCCGGATCTGATGGGTCCGGCCCGTCTCGAGCGTGAAGTGGGCGATCGCCGCCGTCGGCATCCGCTCGACGACCTTCACGTGCGTGACCGCGCGACGCGACGAGCTGCCCTCGACCGGGGCAAAACGCTTGCGCTCGGCGGGGTCGCGGTTGTGCGGCGTCTCCAGCGTCTGCTCGTCGAGTTCGGGGACCGCGCTGAGGACCCCGATGTATCGCCGCTCGATGCTGTGGGCCTGAAACTGGGCGGCCAACGAGGCGGCGGCGGCGGGGGTCTTGGTGAAGACCATCGCGCCCGAGGTGTCGCGATCGAGTCGATGCACGACGCCGGGTCGCGTGGCGTCGTTCCCGGGCAGAACCGGCAGACCGTCCGCGCCCACGCCGAGGTGATGCAAGACGCCGTTGACCAACGTGCCGCCGGCGTGCCCGGCCGAAGGATGGACGACGATGCCCGCGGGCTTGTCGATCACCAGCAGGTCCGCGTCTTCATGGAGAATCGACAGTGGCACCGGCTCGGGGACTGCCCGCAGCGGTGCCGGAGGGTGGAGCACCACCGAAACGACCATCGGCCGCACAACCTCGAGCGAAGGCTTGAGGCGGCGGCCGTCCAGCGTCACTTCGCCCGCGTCGAACGAAGCCCGCAGCGCGTTCCGGGACATCACATGGCCCGCCTCGCGCAGCGCTGCGACGAGCACCCGATCGAGCCGCTGCCCGAGCGCGTCCTGCCCCAACGCGATGGTCAGCGGTGCTACCAGATCTTGCTCTCGAGCGCGGCCATCGGCTTGATGACCCGATCGACGATCGCCCGATCGTAGAAGTTCTGCTTGAACATCTCGGGCGTCACGCCGCTGCGAAACAGATCGCGGCCTTCGGTGATCAGCTCGGACAGGTCCGGCTCGTCGAAGAACGAGTCGTTCTTGAGCGATTCCTCGATCTTGGCCTTGTTGTAGAGATAGATGTCCGAAGCGATCGCGCGCGCTTTTTGTTGCGCACGCTTCTCATTGTCGATGATGGCGGCCATCGCGATCAGAATGCCAGAGTCCGGCCGGGGCAACCAGCTTCGGGCATACATGTGCGCCCGCGGGTCGTGGCAGACTCCCCCGGCGTGGATCCGTCCCTGACCACCCTCAGCGAGAGTCTGAGCTCGCTGCTGGCCGCCACGGTCGCGTTCGCCATCGGCACCTCCGTGGTGCTCCGGGACCGCAAGCGGGAGCAGTTCGTGCTCTACGCGTTCTTCTGCTTCAACCTGGGCCTGTACCACCTCGGCCGGTTCTTCTTCGGCTTCTCGGGTGTCCACCTGTTCGGATGGTTCGCCCAGACGATCTCGCTGCTGCTCCCGTGGAGCGCGGATCGGGCCCTGTCCAGCTTCGTTCCGGCGGTCGACCACCGCGGCGGCCGGATCCAGCGGTTCACGGGTCTGTTCCTCGTCGTTGCGCAGACGGTGTCGTTGTTCTTCCCCGCGCTGGAGGAGCACCCGCTTTGGGACGTCGTCCCGTTCGTCCTCGTCGTGTTCGTGATGGGTGGGCTTCTGTTTGCCGCCACCCGCGTCTGGCGTGCGGCCCGGGCCGCCGAGGGCACCGCGGCCGCCCCCCGCCTGCGCTACCTCTTCTACGCGACCGTGATCGCGCTCGCGCTCGGCTCGCCGTTCGTCCCCGCGGTCGGGCCCATCGTCACGGCGGTCTACCTCTACTTCGTCGCCCAAACGCTCGTGCGCGAGCGACTGCTCGACCTGCCCGAGGTCGCGCTGCGCATCGGATCGATGGCGTTCCTCATCGCCATCGTCACCGGGTTGTACGCGCTGCTTCTGTTGTGGATCCCCACCGCGGACAAAGGCACCCGGTCGCTGTTCGTCTTCAACACCGCGGTCGCCTCGTTCGCGGTGATCGTGCTGATGGAGCCGGTTCGCACCGAGATCGAGAGCCGCATCGAAGGCTGGTTCCTCCGCGACCGACCGATCCTTCGCAGCATCTTGGTGCAGCTGCGCCACAAGCTCACCGGAGTCATCGACTCCGATGAGATGGCCCGCGTGGTGATGGAAGAACTCGAGGCATCCCATCGGGTGACCCGGGCGTCGCTGTACCTCATCGATCGTCAGGGCACCTCGCTCACGTTGGCGAGCCACCTCGGGCCAACCTCCCTGCCCCGCCTCGACCTCGCCGCCCGGCGACCGCTGTTGGACCGACTTCTGCACGAGGGCCCGATGCTCCGCGACGTGCTTCAGCGTTCACGCCAGCGCGAACGCCCTGAGGACCTCGCGGAGCACAACCAGGTGCTCGAGACCCTCGAGGAGCTCAAGGCGTCCTTGGCGTTGCCGATCGTTGGGCGGGCCCGACTCGATATCGACGATCCCGGTGCCGCGCCTCAGCTGCTGGGCGCGCTGTTCGTCGACGACGAGCGCCTGCTGGAGCCGTTCTCCCGCGAAGAGGTTCGGCTGTTCGAGGGCGTCGTCGCTCAGGCCGCGACGACGCTGCAGAACTCCGAGGTCTACGAGGCGCGAAAGGAGCGGGACCGCCTGGCCGCGCTCGGAGAGATGGCCGCCGGCCTCGCACATGAGATCCGCAACCCGCTGGGCGCGATCAAAGGGGCCGTGCTGGTCGTCGAGCCGAGCAAGGACCAGTTCGACGAGGACGTGCAGGAGTACCTCGAGATCATCGTCGAAGAGGTCGACCGGCTCAACCGGGTCGTATCTCAGTTCCTGACCTACTCACGGCCGTTCGCCGGCGAGCTCGGCAAGGTGCGGATGCGAGACGTGGTCAAGGCGACGTTGCGACTGCTCTCCGAAGAACAGCGCGAGAAGGTCAGTTTTGACGAACCCACCGACCTTCCGCCCGTCCGCGGTGACGGGGACGCGTTGCGGCAAGTGCTGCACAACCTGATGCTCAACGCGTTCGACGCGATCGAGCACCAGGAGGGCGAGGGTCGGATCGGGGTCGACATCGACTTCCGCCGCCGCGGCTTGCTCCGGGCGGACGCGATCGCGGTCACCGTCTGGGACAACGGACACGGCCTGTCCCACCAGACGATCACCAACCTGTTCGTCCCGTTCCACACCACGAAGAGTGGCGGCACCGGGCTGGGACTGCCGATCAGCCAGCGCATCGTCGAGAACCACCGGGGGGTGATCGAGGTCGGTAACCAGCCCGATGGTGGTGCGCGGTTCACCGTCCTGCTGCCGGTCACCGAAGCCGATGCGGCCGCCAGTGCGGTCGGACGCCCACAGCTCGCCGAAGCACCGGAAGACGAAGATCCCGACCGTGACTCGGGCGATGACCTGCCCCAGGCCGAGGTGGCCAACCCGCCCGAGGGTGTGGGACCGTAGGGCGTGTCGTTTCCACGCGTGCTCCTCGTCGACGACGAGCCCAACCTGCGCAAGGTCTTGGGCGCGCTGCTTCGGCAGGAGGGCTACGAAGTCCACGCCGAGCCCGACGGACAAGCGGCGCTCGAGAAGGTCCGGACCGTTCCCTCGGGAACGTTTGACGTCGTGCTCTCCGACCTGCGCATGCCAAGGCTCGACGGCATGGGCCTGCTCGAAGCGCTCAGCGATGAGGACCCGGACCTCCCGGTGGTCATCCTCACCGCCCACGGAACCGTCGACAACGCCGTCGAAGCCGTCAAACTCGGCGCGTTCGACTATCTGGAGAAGCCCTTCGAGCGCGATCAGATTCGCTCCGTGCTCGCCCGCGCCGTGGCCCGACGTGCGCGCAGTGGCGCGTCCCTCGGACAGGGGGAGTCCCCACCAAAGACCTCCGACGCTGCGACCAGCAGCGACACCCTCGACCCGAGCGTCGAGGTCGGCATGATCGGGAACTCGCCCAAGATCGACGAGGTCCGCGAGATCGTGCGGACGGCTGCCGCGAGCCCCTCGACCGTCCTCATCACGGGCGAGAGCGGCACCGGCAAGGAGCTGGTCGCCCGCGCCCTGCACCTGGGTTCTCCACGGCGCGACCAGCCGTTCATCCGGGTCAACTGCGCGGCCATTCCCGCCACGCTCGTCGAGAGCGAGCTGTTCGGCCACGAGCGCGGGGCGTTCACTGGGGCGGTCTCCTCTCGTGCGGGCCGCTTCGAGTTGGCGCATGGCGGCACGCTGTTCCTCGACGAGGTCTCCGAGATCCCGATGGAGATCCAGGTCAAGCTGCTGCGCGCGATCCAGGAGTCGGAGTTCGAGCGCGTGGGCGGCGTGAAAACCCTTCAGGTCGACGTTCGCATCATCGCGGCCAGCAACCGCAACCTCGAACAAGACATCAAAGAGAAGCGATTCCGCGAGGACCTGTACTACCGCCTCAACGTGGTTCCGGTGCCACTGCCGGCCCTCCGTGAGCGCATCGAGGACTTGCCGCGCCTCATCAGCCACTTCGTCGAGCGCTGCAACGAGCGGCTCGGCAAACAGGTGAGAGGCTTTTCGGCCGGCGCGCTCGAGGTCCTCGCCCAATACGGATGGCCTGGCAACATTCGCGAGCTCGAGAACCTCGTCGAACGCATGGTGTTGTTTGCCTCCGCGGACGAGATCCTCCCGGACGCCTTGCCCGACGCGTTTGCCGATGGCCCCCGGGAGCGCCCTGCCGTGGACGATCCCGATCCCGCCGACGGACCCGACGATCCCCAGGCCGACGAGGACGGCGAGGACCCCGGAGAGCGGTTGCTCCGATTGCCTCTCAAGGCGCTGGGCTTGGATCTCAAGGAAGCGGTTCGGGCCGGATCGCGGCTTGTCGAGGAGGCTTTGATCACCGAGGCGCTGGAGCAGACCCAGAGCAACGTGACTCGGTCGGCCCGCCTGCTGGGCATCAGCCGCCGCAGCCTGCAGTCGAAGATGAAAGAGCTCGGCTTGCGCGAGAGCTAAACGGCCTCGGAAGAGGTGTGTGAGGCACACCGCTGCGCTGCGGCATCTGCGAGCTTGTGTTGGCCCAGGGTGCTGAACGTCCACACACGCGGCCGACGTCCCACGCCCCCCCACACGGCGACCTGCAGGTGCCGACAAACATTGACGTTCTGCGGTATGCGCTGGTAGCGTGCCCTCGCTTGAACGGGTCCTATTGGCCCGCTCACACCTCGATCGAACCATGCGTACGCGCTCCACTTCCCAGCGCAACCTCTCCGGCTCGACTCGCACCGCCAGGGACGTTCTTCGTCGCCGCGGCGGGCGCCAGCTCGTCGCCGCGCTCGCCATCGCAGGCGGCGTCTTCGGAGCTGCAAACGAGGCCCAAGCCGCTGACGTCACGCGCGTCGCCACGGCCTTCGAAGACGACAACGTCTTCGATGTGCACCTGGGCGTCGCATACGACTTCAACTACAAGCGAGCCGCCATTCTTCGTGAATGGAACAGCGGACGACCCGGCGACAACGAGAACCGCCTGGTCAAGGACCTGATCTACGAGCAGTTCCGTCACACGCTGACGCCGACGCTCGAGTTCGGGCTGTTCCGCGACCTCGGCCTGTACTTCCAGCTGCCGATCGTTCTTTCGGACAGCCGTCAGTACAGCTTCGACCAGCGCGCCGACGACTGCGTGTTCGGCAGCCCCGGCGGCTCTCCCGTCGCGTCCTGTACCAACAAGGGCAACAGCACCACCCTTCGCGACGAGATCCTGCCGACCTCGGGCTTCGACGCCACGAACACCGGCAACCCGAGCCTCCCCTTCGGCGGTCCCGACAGCGAGCTGATCTTCAAGGGCCCGGTACGTCGCGGCCTGGATCAACTCAACATCGGCCTGAAGTACGCCCTGCTGAACCAGGACAAGCGTTCGCACATGCCGACGTGGCTCATCGCGTTCGAAGGCCGCTTCGCGGTCGGTCGCGCGATGACCTTCAGCCGCGACATTCAGGGCCGCGAGCCCGATGGCAACAGCCGCGTCGGCCGCCGGATTCACGAGCTCGGTGTGTGGACGGCCCTGTCCCGGCGCTACCGTTTCCTCGATCCCTACTTCACCGCTCACTGGCGGCAGTCGCTTCGGGCCTCGGGCAGCATCTTCCAAGACTTCTCGAGTGAAGGTGCCCAAGACACCGTCCTTCCGCAGTCCCAGGCGGGATTGACGGTCGGCACCGAGATCGTTCCCTGGGAGCGCAAGGCCAAGAACCTGAAGGTCGCGGTCGTGCTTCAGGGCGGCTCGGTCCTCCACTATGGAGGGCGCGGCTACTCCGAGATCTGGGAGCTCCTCGCGGACAGCCCGTCGATGGTTGGTTCGTACGATCCGACGTCGCAGGCCGTCGACGACAACGGGAACCCGACGAACAACAGCTTCTGTGACCGCGGTGCAGCCCTCGCGTACGCGCAGCAGAACCCCGGCGACCCCGGCTACCTCGCCGCGGGCGGCAGCGGCTGCCAGAAGTTCGAAGGCGTCACGGACCTGCAGGACTACGCGTCCTTCGGATTCACCGGCGGTCTCAACTTCACGCTCGGAAAGATCGCCCACCTGGGCCTCGGCGTCACCGCCAACACCGACACCCGTCACTTCATCACCGCCGCAGGCCGTGGTGATGCAGACCTGCCCGGTTCAGGTGGCAGCAACCCCGACGAGGTCGAAGCCGGCACGCGAGAGGTCAACCCGATCCGCCGCGACGTGGTCGACAACGTCGGACGGCGCTACGCGGTCGACGACGTGTTCGACATGCACGCGTACCTCCGCCTGACTCTTGTGTTCTAGTCTGTAGGGAGGGGCTTCGCCGCCCCTCCCTCGCGGACGCCCTGTCGGGCTTGCTCGCTCGCGGGTGCTCGCTCCCTCGATTGAAACGGCACTGCCGGACGCGGACGCGCTGTCGGGCTTGCTCCACGGGGCCCGAGCCGGGTTCGGGTCCCCCCGAGCCCAACAGCCAATGCACTAAAACTCGAACTTGAGGTCGTCGCGGTTGAATCGGGTCATGCGCCAGATGGCCATGCGGAGACCCTTCTTCTTCTCGACGTGGGGGTTTGCGAACTCCCAGACGGTCTTGCCTTCGGGGGTGACCTCGAAGACGTAGCCGGTGTCGGACTCGGTGATCAGCGTGTTTCCGTTGTCGAGCCGGAAGTTGCTGCCGCGGGTCTCCGAGAAGAACTCCTCGGTCGGACCATACGTCCAGACGATGTCGTTGGTCAGCGGATCGACCTCGGCGACCTGCGAACGGGTGGCCTCGGTTCCGTTGTTGAAGACCAAGATGGTGCCCGCCTTGGTGACCGTTGGGTGGTGCGGGTAGATGAGCTTCGACGAGCCCCACAGCCACACAATCTCCTTCGTCTTGGGGTCGACGATCATCAGCGTGTGGGTGTTGCGCGGCGAGAGCAGCATGTTGCCCTTCGCAAAGATGGGACTCTTCTGTGCGAGCGACCCATCGAAGACCTCCACGTGGTTGGAGTGCAGGATGTCGTACTCCTTGTTGCGGCGCGGGTTGGCGCGGCGGGTCTTCAGGGCGGTCAGCGACTCGGCGTCCCCTAGCAAGAAGGAATACCGGGAGTCCTCGATCATCTTCAGGATCGAGAATTGGCTGAGTTCTTCACCCTCGGGCGACAGCTCCACGACCACGTCGTCGACCGTGGGGTGATTCTTGTCGTACTTCGGCATCATCCTCGCGGTCCGCGAAAGCACAAACACGCGCCCGTCCGCCGTGACGTCGAGGTCGTGGTGTACGCGCGCCTTGTAGGTCCACAAGAGCTTGGAGTCCTTGTCGATCTTGAAGACCTCCTTGTTCTTGACCAGACCGATGACGCTGCCATCGGGCAGCAAGGACACATGCTGCCATCCGCCCATGCCCCGGACGTTCCACTCGTGAAGCACGACGCCTTTCATGTCGAGTAACTGGGCACGAGACTGCTTGCGAGAGGCATAGAAGTTGACGCCCTCTTGCGCCTCCCCCTCGATGTTCACGAGCACCCCGGACCGATCGACGTTGGCATCGACGGTTCCGTCCACGTAGCCCATGGAGGAGAGCTTCTTGACCGTGTCGCTCTGCTTGCGACCCTTTTTGCCTTTGCGGCGGCCTTTCCGCTTCTTGCCGCGGGACTTCCCCTTCCCCTTCGCGACCTCTTCCGCGTCCTCGTCGGGGTCGGCGTCGGCCTCCGCCGCCTCGTCGGAGTTTTTCTTGAGCGACACCACGCCGGTGCCCATCAGCAGGGCGATCAGCCCTCCTACGGCAGCGACTCCAACGCCAAGACCAATCAAGTTTGAACGTGTGCTCATCAGACTCGGGGCCCGCGGACATGCCGCGAAAGCGGCCGGAGCATAGCAGAGCCGCCCAGACCGGGACCGTTCGAACGCACCGATCCGCGAGCCGGGTCGAGCGAACCTCAGCGCCCCGCTCCGCAGAGCCAGATCTCAAGCGTCCGGTGGGGCGTCGCGCGCCGCGCGGAGGCGTTCGTAGAGCTCGCGCGCGTCGAGCCCGGTCAAGTCGGCCAGCGCACGGGCACGCGGCCGAGGCTTCAGCGACGCGTCGAGCATCACATCCAGCACAGCGCGCGCAGCATCCTGCGACTCGGCATCGGCTTGGGCGGTGTTGCCCTCGACCACCACGGTGACCTCGCCGCGAAGCGCCTCCCGAATCTCGCCATGCAGCGTCGCGACGGTCCCACGAAGGGTCTCCTGGTGAAGCTTCGTCAGCTCGCGGCAGACGACCACGCGGCGGACCTGGGCGTCGGGCAGGACCTTCGCAAGGTCCCGGAGCAGCGCCGGCGTGCGGTTCCCGGCCTCATACAGCAGGCAGGGGCCGACAGAGACCGCGATGGTCTCGAGCGCCCGCGTCCTGCCTTTTCCGTCCCGTGGGATGAAGCCGAGAAAGCACGAACCTCCGGCATCAAACCCGCTGATCGACAGCGCTGCCGAGGCCGCGGTCGGCCCCGGTACGACGTCGACGGCGTAGCCTGCCTCGGTCGCTGCGGTGACCAAGAACTGCCCGGGGTCGCTCCATCCCGGCATCCCGGCCTCGGAGCAAAACGCCACGGTCTTCCCTTCTGCCAGGGCCTGGAGCAGCTCGCCGCATCGCTCGTGTTCATTGCCGACGAAACAGCTTCGTCGCGGCGGCAGCGTGACGTCATTGCCCAGCAGCCGCACCGGACTGCGCGTGTCCTCGCACAGCAGAAGATCCGCCGACAGCAGCGCCTCGCGAGCTCGGGGGCTGAGGTCTCCTCGGTTGCCCAGCGGCGTGCCGACGAGAACCAGCGTCCCGCTCACGCGTCGTGCCCCAGCGCGACCTGGACCGCGTCGCCCAGCTCTTGCTGTAGATACGCCCGTAGCCTCAGGATCATCCGCTTTTCGACCTGGCGTGCCCGCTCCCGACTCACGCCCCAGCGGTCACCGAGTTCTTGCAGGGTCACTGGCTCCTCCGACATCAGGCGGTCCGAGAAAATCTCGAGTTCGCGGCCTTCGAGGTCCGCGCCGAACGCAAGCAGCTTGGATTGCATCAACGACTTGAATCCCGCCGCGTCGACGTTGTCTTCCGGATCGGCGTAGTCGTCCTCGATCATGTCGAGGCGCGTTCGACTGCCGTCGCCGTCATCGCCCGAGAGCGGGGCGTCGAGGGACATGTCGGGTGCCGCCATCCGGCGCTCCATCTCGACCACCTCTTTCTCCGAGACGTCGAGTTCCTTGGCGATGTTTTCGGCGGAGGGTTCAATGCCCGCAGCCTCGAGCGCGGCTCGCTGCTTGCGAAGGTTGAAGAACAGCTTCCGCTGGTTCTGGGTGGTCCCGATCTTGACCAGTCGCCAGTTGTTGAGGATGTACTTGAGGATGTACGCCCGAATCCACCAGCCCGAGTAGGTGCTGAGCTTGACCCCGCGATAGGGGTCGAACTTCTGAACCGCCTTCACCAGGCCCACGTTCCCCTCTTGCACCAAGTCCAAGAGGTTGTGATAGGCGCGTCGATACTCGTGGGCGATCTTCACCACGAGGCGAAGGTTGGAGGTCACCAGCTTTCGCCCCGCCTCCTTGTCATCTTCTTCGACCCAGCGCACCGCCAGCTCGTGCTCCTCCTCGCGGGTGAGCAGCGGGTGGCGCCGAACCTCCGCCATGTAGGCGGCCATCGGATCTCGACGCGCCAGCGCCGTGGTGCCCTCGGGCGCAGCCTTCGGACGCCCGATGCTCTTGGCGATCGCCTCCAGCTCCTCGTCGGAGACGGGATCGACCTCGGCCAGCGCTTCAGCCGCGGCTTCGTCCTGCTCCTCGACGGGCGCCTTGGTTGACTTGGGGAGTGCCTCCTCGGGCTCCGGATATCCGTCGACCACTTCGACGTCGATGGGTTCGGAGCTGGCCGACTTGGACCGCTTCTGGGACTTGGGTTTCGCCATCGCGGGCACGCGGAGTCTACGCCGGTCGCCGGACGCGACGCGACCCCGGCACCGTAGCCGGAAATCGGTCCGATCTGACGGTCCCTGACCGCAAGCGCGGGCCATCTCGCCTGCTAGACTGCCGACGTGAGTCGACTGACGCCTCCACGCGGCCGTGCCAGCAACCGCCCTGCGGTTTGGCGGTCTCAGGTTTGGTCCCGATTCGGAACTTCCGCGGTGATTGTGGGGTCGCTCGCCCTCTCCCTCGGCCTGACCGCCGTCGGAGACCGCCAAGCCCAGGCCCAGCGCAGCGATCCGCGCAAACACTCCCGACTCGTCCCCAACCACGACGCGACCGAGTTGCGGGTCCTCGACTGGACCCTGTGGAATGTCTCCAAATACTACGTCGAACCCGAGCGGGTCGACCCTCGCGCGATGACCCTCGCCGGTCTCGAAGCGCTCGAGCGGCGCGTCGCGCAGGTACTGGTCCAACCGATCGGCAAAGGCGAGCGCGTTCGCGTCCGCGTCGCCACCCACGAGAAGGTCTTCGAGCTCGGCGAAATCGAGGCGCTTTGGGCCGTCGGCCCGCACGTCCGCGAAGTGTTTCGCTTCGTCACCGAGCACACCGACCTCACCGAGGACGAACAGCGCGAGGCCGAGTACGCCATCGTCGCCGGTGTCCTCAGCACCCTCGATCCCCACACCAACCTGCTGCGGCCCTCCGACTTCAGCGACATGAAGGCCAGCACCAAGGGCAGCTTCGGCGGCTTGGGAATCGAGGTCGGCATGCGCGATGGCAAGATCACCGTGATCCGCGTCATCGATGGCAACCCGGCCTCGGCCGTCGACATGCAGCCCGGCGACCGCATCGCCCAGATCGGCTCGGAGTCCACCGTCACGATGACCCTCAACGAGGCGGTCGACCGTCTCCGAGGGCCCGCCGGCACCGACGTCATCCTCTACGTGATGCGCGAAGGCATGGCCAAGCCCAAGCGGCTGTCCATCACCCGCGCCACCATCAAGCTCGACTCGGTCATCGGCGAGAAGCTCGAGGTCACCGGCCTCGATGGCGAGAAGCACAACGTCGGGCTCGTTCAGATCCCGCGAAACTTCGCCCAGACCACCGGCAAAGAGCTCCGCGCCAAGCTCGGCGAGTTTGAGAAGGCCGGGGTCGAGGGCATCGTGCTCGACTTGCGCGACAACCCCGGTGGCCTACTCAACGCCGCTGTCGAGGTCGCCGACGCATTCCTCGACTCTGGGACCATCGTGTCCACCGTCGGCGTCAGCTCCCCTCGCGAGGAGAACCGCGCCAACGACCGCTACGACTTCCCCGACCTCCCCCTGGTCGTGCTGATCGACCAGGGCTCCGCCAGCGCATCGGAGATCGTCGCGGGCGCGCTGCGCAACCTGGGCCGCGGGGTCCTGATGGGCCGCCGAAGCTTTGGCAAGGGCAGCGTCCAAGTCCTGCACGAGCGCAAGGCCGGCGACAAAGAACTGGCCCTCAAGCTCACCATCGCTCAGTACCTCACCCCCGGGGATGTCTCGATTCAATCGGTGGGCGTCAGCCCAGACATCGAGACCGTCCCCGTCTGGATCGGCAAGGAGCAGATCTACTACTTCGGGCGCGGTCGGTTCGACCTGCTCCGCGAAGAGTCCCTCGCCTCCCACCTCACCTCCAACGCCAAGACCCAGAAGATCGCCCACGGCTCGCTGCACTTCCTCGACGCCGGTTCGGTCATGCCCGGGAAGAGCGACAAGAAGTCGGACAAGAAGTCGGACAAGACGTCGGACGAGAAGACGGGCAAGAAGCCAGACAGGAAGAAGGGCAAGAAGGGCGCGAGCGCGGTCCCGTCCTTCCTGGACGACCCCGAGATTCGGATGGCGGCCGAGTTCGTGGCCTGGGCCCCCTCCTCCGACCGGGACGTCCTGCTGCGCAAGATGGGCTCGTTTGTCGAGCAACAGGAGCAGAAGCAGCAAGGCCGCATCACCAAGAGCCTCTCGGCGCGCGACGTCGACTGGACCCTCGGCACCAAACCCGCGTCGGGCTCGGCCAAGCTCCAGGTGTCGATCACCACCGACAAGCCGGGCAACAAGATCCGCGGGGGTGAGCGGGGCACCGTGACCGCCGTCGTGAAGAACATCGGCGACGCGACCGCCTACCAGGTCCGCGCCATCACCGACTCCGACTACCGCTACTTCGACGAGCGGGAGATGCTGTTCGGCAAGGTCGCGCCGGGCGAGTCACGCACCTACAGCCTCAAGCTCTCGGTCTCCGAACACGAACTCAGCCGCACCGACCGTATCGACGTCCACTTGTTTGAGGCGCACGGGGCCAAGCTCGCCAAAGGCTCGACCACCTCGATCGACGTCAGCGCCGAGGGCCTGCCCCGACCGCAGTTCGTCTACGGCTACCAGGTCATCGACGACCCGGCGCTGGGTGAATCCATCGTCGGCAACGGCGATGGTGCCCTTCAAGTCGGCGAACGCGTCCGGCTGAGGGTCTCGCTGGCCAACCAGGGCGAGGGCGATGCGCTCGACACCTGGGTCACGCTGCGCAACCGGGCCGGAGAGTCGGTGTTCCTGCACGAGGGCCGCAAGGATCTCGGCAAGGTCGCGACCGGAAACTCCCGCGCCGTCGACCTGGACTTCGAGCTCAAGGAGCGCCCAGAGGATGGAGACGTGCAGCTGCAGCTCACCGTCTCCGACAACAAGATCGCCGAAGCCCTGTCCGAGCGGATCCACCTTCCGGTACCCGAGCGCGGCGTCTCGCTCTCCAAGGCCAAAGGCACGGCGACCGCCACCGGTGCCATCGACCTGTACGCCAGCCCGCTCACGCCTGACCGAACCATCGGCCGAGTCGCCAAAGGCACCGTCATGCCGGCGGTTGCCGAAGGGGACGGCTGGGTCCGTGTCCACCTCGATGGAGGTCAGATGGCGTTCGCCAAGAGCTCCGATGTCGACCGCGGAACCGGGAGCGCCAAGGCGCCCGTCGTGACCGCAAGCTTCGAGGTCTCCCCTCCCAAGGTGACCCTGGACGCGGCGCTGTCCAAAACCGACTCCGAGTCGGTCACCCTCTCGGGCGTGGCGACCGACGAGCAGGCCCTGCGCGACGTCTTCGTGACCGTCTACAACCCATCGCGCAACCTCTTCGGCGACCGCGAAAAGGTCTACTACGTGGCCAGCCCCGACCCCACCACCGGAGAGCTGAAGTTCTCCGCCGAGGTCCCGCTGACGCCGGGCAACAACATCATCGAGGTCCACGCGCGCCAAAATGACGACGTCGTGGCCATCCGGCGGATGTGGGTTCTTCGCACCAGCGGACTCGCGGCAGCTCGCGCCGCGGACCACGAGTACTCCGCCGGCGGCAAGCTCCGCGTCGATACGTTCCAGTAGCGCAGCCGGCCAACCATGCAAGAGGGCCCGCCGGAGTCTCCGAGCGGGCCCTTCTTCGTTGCCGCGTCGGGCTCGGTCGCGCTAGCGGCCGCGAAGCATGTTCACCAGCCGGCGACCCCGCTGCAGTTTCTTGTAGGCCGCCCGGCCGAGCCGGTCGAAGTTGCCCAACACCAGATCACGCAGCGCTTCGTCCGGCCGTGCTTTGAACACGGTGCTGTGGTGCTGGCCGTCCCACTGCACCGGCGCGTCTTCGGTGTAGTAGTAGCCAGCGAACGAGATCCGGCCGACGCCCGGTGGGCAGGTCACCGGCTCCACGCCGTGATAGCTGATGTCGCTGGTCTCGAACAACACGCAGCGGTTGATGAGCGGCGAGACCGAAACCTCGCAGTTCTTCACCTCCGTATCCCACAGCTCGACCGCCCCTCCCCACGCCGGGTCCCACCCCTCGTTGAGGTAGATGAGGATGTTGAGCCGACGATGCATCTTGAGTTCGTCGGAGTAGTTGAAGTCGATGTGCACATCCAGACGACCGCTGGGACCGGTGAGGTGCATGCCACCTCCCCGCATCGCGGGGTCCGCCTGCAAGTTCTCGATGCCTGTGATCTCGGAGAGATCCTCGAGAAACGCCTTGGATGTGATCGCATCATGGAGTCGCTTGACCGGTCCGGGGAACCGCGAGGAGTCCGAAACCTGGACCTTGAGCTTCTCGTTGAGCGCGTTGAAAGCGTCCCGTGTGCCCTTGGCTTCCTTCCACGCGCTGTCGAACGTCGGGTATGCCTCGACCACCTCTTTGAGAAACGTGGGCTCCAAGAAGTTCTCCACGACCAGGTGTGGAAAGGGCTTGGCAGAGCGGAACTGCTCTCGCAGTGCGTCCTTGTCGAGCGGGTTGATGAGCATGTCGTGCGACCTCGACGCGGAAGATATCACGCAGTTCATCATGCGCCGCGGCGCTGGCAGGCGCCCCAGCAAACGCTGCGCGTGACCGAACAGCGGGGTGCTACGAGGTCCACGAGTCCGGGAGCGGACGCCCGAGGAACTCTGCAAGCGCGGCGTTAGGTTCCTCGTATCGCTTCAACAACTCCTGACGCTTGGCATCGGTCAGCTTCGAGAGTTGCGCAGCAAACGCGTCGGCTTTGGCCTTGGCGCGCGCCTTCACGACTGGCGAGTTCATGACCGCCTTCATCAGGAGGCCGCGGGCCTGTTTGGGAATGAGCCGTTTCGCGACGCGGACCAGTGGATTGCGGCGAAGCTTGTCGCGGGCGGAGGCCGTGGTCGTGCCCACCGCCCGGGCGCTCGCAGCATTGGATGCGCCCTTGAGCGACGCCGAGAGCGTAGGCACCCGATCAACACCCAAGAATTCCTGCAGCGACCCCAGCATCGCGTCGGGGTCGGCCTTGAGTTCCTCGAGGGTGAGGAAGAAAAAGCGGTCCCGATCGTAGTGGGCCGTGAACTGCTCGATCTGCCGAAGGTAACAACCCGCGTCGAAGTACTCTGAGCTCTCCGACATCGCGGCCTCGAGCGAGACCACGGGCCCCTCGTTCTTCTTCTGCCTCTCCAGCATCGCGTGGCGATAGTGCGAGTAGAGGCGGTCGACCGGATGCCGCATGATGTAGACGAGCTTGATGCCTGGCAGATGCTCGTGGATACGGGCCGCGACCTCGCCGAAGTGCGGGTGACGCGTGTAGCAAGTGGACGATTCGAAGGCGAGCTGGCCTTCCTTCGCCGACGCAAACACGCTGCGATACCAGTCCAGTCCCAGTGAGAACCGCTCGTCGCGGCTGAAGAACCCGGGCTCCTTGTACTGAGGTTCGGCCAGTTGGGGGTGGCCCGTGAGGTAGTCGTGCAGCGTCGTGCTACCGCACTTCATCCCGCCGATGAGGAGGAAGTCCGGCATGCGGCCAGTGGGTGCGTCGGTCATCAGAGAATCTCCAGAGGGTGCAGCCAATAGCCGAGTGCAAGAACGCCCCCCGAAGCTGCGAACGCGAGCGCGTCGAGCTTGGGAAGCCACGCACCGCGGCGACGCAGCAAGAAGGCCATGGGCAAGTAGCCCAGAATGCGTCCGACCGACATCCCGATCAGGACGCCTTGGAACTCGCCGAGCGAGTAGCCCACCGCCATGCACAGCACGAAGAAGGTCGCCCCCGTTGCCTTGTGGATGAGGTGGGACCTCGAGTCTCCCGAGGCGACGAACAGCATCTCGGCGGTGCCGATGATCAGCGTGCCGATCGACCCGGCAGCGAGGATCCGCAGCATCCAGCCTGCCTGGACGTAGCGCTCATCGAACAGCAGATCCACGATCTCCTGGCCGAAGATGCCCAGAACCCACAAAGGCGGCAGTGCCAAGGCAAGCAACGCGCCCCGGACTTTGAACATCCGGCCACGCAAACGCTTGCGGTTCCCGAGCACAAACTTTGCGTACAGCGGCTGCAGGACCTTGGTCGCGACGGTCTGCATCGCCTGCGTGACGGCCTCCGACAGAAGCAGAGCGATGGAGTAGACGCCCAGCATGTTGTCGGTCAGCAGCTTCGCGACAACCGCGGAGCCGCCCTGCCCCAGGAGCGCCGCGAGGGCGGAGCTGAGGAACACCCACTTGCCGAACCGAAGCTGAGCTCGGACCGCCTCCTTGTCCCATCGCCATCGGTTTCGATAGCCCTTGATGAGGAAGTGCGTCGCCAGGCCGGAGCCCATGTTGGAGAGGATCATCCCCAACGCGAGGACCCAGACGCTCTTCCAGACGAACGCCAAGCCCACCATGATCGCGACCGAGCTGACGCGGACCGCGAGGTCGAGCAGCGCGCCCGGTTTCGGGTTGACCTGCCGGGAGAGGGTGAAGACCGCGGTGGACTGCAGCCCGCGAAACACCAGCGACAACCCGACCGCGGGCAACAAGAACGACAGCTCGGGAAGCGCGTAGTAGCTCGCGAGCGGGGCGGCGAGTGCCGACACGACCGCCGCCACGGCAACCCCGCGCAGGCACTGCAGCGTCCAGGCCGTGTTGTAGAAGTCAGGCTCGTTGCCACGCTTGTGCGCGATGATGCTTCCACGCAGCCCGGCGTCGGACAGCATCCCGACGATGCCGACCACGACCATCAGCACGCGCATGATGCCGAACGCCTCGGGGAAGAGGAGGCGGGAGAGCACGAGGCTGCTGCCCAGTCGAACGACCTGGCCCAGAGCAAACGCGCCAAACACCCAAAGCGCGCCCTTGGCGGCCGCCCGCTGGAGCCGGCTCCCGCCCCCGGGATCAGCGGTGTCCTCCGCAGCGGACGGTGCATCCGACGCGGCGCGATCCTCGGCTGGTTCGGCGTGCTCGGGAAGGTCGTCGGACGACGCGTCGGAAGGGTTCGTCGGCTCGTCGCCCATGCGCTCGGGGGGGACGCTAGCGCAGGTCCGATTTGCCTGGCAATCGAACCTCGCGCCCTGCGTTGATATCCTTCCGACGTGGCATCCCCGCCCGACGTGAGGCCTTTCGTGGCCCTGCTCCTGTACGTGCCCGCGGCCCTCGGCTACGCGGTGACCGCAGCCAAGCAGAACGCGACGCGGACAGTCTTCTACATCTTCTTCATCGGCGTGATGTTTCTGCCTGAGCTGGTGGCCTTCGACGCCCCGCTCGTGCCCCCGCTGAGCAAGTACGAGTTCTCAGGGCTGATGAGCCTGACCGCGGCCTACTTGGTGCACAAGGATCGACTCCTTCGCTCCAAGCCCTTTCGCGGCGTCGACCTCTTCTTCGTCCTGCTGCTCCTCGGCAACATCGGCACGGTGATGACCAACCAGGACACGCTGAGCTTTGGCGTGTACTGGTGGGACAAGGCCGGCAACCTGGTGGCCGAGCCGCGCATCCTCTCGGGGCACAGCTCGAAAGACATCGTCGCGGTCACGGTGCGGGATACGCTGTCGATGTACATCCCGTTCTTGATGGGCCGCGTCGCCTTCCGCAACGCGGCAGACGGGCGGGTTCTGATGCGAGGCATCGTGATCTTGGCGCTGATCTACGCGCCGGGGTGCCTGCTCGAGGCCCGCATCTCGCCGCAGGTCCACAAGTGGGTCTACGGCTACGCATCCACGGGCATCGCGGGTGTCGTTCGTGGCGATGGATTCAAGCCGGTCCTGTTTCAGAACTCCGGCCTCGCCGTCGCGACGTTCCTCTTCTGCGCGACCGCCTGCGCCGCGGTGTTGGCCAAGCGCAAGGAGAGCATATTCGGCTTACCGGCGATCGGTGCGGTGGTGATCTTGATGGTCACCTTGGCGCTCTCGCACAACCTCGCGGCGTTGCTCTACACGCTCGTCGCGGTGCCGATCATTCTCATCTCGCGGGGCAAGCTAGCGATCACCGCAGCCATCGCCCTCGCCATCCTGGTCCTGCTGTATCCACCGATCCGCGCCTGGCAGGTGTTCGACGTCTATTCGTTCATCGAATGGCTCACCGAGATATCGCCGGAGCGCGCCGACTCGCTGCACGTTCGCTTCTACAACGAAGACATCCTCTACGAGCGCGCCTCGGAACGCCTGACGTTTGGGTGGGGCGGCTACGGTCGCAACCGTGTCTATGACGAGCGTGGCAATGACATCTGTCTGACCGACGGCGAGTGGATCATTCGGATTGGGGGCCGTGGTGTGGTCGGCTTCATCGCCACCTTCGGACTCATCCTCACCCCCATCTTCATCGCGTGGCGGCGCGCGCATCGAATCCCCAAGGAGGGGCGGATCTACGTCGATGCCCTCGCGATCATCTGCGCCTTGTTTGCGGTCGACCTGCTGCCCAACAGCCTCTTCACCAAGCTGCCGTTCTTCTTCGGAGGGGCGCTGCTCGGCTTGGTCCGCGGGCTCGAAGAAGACGCCAAGCTCAAGGCGATGCAGGGCCCCGCCCCCCCGCCGGTGGGGGTGCCTCCGGGAATGCATCCGGCGGCTGCACCCCACGCCCACAACCCGGGCCAGGCCCACGTTCCTCCACAGCCGGCGCTCGGCGGAGCCCCTCCCCGATGAGGCGGGGGTTGCCGTTGCTCGGCCTGCTTGCCCTTGGGCAATGCAGCAACGAGCCCAGCGGGCGTGCCACGTTGGACACCGCGCTGGTCGACCTCGAGCTTCAGTCTGTCTCCCCCGCCACGGTCCTCGTCGGCTCGACCCTGGTCGTCACCGGCGATGCCTTCGTCGATGACCCATGGGGCGAATCCACTCTCGTCCTCGACGGCGAGATCGACACGGGAACCGACACCGACGGACGTATCGTCCGGCTCCCTGCCCGGTTCGTGGACTTCACCCGCCTGGAGGTTGATCTCGACCGTGATGCCATCGACCTGCTCAGCGACGGCGACTCCGCGGTGTTCGAGGGCACCGCTCAGATCGAGGTCCGCAGCACCGTGGATGGGCGCCTGTATCGCTCCGCGGCTTCGGAGATCGAGTTCACCGTCGCAAAGACGCTTGTTCCGCAGCTCGTCCTGCTCACGCCGAGCAGCGTCATCTTCCCCAACGAGCCCCTCGAGGTCGCAGGAGACGGAATTCTCCTGGGAGACGAGGGGACCTCGTACGCGATTCTCGACGGCTGTTTCACCCGCTCCGATGCCTCAGAGTGCATGGCCACGCCCAGCGCGGCCGTGGCAATCGAGCCGGCCACGAGCCAGAGCCGCACCGAGGGCGTGTTCGCATTTGAGCCCCGGGTTGCCGGAATTGAACCCGGCCGGTTCGAGGGGACCGTCTCGTTTGTGAACGAGCATTCCGGTGGTGACCTTGTCTCTTCGCCGGCGACCCCAGTCACCTGGGACCTCGTCGAACCCGCGCTGTACGGAGTCGATACGACTGCCGCGAGCCTGGGCCGCTACGTGACGATCGAGGGCGCGGGATTCCTCGGCGGGGACGCGCAAGGCGACACGGTCCTTCGTTTCGACGGCATCTTCACCCCCGATCTCTCGGGCGTTCCGGTCGAACTCAACGAGTTGTTGTTCCCCGAGTTCGTCGGTGGCCGGCAGGTCCGCTACGTCGTGAACGAAGAAGACGGATTGGCCGCAGCCGTGAATGACGTCCGAACAGAGGCGGGCCTGTTCGAAGGATTGGTCACGCCGATCATCGCCTACGAGGGGGCGGAGGTCGAAGGAAGCGCCACCGCCCTCGCCTTTCGCCTCGAGCCCGTGCGTCAGGTGGTCTGGGTGAACTTCACACCAGCCTACAAGGAAGGGCTGCGGGCCTTTGGACTCCGCGCCGTCGATTCGCGGATCCGGGCCCGAGCCGTGGAGGTGATCAACCGAGACTTCGCCACCCTCAACCTCGAGGTCCGCGAGGCTCGCCCCGACGACTTCGCCCTCTTCGCCGAAGTCGACATCGGCGGTCGCGATCCCAACGGACTCGGCCTGCTTGGCTACGACAACACGCCCGGAAAGGACACCGACAACCGGCGGCTGTACGACCGCATCGGGGGGACCAACGCGCAAACCCAGGAGGACGGCTTTCCTGGCTACGGAGGGGTCTTCATCGAATCCCTGTTCGGCTACTCCGAGCATCCCGGAGAGCTGGCCGAACCCGTCCGCCCGGACGTGCGCTTTGACCTGCTCTTCGATCCCTTCCGGCCGGATGCAGGCGGGCAGCCCGTGCTTGCCGCCGACCTCGCCAGCGATCTCCCGCAGGTGGACCCCACACAGTGCCCCGTCGCCACAACCTCCCGGCCCGAGCAGCTCGCGTGCGCTGTTCATGCGCTCGGGACGCTGGTGGGCAGCACCATCTCGCACGAGCTGGGCCATAGCCTCGGTCTCGCGGATCCCTACGGGCCGAGCATCCACAACGAGGGCGACCAAGACGACCGCCTGATGGACGCCGACCGACCCTTCGAGGAGCGCGCCGAACTGGAGGGCGCAGGCCCGTCGCGTTTCTGCATCGAGGAGTACGAGTACTTGCGGCAGACACTGCCCTCCTCGGAACCGTTCGACGTCACCCCTCGCGCTCCTTGTTTCTGACCCGGCTCCGACATGAGCAATGCCGCTGCGCTTGTTGGGCAACGGTCCCTACCGCTCGTGCGCAGACACGCCGTTGCGCTGTGTCTCGCGCTGGGCCCTAGAGCACCAGGAATACTGCCGCGGCCGGCGGGCTTGGGAGCTGGCACCGTGTTTGCTACAAGAGCCGGACGTATGGTCCGAACGCTGCTCGCCACCTCGCTTCTCGTGCTCCCCGGCTGCTTCGAAGAGCTGGTCGATCTCGACACCGACGGTGCCGGCACCTCCTCCACAGGCCCGGGGGGATCGGGGCCTACCGACCCAACGGTCGCCAGCGCGAGCAGCAGCAGCGGCGACGTGCTGTCCACCTCAACAAGTGGTCCGGGAAGCACCGGTTCAGGCTCCACAACCTTCGGGGATGACTCGTCCAGCGGAACCGGCTCCACCTCAGAGGGCGACTCTTCGTCAGGCTCGAGCACGGGGGGCGTGCCATCGGTGTGCCCCGTTCTGTTCGATACCTTCGACGACGGAGCCGAGAACGCGCTGTGGATTCAGACGAACCCAGCATCGACGTTCGAAGAAGGCGGACAGAGCATCATCAACATCACCCCCGCACCGGACGACGAGTTCGCGCGCATGATGGTCGCGCCCGGACCGTTCACGGGCGCCACGATGCGGGTCGAGGTCGGCACCCCTCCCGCCGACGATGGGGTCCTCCTCATCCTGTGGATCGAGCAGCAGGATGGTGAAGGTCGGATTGCGTTCAACCTCGCCCAGCACGGCACGGACCTGCGACTCGAAGCTCGGATCACCAGCGAGGCCGGTCCCCCCGGAGCGATCTTCGACGAGACCGACTGGAACCCCGCGACCCAGCCGTGGCTGCAACTCCGAGAGGACTCGGGTACGACCTACTTCGAGGCCTCACAAGACGGTGTGGCGTTCGACACCGTCTTCCAGATCCCGAACCCCATCGGCCTCGACGACGTACGGGTCGGCTTCGTGGGTCACAACAACGTCGAGCTCGCCGAGGCTGTCCAGGTCTCGGTCGAAACGTTCGAGCTGATCTGCGGATGATTCGAACCCCGCGGGCGTCCGTCGCCGCGTCCGGAAACGAAGAACGCCTCGTCACCAGTGGTGCGAGGCGTTTCTCGTGCGCGAGAGCGTGAGGCCTACGAGGCTTCTTTCTTCTCGTGTTTGTAGATGAGCGTGGGGCGCTTGTCTTCGGCGATGCACTCTTCGCTCACCACAACCTCGGCGATGTTCTCGACGCTGGGGATGTCGTACATGACTTCCAGCATCGCCTTCTCGAGGATCGAGCGCAGCCCACGAGCGCCGGAGCGCTGCTTCTTGGCCTTGGCCGCAACGGCCACCAGCGCTTCGTCGGTGAACTTGAGCTCGACCTCGTCCATCTCGAGCAACCGAACGTACTGCTTGACCAGCGCGTTCTTGGGCTCGGTGAGGATCTTGACCAGCGCGTCCTCGTCCAGCTCTTGCAGCGGGGCGACCACCGGCAAGCGACCGATAAACTCGGGGATGAGCCCGAACTTGTGGAGGTCGGCGTTTTGGACCTCCTGCATCAGCTCCCAGCTGCGCATCTCTTTCTTGGACTCGACCTTGGCCCCGAAGCCCATGCTCTTGGCAGAGACCCGGTGCTCGATGATGTCCTCGATGCCTGCGAACGCACCGCCGCAGATGAAGAGGATGTTGGTCGTGTCGACCTGCAAGAAGTCCTGCTGAGGATGCTTGCGGCCTCCCTTGGGGGGCACCGAAGCCACGGTCCCCTCGAGGATCTTGAGCAGCGCTTGCTGAACGCCCTCACCCGAGACGTCGCGGGTGATCGAAGGGTTGTCGCCCTTACGAGCGATCTTGTCGATCTCGTCGACGTAGATGATGCCGCGCTGCGCTCGTTCGACATCGTGGTCGGCGTTCTGAAGCAGGCTGACAATGATGTTCTCGACGTCCTCTCCGACGTAGCCCGCCTCGGTGAGGCTGGTCGCGTCAGCGATCGCGAAGGGCACATCGAGAATACGGGCCAACGTCTGAGCGAGAAGTGTCTTGCCGGATCCGGTCGGGCCGATCAGCAGGATGTTGCTCTTTTGGAGCTCGGCCTCGTCGGCCTTCCTCGTCGCGTTGATCCGCTTGTAGTGGTTGTAGACCGCGACCGAGATGATCTTCTTCGCGGAGTCCTGACCGATCACGTAGTCATCGAGGATCTCGCGGATCTCCTTGGGCTTCGGAACCTTGCCGACTCCCTGTTGGCGCTCTTCCTTCTGAACCTCCTCCGCGAGGATGTCGTTGCACAAGGAAATGCACTCGTCGCAGATGTACACAGAAGGCCCAGCAATGAGCTTTTTGACTTCCTTCTGCGACTTTCCGCAAAAGGAACAGCTCAGGTTTCCGTGGCCGTTGTCTCGTTTCGAGGTGCTCATCTGCTGTCCTTCGATCCTACTCGTCCGCGATCCGTCATCGATGCTTGGTCAGGGCTTGGTCAGGGCTTGGTCGGGTCGAGACTAGGTCTCGTCCCCGTCGTCGGACCGTTTCTGGATGACCTCGTCAACCAAACCGTACCGTTTGGCCGTATCGGCGTCCATGAACATGTCCCGTTCCGTGTCGCGCAAAATGTCTTCGACACCCCGCCCGCAGTGCGTGGCGAGGATTTCGTTGAGTCGCGCTTTCAAACGAAGGATTTCCTTCGCCTGAATCTCGATGTCGGTGGCTTGGCCTTGGGACCCACCGTGAGGCTGGTGAATCATGATGCGTGCGTTCGGCAACGCGAGGCGCTTGCCGGGCGCGCCAGCGGCGACAATGACCGCCGCCATCGACGCGGCTTGCCCCATGCAGTAGGTCGCCACCTTGGGGCGGATCAGCTGCATGGTGTCGTAGATGGCAAGGCCCGCGGTGACCACGCCGCCGGGGCTGTTGACGTACAGCCGAATCTCTTTGTCGGGATCGTCGGACTCGAGATAGAGCAGCTGCGAGACGATCGAGTTGGCGACCTGGTCGTTGATCGGGGTGCCCAGGAGGATGATCCGGTCCTTGAGCAGGCGGGAGTAGATGTCCCACGAGCGCTCACCACGAACCGTCTGCTCGATGACAAACGGAATGTTGGCGGAGGGCTCACCGCCCCATGACATTTGGGACATCGACTGAGACGTCGGCTGGGTCACGGAAGAGGGGAACATCGAGGGAGCACCGAATGGATTGTGGTCGGCCATGAACGTCGGAGGTCGGATGGGGTGAAGCAGTCTCGCGGCGAGAACGCTGTCAGCGTCTCCTTTGCGACGCCCGGAGGTCGGGTGCAAGGGCTCGCGCCGAGAACGGCACGAGAACGACACGAGGACATCGTCCTGAAGCAATGGTGGCCGGCAGAGCCGCACGATGCAAGTGCCGTCATCGGCGCCCAAACGCGGGTTTTGAGGCCCTGCGGCGGTCCAAAACGGTAGGCCCCCGACCCGCCTGACCGGGGACCGTCCCAGATTGGGCATGGCTCGGCCTGGGGCAAGACGCCCCGGAGCCCGGAACGCAAAAAGGGACGCCTCCGTGAGACGCCCCTTCGAGGCTGATCGAGGCGGGCCCGAAGCCCGCAGGACCCGATGGGTCAGCCGTTGTCGGCGCCTTCGGTGGCCTCGGGCTCCGGGTCGGGAGCCTCGGTGACCTTGGCCTTCTCCATGAGGAAGTCGAAGATTCGCTCCTCGCGAAGGCCGGCCTGAATCATCATCAGTTGGCCGCTCTTCTCCATGGAGGCGCGCATGCGGTCCACATTCTGCCCGGACTCTTCGGCAATCTCGTTCACACGAGCCTGCACGTCCTCGTCGCTGACCTCGATGGTCTCCTTCTTGCCGATCGCATCGAGCAGGAGGAAGGCTTTGACGTTGAACAGGGCCTCGGGGCGGATACGCGCTGCGTACTGCTGCTCGTTCGTCCCCATGTGCTCCAGACGCATGCCCTGCTGGGCGAGCTGACGCTTGGTCTGGTCGAGCTGTGCGGCAACCTCACGGGCGACCATCGAGGGGGCGGGCTCAAACTCGTTGCCTTCGAGCAGCGAGGTGAGGAGTCGACGTCGGGCTTCGCGCTCGGCCTCGTCTCCGTCGGCCTTCTTGATGTCCTCGGAGATCTTGGCCTTGAGCTCATCGAGCGTCTCGGCGTCGCCGGTGTCCTTGGCGAACTCGTCGTCGAGCTCGGGGATGTACTTGAGCCGGACCTCACGGAGCCCAAGCTCGAGCTTGGCTTCCTGGCCCTTGAGCTCGGCACGGATCCGGTCCTCGGGAGGCGTGAAGCTGATCGTTTTGATCGAGCCAACCTCGGAGAGCTTCAGGCTCTCGAGCGCGGCGCTGAGACCCGGAATGAACTCGCTCTCGGTCTCGCCAATGTCGACGCGGACATCCTTGCGAGCGACACGTTGCTCACCGAGGGTTCCCTCGACATCGATGGTCCACACGTCGCCGGCGGCGGTGTCTTCACGCTTCTCATCCTCGGGCAGCGGCCGCAGCTCGATCAGCTTCTTGCGGCGCTCTTCGAGGTCAGCCTCGACCTTTGCGGGATCGACAACGGCGGGGCGACGACGGACCTCGACACCGGTGTAGTCCTTGGGCTCGATCTCAGGGCGGACCTCGAAACGTGCCTGGTAGCGGAACGGCTGCTGCTTCTCGAGCGAGCTTTCCTCGACGACCGGCTGCGTGAGCGGCTGCGTCTCGTGCTCGGTCATCGCGGTCTGGAAGGTCTCCTGAACCAGCTCTCCGGCGAGCTCTTGGCGGACGCCCTTTCCGAAGCGCTGCTCGAGAACCTTGTCCGGCACCTTGCCCGCACGGAAGCCGGGCAGACGCGCTTGACGACGAAGGTCGCGCATCTTGTCAGTGAGTCGGCTCGAGACATCCGTCCACGGAATCTCCACCTTGACTCGACACTCGACGGGACTGATGCGCTCGATGCTACTTTCCATATTTCTTGGTCCTCGCGTCGCGGGAGGACGGCTGCATAGCAAAGTCCCAGCCCCGTGACAAAGGCCTCAGTGCCCTGCTCCCGCCCCCGCGCTCTCCAGCGCATCTCGCGCAGACTGTCGGTCTACAGCCCGTCGAGTGCGCACCGCAGGTCCGCTTCGAGGTCCTGCGCGTCCTCGATGCCCACGCTCATCCGGATCAGGCCCTCTTTGATGCCCAATGCGGCCCGCTGCTCCGGGGAGAGCTCGAAGAAGCTCATCAGCGGCGGCTGCTCGATCAGGCTCTCGACCCCGCCGAGTGATGCCGCCAACTTGGGGATTCGCACGGCGTCGACGAGCCGGCTCCCCGCCTCGAGTCCCCCGCAAACCTCGAACGACAACACCCCGCCGCCGCCTCGCAGGTAGCGACGCGCCAGCGCGTGGTCGGGGTGACTCTCCAGCATCGGATACCAGACCTGAGCCACCGCGGGATGCTCCTCCAACATGGACGCGAGCCGAAGCGCAGTCTTGTTCTGCTGCGAGACTCGCAACCCCAGCGTCTTGATGCCGCGCATCGTGAGGAACGCGGTCTGTGGATCGGCAACCGCACCCAACGTCCCGTGCTGCTCCCGGATCGCCTCGAGCATCGGCCCCTTGCCGACGACCACCCCACCGAGCAGATCGTTGTGACCGCCGAGGTACTTGGTCGTGGAGTGGATCACCAGGTCGATGCCGTACTCCAGCGGACGCATGTTGAGCGGGGTCGCGAACGTCGCGTCGATGATCGTCTTGGCGCGATGCTCCTTGGCCAGCGCAACCAACCCCTCGAGGTCCACCAAGCGACCGTAGGGGTTGGTTGGGGCCTCGGTGAAGACGACCTTCGTGCTGGGCCGCATGGCCGCGCGCAGAGCATCCAGCGAGGGCGGAACGATGTCGACGTCGACTCCGTACCGCTGCAGAACCGACAACGCGAAGTGACGCGTTTTTCGGTAGACGTCGCTGGTGAACACCACGTGCGCGCCAGCCTTGAGCATCGCGAACAGCGTCGTGGTGATCGCGGACATCCCAGAGCTGGTGAGCACGGCCGCCTGCCCCCCTTCCAGCGCGGCGAGCTTGGCTTCACAGGCCGCGACGGTAGGGTTGCCGTAGCGGCCATACTCCTGGGGCCGCTCCTGCTCGCCGCGCATGAACGACATCAGCTCGGCGGTGTTCTCGAAGGGAAACGTGCTCGAATGCACGACCGGGGCCGCGATGCTCCGATCCGCGCGAACCCTCGGCTCTCCGTCGTGAACGGATCGCGTCGAGGGGCCCCGCTCGTCAGAGTCGGACATGGTCAGCCTCGGAGTTGGGCGAGCTTGGCGTCGCGTTCGCGGAACCCGGCGGCGATCCCCTCGAACAACTCGATGGCCGCTGCGTTGTCGCCAGTCTTCTCGTAGACGATCGCCAGCTCATAGGCGGCGGAGCTCTGTTCCTCGTCGTTGCTGGCGGTCTCGGACGCGCGCCGCAGGTCGCTGACCGCCGCATCGATGTCGCCCTGCAACACCCGAAGGGCCCCCAACATCACCCGCGACCGGGACTCCCACTCGGGATCAGAGCAGGCCCCTTCGAACTCCGCGACGGCCGAGTCGACGAGGCCCATCTCCCGGTACGCCATGCCCAGATCGAACCGATCGCGCGCGTTGGCGCCGGCGACGTCCTGGGCCTTGGCTGAGACACCGACCGAGGTCGAGGTCTTCGCGGCGCCCTTGGGGGATTTCTCATCACCTCCCCCGAAGATGGCCGAGAGATAGGCATCCTCGTCTGCCTCGTCGTCCGTGTCGTCGGCGAGGGCCTCGTCATGACTGCGGTCGAGATCGACCAGAGGCATGGCGCCCGCGGACTCCGCTGGTGGAGGCGATTGAGCACCCGACACCTCGCCCCGCATCTTGGCGATTTCGGGGTGTCCGGGATGGTCGTCGGCGAGCTCATTCAGCGCCGCATCGGCGTCCTCGTCCAGCCCCTGGTCGAGGTAGAAGCGAATCTCGGCCAAGTCGTCGGACAGATCGGGCCATCCCCCGGGCGGCTCGGGCGCCACCTCGGCGAGCGGTTCCGCGACAGGCCCAGCTGGTTCGGAAGCTGGCTCGGGAGCCGACGCAGCAACCGGAGCGGACTCCGATGGGGTCAGCACCGGCTCCGGCGCGTTGACGTCGAGCAGCTCGTCGAAGCCGTCTTCGAAAGCAGCGTCAAACTCGGCATCGAAGTCCGGCGTGGGCTCTGGCTCTGGCTCTGGCTCTGGCTCTGGCTCTCGAATCGGGGTCGGTGTGTCCGTCAGCTCCGGTTCGTCCGCTTCGACCTCGAGGTCGGCGAACGACGTCTCTTCGGCCTCGGGCGGTTCGGGTTCGAGCCGGAGCAGCGAGCTGTCCTCGTCGTCGAGGAGCTCCGCGATCGCCTCGCTGCTGCTCGCGACCTCGACCGGTGTCACGACCGGTGCATCGGCTTCGATATCCACCGCAGTCGGAGACCGCTCCGGCGGACCCGCGTCCATTTCGACGGTGGGGTGGCGCGGAATGAAGGCCGTCGGAGGGGTGTCTTCGCTGGTCCGAGCACGCTGCAGGGCCTGCATCTGCTCGGTCGGCGCAATGCTGAGCGCCAGGCCTGCGTTCGGGTCGGCCTCGGGAAGCGGACCTGCTTCGCTGATCCCGAACCGGTTCTCGACCACGATGGGGTTGGTGTCCAGCTCCAGCTCCGCATCGGGCTCGGCCACATCGATCGCGATGTCGTCGAGTTCGAGCGCATCCTCGGCCACCCCAGCATCGAAGTCGAGGATGCCGTCGGGCTGCCCCGCGCCCCCATCTTCGAGCCGCGACTGAACCGCGAGCGCTTCGGGGTGGCGTGGAGAGACCGCGAGAGCCGCCTGGACATGCTCCCGCGCGAGCTTCGGATCCCCGCCCTCGACCAGAACGGCGATGCGTGCGTGCATCGATGCGGCCTCGTCGAGACGCTCCAGTTCGGTGAGTGACCGCGCGCTCAACGAGAGCGCCGGGACGTGCTCGGGGTGGTCGGCCAACAACGGGTTGAGGTGTTCGAGCGCGTGGTCGAACAACCGGTACTTTACGTAGACCCGCGCCTCGAACAGAAGCTTGTCCGAGTCGGTCAGGCCTGAGGCATCGAGAAGCTCGCCCTCCGCACCCAGGTCCTGTCCACGAGCGCTGCTCTGGCTGACCTCCTCGAGCACGTGGTCGGTCATCGACGTGCTGGCAGCCGGGTCCGGCTCGGATCGAGCGGGAAGAATCTCGGACTCGGACGCGCCTCCAAAGTCGAGGTCGATCCCATCCGAGAAGTCGTCGTCGGGCCCACCGTCC
>OJGU01000222.1_pt1 | contig 38048 bp, 22 predicted proteins | sample 1594741 | NCBI WGS metagenome assembly OJGU01 (sample SAMN05416841, study PRJEB24817) | seawater metagenome | isolation source: Sea water | place: Canada:Atlantic | collected 2013-07 | reverse complement strand
CCGAGATCTACACTAGATCGCTCGTCGGCAGCGTCAGATGTGTAATAAGAGACAGTCTCAATACGGCGTTGGAAATCGATATCGATGAATATCCTGACGCTCAGCTAGTCAATATATTGATGAGAAAACGAGCCGAGTGGCTCTTATCGCAACTGGATGAACTCTTCTTGCTCGATGAAGGAATCGAAATCAATGAATAAGCCCCACATTGCCCAAGGCATTCGCCCCGCGTCTTACTTCCTGTCAATAGCTCTTATCGTAGGGCTGTTTTCCAGCACGGCTCTCCTCAATGGGGCTCAAAGAATCCGCCTCGGCACCCTCGCGCCCAAAGGATCCTCCTACTACAACGAACTCAACAAAATGGGTCGCGAGTGGACCAAAGCAACCAAAGGAAAAGTCTCACTCACAATCTATCCTGATGGCCGAATGGGGGGCGAGGCACAGATGGTTCGCCGAATGCGGGTAGGACAACTTCAAGGGGGTTTTCTGTCCGCTGTTGGCCTCAGCGAGATTGAACCTGCAGTTTCCGGTCTTCAGGACTTACCGCTCATGTTCGATTCATTGGACGAGGTCGATCACATCGGAATCAAACTTCAGCCCTTGCTCGACAAGAAGTTAGAAAAGAAGGGGTTCAAGGTTCTTTTCTGGGTAAACGCTGGATGGGTCCATTTCTTCACCAAGAAACCCGTGTCAACGCCAGACGACCTCCGCAAGCTCAAAATCTTTACTTGGGCTGGTAGCCCTGAGGCAGTGGATATCTACAAGCACGCAAGATTCACCCCTATTCCTCTCGAAACCAAAGATATTCTTCCCGGACTTCAAACCGGGTTAATCTCTGCCGTCCCGATGCCTCCACTCATGGCCAACGCCAGTCAGATCGACCGCAAGGCGCCTTTCATGCTCGATCTGAACTGGGCTCCTCTCGTGGGGGCTGCGGTTGTCACGACAAAGACGTGGAATCGCTTACAAGACGACACCAAGAAAGAAGTGCTCAAGATCGCCCGAAAACAAGGCTCCGTCATTCAGCAAATCGGCCGGAAAGAGGCGAGCGAATCCATCGACGCGATGAAAAAACGAGGTCTCAAAATTCAGGCGGTGACCCAGGAAGAAATGGTTGTTTGGAAAGCTGCTGCAGAAGACGTTTATCCCCAGATCAAAGGGAACATCGTTCCAGCTGACATCTTCGACAAGGTCAATTCCTGGATCCAAGAATTCCGAGCTAAATGACGGAAAACGCTTCAAGCTCCAGCGACAACGCATCCAGAACAGCTTGGCTAAAGAAAGCCACCGGGCTGGTTTCTCATCTAGAAACAGGGCTCTTGACCAGTGCCCTGCTGTTACTCATCGCCATCCCCCTGATTGAGCGTCTCTTGAGGCAATTCACCAGCACCGGCATCTCCGGAGCCTCTGAGTTTGTCCAACACCTTTCACTCATCATTGCCATGCTCGGGGGCGCCGTGGCCGCCCGAGAAGATCGGCTCCTCGCGATCTCTACCCTCTCCCAGGTCGTATCCGAGCGATGGAAAAACTACATTAAGATCATCTCCAATGCGGTTGCAGCGGCCATCACCGTCTATCTCGCCATCGCAAGCATCGAGCTCATAACAACCGAACGAGCGGCCGAAAGCGCTATCGCCTACGGGATCAAGATCTGGATGCTACAACTTGTGATCCCAGCAGGATTCGCTGCGATAGCAATTCGAATCCTTTGGAATACCGGGGATCGATGGACCTACCGGACGAGTGCGCTCATGGGGACGTTATGCTTAGTATTCCTGACCTGGAAGACCCCAATGACGCCATCAAGCATGTGGATTCCAGGGATCATTGCGATCGCTATTGCCACGATCCTTGGCGCACCGATATTCACCGCCCTTGGCGGAGCTGCCCTCCTTTTCTTTTGGTCCGAGGAACTGCCAATCTCGATTGTCGCGGTTAGCCAATATTCGCTCGTCATTGAGCCAATGGTTCCAACCATTCCCCTCTTCACCCTCGCCGGTTTCATCCTGGCAGAAAGCCGAGCATCGGATCGACTTGTCGCGGTCTTTCAAAGCCTCGTCGGACAATTCCGCATCGGCCCTCCTTTGGTCACCGTCCTAGTATGCGCCTTTTTCACTACCTTTACTGGCGGCTCAGGAGTGACCATTCTCGCCCTTGGCCCCCTCCTAATGCCCTTACTCCTCTCAGCCAAGTGCCCAGAGCGAAAAGCGATTGGTCTCCTAAGCGGCGCCGGGTCACTAGGCATCTTATTTCCTCCCGCTCTCCCCGTCATTCTCTACTTCATTGTCGCCAACGCGAACGGTGATGGGACCCTCCGGCTAGAGCATCTTTTTCTAGGAGGCCTGATTCCAGGGCTAATGATGCTCGGGGTTCTCGCTTTTTGGGGTGCCAGACAAATTCCCTCGGCCCCCAAGGAAACCAAGGTGTTCTCCGGAAAGGCAGCGTGGTCGGCCATCTGGATTGCTAAATGGGAACTCCTCCTCCCTGCCGTTGCCTTGGTCGCTCTCTTTAGTGGCATTTTTAGCACGCCGGTTGCAGCGGCAGCGATTACCGCCTTCTATGCTTTATTCATCGAAACCGTAATTCATCGAGACTTGAGCTTGATTCGTGATATCCCTCGCGTCTTCGCCAAGTGTGGGCTCCTCGTAGGGGGCGTGCTTTTGATTCTCGGGATGGCTTTCGGCTTCACTAATGTCCTCATTGATGCTCAGGTCCCTGATAAGGCAATTGAGTGGGTCACCGCAACCATCCACTCCAAATGGCTGTTCCTTCTCGCCCTCAATTTGCTCTTGATTCTCGTGGGATGCCTTATGGATATCTATTCGGCAATTGTAGTTGTTGTCCCTCTCCTCATCCCACTGGGCGTCGCTTTTGGAATCGACCCCGTTCACTTGGCTATTCTGTTCTTGGTCAATCTTGAACTGGGCTACCTGACACCGCCCGTAGGAATGAATCTGTTTCTCGCTGCCTACCGCTTTGATAAACCTATTCTCGAAGTAGCCCGCGCCGCCATTCCGGTATTACTCCTTTTTTTGATCAGCGCCCTCCTGGTCACGTTCTTCCCTCCCTTAACGACATTTCTCCCCAGTCTCTTGGAATAAATCCGTCGCTACCCTTTCCCACTTGTAGTAAGACTGAGGTACTAAAGAATCATTCCCTCATTAGACTATCGAGCCTTTGAAGAACTATCCCATCTATGATCTCGACCGCCCGATATACCTGCCGAATCGCTGCTTCAGACTCCGATGTCGTTGCCGCACAGGAACTCCGCTTCCAAGTCTTCAACCTCGAACTTGAAGAAGGACTCGATCATTCCTACCTATCAAATCTCGATCGAGATCGATTTGACGAAGTCTGCAAACACCTCATTGTCAAAGAGGAAGAGACCGGAAACGTCATCGGCACCTACCGCTTCCAATCCGGCACTGTCGCCCGAGCCAATCATGGCTATTACAGCGAGCAGGAATTCGATCTAAGCAATCTTGATGTCTACCGCACTCAGGTCCTCGAGCTCGGGCGAGCCTGTATTCACCGGGATCATCGGAACATTTCTGTTCTCAATCTTCTCTGGCGAGAGATCGCCCGCTATGCCACGGAAAATGGACTCCGTTTCTTGATTGGATGCAGCTCACTGACAAGCCAGGACCCGGTCTACGGATTAGAAACATTCAACTATCTAAAGAACAAAAACCACCTCGTTTCGAAGCATCTTGAGACGCCACCACGGCCTGCATTCGAGTGCCTAGACACTTCGAATCCTCGCTCTCAACCAAACAATCAGAGCGTCAAAATACCCAGACTTCTAGGAGCCTATCTCTTAATCGGAGCAAAAATTGGTGGCCGCCCAGCCATTGATCGAGAATTCAAGACTATCGACTTCCTAACCCTTCTTGATCTCGACTCAGTTCCACTCAAAGTCTATCGCCGATATCTTACATAGCACCGCAGGAGACACCCAACGGAGCGCCGCAATTCTCAGCCGGAACTCAATGGAGACATACAAAGCCTCTTCATTCATGCAGCGTCATACTTCCCCAAGAGCAGAATATGAGGAGGCAACGGCCTAGCGGAGCCCACCTCAATTCGCCTTCGATTCGACTCCTGCATCCTTCGAACTTCCCTTACCCAATTTGCTTCGCCGATGATCCGGATGAAGCGACTTTCCTAGCATGTGCTCGGTTCGGCCTATGACATGGGCACTTGAGCCAACAATCAAGGGATCTGGACCTCGAACGATACGCTTGTTCTTCCCGGGATAAGGCAGCTTCGAGAGGAAATGTTGCATGCATGCCAAACGAGCCCTTTTCTTGTCGTTCGATTTCACAATAGTCCATCGCGAGTCTGCGATATCCGTATAAAAAAACATCGCCTCCTTGGCCTCCGTATAGTCGTCCCATTTATCCAGCGATGCCCGATCAACCGGCGATAGCTTCCACTGTTTTAAGGGGTCCGTTTCCCGGGACGAAAATCGGCGAATCTGTTCTTCCCTCGTCACCGAAAACCAATACTTAAACATCCAAATCCCCGAACGGACGAGCATCCGTTCAAGCTCCGGGCATTGCCGCATGAATTCAAGATACTCCTGCGCAGAGCAGAATCCCATCACCCGCTCCACTCCAGCTCGATTGTACCAGGACCGATCAAAAAACACGATTTCCCCTGCCGCAGGGAGTTGACTCACATAGCGTTGGAAGAACCATTGCGACCGTTCTCTCTCACTAGGCTTGTTGAGAGCGACAACCCTTGCCGAGCGGGGATTCAAATGTTCTGTGTAGCGCTTGATCGTGCCCCCCTTTCCCGCCGCATCTCGTCCCTCAAACAACACCACGACCTTCTGACCCGACTCTTCAACCCATTTCTGAACTTTTAGCAGCTCAACTTGTAGTTCGGCTTTGTGCTTCTCATACAACTTCCGCTTGTACTTACTCTTATAGGGGTACTCACCGGTCTCAAATCCTTCGCGAATTCGATTCGAATCGTGCCGTAGTTCTGCCAATTGATGAAGCGCCGCCCCTACTCCGTTCCTCTTGACCGTAGGTTTGACCACAGGCGCTTTCACTAAACGACGACGCCTTGGTTTGCCCGCCGTAGCAGGAGTCCTTTCTTGAGGTGAAGAATCCGCCATAAGTATTCAAGTATTTCGATAGGGCCATCGGTTACAATAAGGACTGCAAAAGGATCACTGAATAGCAATGATCCGCCTTAAGAGGAAGGATCCCTCATAATACTACGACAGGAAACACGCACTCTGTATCTTTCGTCGATTGAGACCAAATCAGGTGACGTCATAGCAATATTGGGAGAGTCACAACAGCGAAACCCAATCAGAGCATACAAGATGCCCCCTATTCCCACCGTAACTTCGCCCCGATGCTAAGAAAGACTCTTCCACCGACAAGCTTTGGAGGAACTTAAACTTCTGCCTAGTATCGCCCACTCATACAGTCGAGGTCCCTGGGCAGCGCAACTATTCTCATCAGTCCTACCATGTCGATCTCACTCATGAACGACAGTGGCTACACCGACGGTTTCATCAACGAACTCGTTCAGATGGGAGAGGTTCTTTTCTTCACCAGAGAGAGCAGTCTACGTGAAGCGAAACGAAGCACTCCAACAAGAAAGAGCAAACACCTAAAGCACGTTATAAAAAAACTCACGAGCTGCGAAAAAGCGTTAAATGAGAACATTCAAAAGAGATCCATCAAGCTGATCGCCTAAGGATAAAAACAAACATTATTCTGGTACATTGACTCCCTCGCCGGCTGCTGTCGCGAGCCTCTTGCTATTCGAATCATTGTCTCAAGTGACCTCAATCACTATCGACAAACTGACCACCAAGGAGGATGGAGGAATATTCGATCGATTGTAGCCGCAACGCTGCCGAAGGACGCGGTCAATCGCTGTCGCCTTCCCGAGAATCTAGCCCTCGAATAATCTCCTGAAACCGATCACGATCGCCCGGAAGCAAATATTTTTGAACTATTTTCTCACGATACTCGTTCGCTTCAGCAAGCCTGCCACGGATATACTCAATCTCAAACCACGCGAGATAGTAACCGTGCTTCAAAGGTTCAATCAATGGTTTCGCATTGACTCCGTTCAACAAGGATGCGGCCTCTTCAACCCGTTGATTCAACAGCAAAGCATGGGCATGATTGATCAGACCTGAGACATTCCCTGGATCTTGATTCATGATTTGAAATGTCAACGTGATCGCTTCGTCAGGACGAATACGAAGACTCAGCAGCATTGCTGCAAAATTGTTTTTGGCCGCAAAATCGTTGGGCCGGATTCGATGGATACTTTCTGAGGCCAAAAGCAGGTCCCGAGAAGAGCCAATCTCATTTGCCGCTTGAAAGAGCAGTTCCCAAAAAACAAGTTTATCGCCATACAACTCTTTGATATCGATCAGAACATCCCTAGCCTCTTGAAAGAATTTCCACTCCATCAAGTTGGTTGCGATATGTAATCCCATCCGACTCCCTGATAAGGAAAACCTCTTGAGCGCTCGAAAGGCGGTTTGAGCGGCCGGCCGTCGCCCTCGTTCAATCTCTGCCCGTCCTTCCAAGTAATAGCTGTAGGCGTTCAAATAGTCCGAGGGGTTCTCAGAGTCACGAATGGAAACCGCCAAGAAGAAGAGATCATCCCAACGCTCTTCAGAGATCAGAATCTGTGCTTGGGTAAACCAAACACCTTCATAGGATCCATAATCGATGGAATAACGCTGGAGAAACCGAAATGCCAAATCTCGAAGCCCCAACCGAATATACGCCTCTGCAAACATGGTTGCCTCAATTGCCGATCGGGGAGGCGAGGGGTAGCCCGTGGCTAAATCAATCGCTTCAGCTTCCCGATCCAGCTCGCTCAGGAGAATCCAATAGTTAACATGAAACGGAGGACGATCGAGGTTCTTAGCTTCAAGGAAAGCCAACGATCTCTGATACGCTTCCGCGTCCAAACGAGTGTAGCTAACAGAGAGATTTAGCCGGTGAGCCAAGTCCTGCAGCTCAGGATTCTTCATTGCCTCCTCTAAGAAGGCGATACTCGTAGAGGCATCCTCAGGATTGCCCCAACCAGCCAAATACGTTTGGTGAAATAGCTGCATTTTGGCGTCACCGCTCAAACGGGCACCACGCGATTCCCAGATATCCGCAAAGGCTTTAACCCTACCTTGCAAGAACAAGGCCCGCATCTGAGCTCTCTCCATAGAGGCTGTGAGCTCCTGATCGAATTCCGACAAGACCTTCAAAGTCAATCCATCAAGTTCATAATGCTCAAACGTTTGCACCACTTTCTCCAGATCGGTGACGTTCGTTCGATTCAAACGCAGCAGCCACAACGAATTCTGAATCGCCGAATTCTGATGGAGTCGCCGCTGATCTACCTCGAGTAGGAGATCCAGAAAATCATGGCAAACGGTTACCTTGCCTGGATCATTGGCAATCGCCCCGCGCCAGGCGTGAATCGCTGCTTCGCCATCTCCGGCATCACGTGCGTTCCGGGCTGCACGAGACAACGACCAGGCCTGAACCTTGTCTAAGAGACTTACTTTAACAACCGGCAGAAACCCATCAGGGGTAGACGGCACGAATTTCAGAAGAGACAGTGGAACCCCCAAAAGCACGACAACAAAGAAGACGAAAGCAAAGCGGAACCATCGACTGAAATACAACAAGCGGAGCAATGGGAGTTCGCGATCTACGACGAACTCATGAATATCATCACGATTCGGTATACGCATCAATCAATCCTCTCAATCGTCGGTTCTTCATTTCTCAACAAACTCCTGTCCATCAACCTCTAGGCATAATCGACTGACCACCAGGGAGGCAAGAGATCCCGATAACGCGGATCCGCATATCGTCGGTCAATCAGCAAGATCGTTCCTCGATCATTCTCATGACGAATCAATCTCCCGGCTGCCTGAACCACACGGTTCATTCCCGGCACCTGATAGGCCAGTTCAAAGCCCTCCCCAGAATTTTCATCAAAGTAGGCCGCCACGAGATTTCTTTCCTTCGAAATCATAGGGTACCCCACACCAACAACGATCACCCCCCGGATCGCACCGTCAGGGACATTCATCGATTCTCCGAACAGCCCACCTAAGACGGCAAACGTAAGCACGGTTTCATTTTGAGAACAAGAGATATTGGAGACAAAGCTGGCCCGCTCAGACTCATTCATACCGGGCACCTGCCACACACATTCAAGCTTCTTGGGACCGGCTTGCCCGCTGCCTCTTCTCAGCAAACTCCCAGTCACAACAAACCGCTGACCTGGACTCGAACCACGGGCGCTCCCCTGCCCGGAAAGCGGCTCATCACCAGAAACCTGACATCCCGATTCAAGACAATAGCCGCGGAACGTTCCGAGAACGCTCAACATATAGTCGTAGGATGAAAAGAACACGAGATAGCTCCCCTCCTCCAACGAGACCGTCTGAATCATCCTTTCCACAAGAGCTAGTTCATTGGCTCGCCGGTATTTCAAGCGAGTATCAATGGTTGTATCCAGGAGCACCGGAGCCTTCCGGGCATCAAAGGGACTCCCAAATCGAAGTAGCTTATCAGATGGGTCCCCTCCAAGAAGCCGACGAAAAGCATCCAACGGGCTCAGCGTTCCTGAAAAACAGATCGTGGCTCTAAATTCATCGAAAGACTCTCGCAAGAGTGTTGCAGGATCCACACAGAACACACGGAGCTTCGAATGCGTCTCTTCATCGATATAGCAGCGAAACAACGAAGGCTCATGTTCCTTAAGCTTCATGAAACCCAATAGTTGAAAGTACAATTCTAAGAGCCGCTCCTTAAAGGGTGCGTCAACTCCATGAATCAACCACTCCTCAAACCCCGTCACACCCCGTCTAAGAATCTCAACGACATCATCGGGAATACCCGTAGCGATACTACCATCCCCCAAGCTCAAGGCCACTCGTTTAGGCTTGGTTTCCGCCAGGATCTCACTCTCAGAAAAAAGCAACTGCTGTACGGGCCTTTTTGAGCGAACAAGCTTCTGAACCTCTCCCTTCCGAAACAATCCCAACAAGGAAGTAACACCGCGCCGCAGGGTTTTCGATTGAACACCAATCTCGCTCTTCAACTGCCTCAACTCCGCCGAGCTCAGTGTCGCGGAATAGAGTTCGCGGCCCCGTTCAACGAGGTTGTGACACTCATCGACCAACGCAACCACTTGACTGCTCTCAATGCGAAGAGCTCCTCGCAGAATCTTCTGCTGATCAAAAACGTAGTTATAGTCACAGATCACGAGATCAACAAAGGGGACGACCGCCATCGCTAGCTCAAAAGGACACACACAATGGCGATTGCCGATTTCGGAGAGGCGCTCGAAGTCTAGATGATCGTGACCCAATGCCTCCCCCATTGCTGCCTTATGATTGCGATAGTAGTCGACGGCTAGGGGACAGCTATCCATGTCACAAGGCTGACCATCTCGCAAACAGGTACTCGTCCTCGACTTCAAATTAAGGCTTCTCAATCTCAGCCCTTTACCACGAAGTAAACTCAGGGCCTGAACGGCCGCAGCCTTCCCAGTGTTCTTGGCACTTAAGAACACAATACGATCCGCGTGCCCCGTTGGGAAGCCGTGGATCACGGGATATAGAATTGCCATCGTTTTCCCCAGCCCCGTCGCGGCTTCAACAAACAGTCGGCCCCCAGAACCGAGAACGCCTTTCACCCCAGACATGAGTGCCGCCTGCCCTACCCGCATGGATTCAAAAGGAAATTCGAGCGCCGCTATCGACTGATCCCGAAGCTCGCACCATTTCCAATATCGCTGCTGCCAGGAACAAAAATGTTCCAAGGTATCAGAGAGAAACTTATCCAGAGAGCGGCGATCTTCCCTTTCACGAAAGTATTCTAACTGCCTTGTATCTAGATTGTAGTAGGTCAACTGAGAAACGACCTCATCGAGTTCATTCTGTTCGGCGTAGACCGCCGCGTAGAAGCGGAGTTGCACTTGATGCAGAGAATTCGGTTTTCCGTTCCACCGTTGGGTGACAGTCTTGATTTCCTCAATCACAATCGGAGACTCGTCTTGAAAGACCCCATCGATTCGGCCTAGAACCGTGAGCCTAAAATCGTCATCGGTGAATTCATATCGAATCGCTACCTCCGGAACATACCCAGCAGGACGTTCTCGCTGCACCTCTTGATGCCCCCGGGTTCCGCGGAGTGCACGATTCGGCAGGCGTCCCTCACCAGAGCGACTGAGCCCCCCTTCTCGCCAAACGAACTCAACTAAGTCCCGAACTGATATCGAAGCGTATCGCACGTCCCCAGCACCCGATTTCGCTAACCGAGCGTAGCCAATTCATGATTAATTCGAACCAGCGCCTCGATCAATGCATCCCAGTCCTCTGGCGTCGTTTCACCGCCACTGCTGCAACGGATCACTCGGCTCGATTCATCAGCCGAACAAGCCATGGCTTCAAGGACATGCGATGGTTTCTCCTTACCACTAGAGCAAGCTGATCCCGTCGACACCGCCACCCCAGATCGATCCAATTTCACAACCCAGCGAAATCGGCAATCACACTCGGGCATGACCAAGGCGAGCGTGTTCCACAAGCAGGCTTTCTCCTCACCCAAGACCCGAGTCCCAGGCAATTGGGTAACAATTCTCTGTTTCAAGGAACATCGCTCCTGTTCCCGGGCCTGGAGCCAGGCATCAGAAAACCAAGCCTCCCGCTCTCTAAGCGCAGCCACCATCGAGAGAACACCGGCAACATTCTCAGTCCCCGCGCGCCGCGACAACTCCTGCGGGCCGCCGGAGAAAAGTGAATGACAACGTCCCACCGAAGGCACCTTCAAAAAACCGACGCCTTTGGGCCCGCCAAATTTATGCGCACAGCCCATCGTCCAATCACAGGCCCCCAAACCAAGCGCAGGATACTTTCCGATCCATTGTGCTGCGTCGCAAAAGAAGGGAATCGCTTCCCCACGGCACCAATCACGAACCGATTGCCACGCTTGAATGACCCCCGTTTCATTATTAGCGGCCATTAATACAACCAAGCTCGGCCGTTCGTTTGAGACCTGATCCTTGAGCCAACCGAGCTCGACGACACCCTCGGGAGTCACTGGAATCTGTCGAACCCGGTCCCCAAGAAAACGTTCCGCTGCATTAAGCACACAGGGATGTTCAATTGCAGAGACCCAAACGACATCGGTCGCGTTTAGCTCTTTGGAATAGTGATGGAACACAATATTACTCGCCTCCGTCGCACCGCTCGTCCAAATCAAGTCAAGCGCTTGTGCTCCCAGCACGGAAGCAAGCGATTCGCGGGCCTCCGTCAAGGCATACTCAGCTCGACTCCCCAGCCGATGAGGGCTTGATGGATTTCCGGGATAGCGCTCAATTGCCTCCAACCAGGCATCACGAGCCGCCGGGCTCAAGGGTGTCGTAGCATTATGATCGAAATATCGCATTCTCTGATTCACAGATCCCCTAAATCATGACCATTCTAACCCTTATTCCACAATCACATTCTCGCATTCCCCAAGTCAGGACGAACAATCAGGGTTGCTCCTCTAACACCTGTCCCCTTATTCTTCCCGCCCAAGCAGTCACGAGATTCGGGAATAGTTCACCGGATGCGTTGATGCGGCTAGAAAACGATCAATGAATCCGCGGCCCAAGCTCCAACAACGCTCTACTGACATCACTGTCTGCTTACTGCTCTGCGCTCTTCCGGGTCTGCTATGCGCCGCAGGCTCACTCAAATGGGACGAGCTCGCTACCCATCGAACCGCAGCAGTCGGAGTCCTGCCAAAATCCCAAGCCGGATTCTCATTGGTGCCATCGAAACAAACAGGCATTACCTTCCAGAATCTCCTCTCCAACCAGCGATCCCTCGAACGGCGTGGGCTTCTCAGCGGATCTGGAGTTGCTGCGGGCGACATTGACGGTGATGGCTGGTGTGATCTGTATTTCTGCGGCCTAGACAGCCCCAACGAGCTCTACCGAAATCTTGGCAATTGGCAGTTCGAACGGATTCCGCCCACTGGCGGTATCGATTGTCCCAACACGGACGCCACTGCTGCGGCATTGGCAGATATCGATGGGGATCAGGACCTCGATCTGATTGTCACCGCTTCAGGGCATGGCGTTCGCCTGTTTCTCAATGATGGCCAGGGAGCCTTTACGGAACATACCCGCGAAGCTGGGCTCCAGTCCCGCCTCGGCAGTATGTCGATGGCCTTGGCGGATATTGATGGGGACAACGATCTCGATCTGTACGTCGCCAACTTTCGTCCGACAACCATAATGGACGAGGCTTCAACCAGATTCTCCGGGCGCAATGTCAACGGGGTCCCAACGGTCACTCACGTGAACGGAAAGCCCACAACGCTCCCCCTCTACACCAATCGATTCATCATCTCTCCAACCCGAAAAATCCTCGAGTTGGGCCAGGTCGATCAATTATTCATCAACGACGGCAACGCCCATTTCACATCACTCTCATTCACCTCTGGGGCTTTCCTCGACGAGGATGGACAACCCCTCGAGGAACCTCCTCGGGATTGGGGGCTCGCGGTGCAGATGCGAGATTTCACGGGAGATGGCGCCCCTGATATCTACGTTTGCAACGATCTCTACACCCCAGATCGGATTTGGATCAATCGAGGCGACGGAACCTTCAGAGCCCTCGAGGAACTGGCGCTCCGAAACACGAGCACCTTCTCAATGGGCGCTGACTTTGCGGATATCGACCGCGATGGAGATCTCGATTTTTTCGTCGTCGACATGCTCAGTCCTGACCACAAAAAACGCCACGTTCAAGTGAACATGAGCCCGCCTCGCCCCAACCTAGTTGGACTGAATGCGAATCGTCAGCAAATCCTTCGGAACACCCTACAACTCAATCTCGGCGACAACACCTACGCTGAGATATCGCAGTTTAGCGGTGTTGAAGCTAGCGATTGGTCATGGGGCCCCATCTTTCTCGACGTGGACTTAGATGGATACGAAGACATTCTTGTGACCAACGGTCAATTGCGAGACTTTCAAAACGCCGACCACGCCCGCCGCCTTGAAAGCATCCGCCAAGGAAAGAAAGTCTCTATTGCTGAGTTTCGCGCTCTGATCAACGAGTATCCCAATCTCAGCACTCCGAACATCGCGTATCGCAACCAAGCCAATCTGAAATTCGAAGATTCCAGCCAAGCCTGGGGGTTTGACCAAGCGGGCATCTCACAAGGCATGGCCCTCGCCGATCTCGACAATGACGGCGATCTCGACGTCATTCAAAACAATCTGCTCACCACCCCAAGCCTTCTCAAGAACAACACATCAGCACCAAGAATCCGTATTCAACTTCAAGGCAAGGCACCAAATACCAAAGGCATCGGAGCAAAAATCGAAGTCACCGGAGGGCCCGTCTTCCAATCCCAGGAAATTCTAAGTGCCGGACGATATCTTTCTTCTGATCAGCCCACTCGAAGCTTCGCCGCTGGTGTCGATGGTGGCCCCGTATCCATCAAGGTCACTTGGCGATCGGGCGCCGTTTCTACCCTTCAGCAAGTTGCCGCCAACACCCTTTGCGAGATTGACGAATCCAAAGCCGAGGGTCGAGTGAGCAAGTCAACGAAGAACCCGACTGAATCCGAACTACGGTTCGCAGACATCAGCGATCAGCTCAAGCACCATCACAGAGACGAAGCCTTCAACGACATGGAGCGTCAACCCCTCCTCCCCGCCCGACTGAGCCAAGGAGGCCCCTCAGCAACCTGGACCGATATTGACAGGGACGGATGGAAGGACCTAGTCATCGGAGCCGGCAGAGGGGGCGCGCTCGCAGCATTCAGAAATATTCAGGGAACGACTTTCGAACGCATCGAAAAACGGATCACACGAATCCCTAGTTCCCGAGATCACAGCTCCGTTCTTCCATGGGGCAACAACGCCGAGAATCTACTCATCGGACTATCAAACTATGAAGACGGGGTCGTCTCGGGAGATGCTCTCAGTCTGGTTAACTGGACAAGCGACAAAGTCCAATCCCTCGTGAACGCAACTCACTTCAGTTTTGGCTGCCTCGCGGCTAGCGATTGGGACCAAGATGGCGACCTCGACTTGTTCGTTGCGGGACGGGTTAAGCCAGCCCATTTCCCAACACCTGTCGATTCGCTTTTCTTCGAGAACGATCAAGGCACTCTGAAACTCGCCCATACATTCGAGGGCCTCGGATTGGTGACAGGAGCCGTCTTTTCGGATCTCAATAACGACGGAAGACCAGAACTCATTGTTAGCCGAGAGTGGAACACGCTCAGCATCTTTGCCGGTAGTTTTGGTAGTATCAAGGAGACGACCCGGTCCTGGAATCTCGATCAGCTTTCAGGTCGATGGCACGGAGTCACCACCGGCGACTTCAATGGCGACGGCCGCATGGACATCATCGCCACTAATTGGGGAAGCAACCACCCTTTCCGCGTCAGCCCAGAGCAACCACTACGCCTCTACTATGGTGACGTCGATAAAAACGGAACGACCGATCTGGTGGAATCCTATATCGGGCCCGATGGTCGAGAACTTCCCTCCCGCTCGCTCCGAACCGTGGGACTCGCACTCCCAAGCGTCCGCCAAAGAATGAAATCCTTTGAGGCCTACGCCAACAGCGATCTATCAACGATTTACGGGCCATTGTTGGACAAACTTCCAGCACACGAAATCAATCACCTGAAACACACCCTCTTCCTTAACGAAGGCTCACGATTCACGGCAAGCCCCCTTCCAACCATGGCACAGCTCGCACCGGCATTCGGAATCGCCGTTGCCGACTTCGACAGCGACGGCTTCGAAGATCTATTCCTGAGTCAGAATTTCTTCGCAAACAACCCAGGGACTCACCGATTCGACGCAGGACGGGGTTTAATTCTCAAAGGCAGAGGCAACGGCTCCTTTGCCGCCCTCCCTCACCACAAGACTGGTATCGCGATCTTTGGCGAGCAACGTGCGGCTGCAGTCGCAGATTTCAATCATGACGGACGCCCCGACCTCGCGGTCACACAGAACGGAGCCGAAACCAAGCTCTACGCGAATCAATCACAACAAAGAGGGATCCGCATCACCCTTGTTGGTCCGCCCTCAAACCCAAACGCAATCGGTGCCCAACTGAGACTCGAAGCCGAGCACGAAGTCAGTCCTACAAGAGAGATCCATTCGTCAGCCGGATGGCTCTCAGTGGATAGTCCGACCCAAATTCTTGCTCCCCTCACGTCTTCCTCCAAGCTTTGGGTTCGTTGGCCCGACGGCCACGAAACGCGCACGCCACTCCCTGAAAAACAACTCGCATTGAAGATCGGAACGGGTGGGCAGATGATTCCATAGTCCGCGTTCACGAGTCCGAATAGGCCCAAAGGCTCCGCTATTGCGCATGCACGATAAACACTCAAGACAGTTCCTCATTGGATTCCGCGGCTTGTTAACCTGGGGAATCTTAGCAAGCGTCGTCGTGTGCTCTGCTGCAGAGCTCAATTGGAAATCCCTCGGACCCCATCGAGTCGCCCCATTGGACGTCCCAGCCAGCGGCAAAGATGGGTTCGAATCCCTTTCACCGAAAGTGACCGGGATTACCTTCACGAACAGACTTACAGACCGGCAAGTCGCTGAAAATAGAATCCGTGAAAACGGATCTGGACTAGCGCTGGGAGACGTTGATGGGGACGGGCTAACCGATATCTACTTTTGCGGCCTAGATGGCCCGAATGCGCTTTTTCGCAATCTCGGCAATTGGAAATTTAAAGACATCACGTCCCAGTCTGGGCTCGCGCTCAAGAATCAGTTCTCCACAGGAGCGGCGCTGGCTGACCTGGATGGAGATGATGACCTCGATCTCTTGGTCAACAGCATTGGAGGAGGCACGAGAATCTACCACAATGACGGCACCGGCAAATTCAGCGCCGATGCGAAATCAAAACTGATCCCTCAATTCGGAGCCACGTCAATCGCGATCGCCGACATCAACAATGACGGTGATCTGGATTTCTACACTACCAACTACCGCACCACCACAATCCGCGATGGGCTCGACGGCGTGAGCGCTGAGATTGAACGCATCAACGGAAAGATCGTGGTCACCCCCGAAGAACGATTCAAAGCCCGACAAGTCCCGAGCGGCGGGATCAGCGTGATCGAACGAGGAGAACCCGACATCCTCTACGTCAATCGCGGCCAGGGCGTTTTTTCACCAGTTCCTTGGGATAGCGGCGCATTCCTCGACACCCGAAGACAGAAGCTAGTAAGCGCCCCGAGAAACTGGGGGCTTAGCGCCTTCTTCCATGATCTCAACGGAGATCAACACCCCGAACTCTACGTCTGCAACGACTTTGGATTTTCAAGAGATCAATCCTACTACAGTCGACAAGGGCGTCAGTTCCAAACGTTTTCCCCTTACAGCCTTCGGAATATGAGTCTCTCTGCAATGGCCATCGACGCGGCCGATATCGATCGTGATGGAGACCAGGATTTCTTTGTGGTCGAAATGCTCAGCCGAGACATTCGTTCCCGACAACGACAACGGGCGAACGCCACAAGTCTACGAGCGATGCCATCGCCGGTCACCGACCCCAGCTATTCCCCCGAAATACTTCGCAACACACTCTATCTCAATAGAGACGACAACACCTTCGCAGAGATCGCACAATTCGCCGGACTCGAGGCGAGTGAATGGTCGTGGGGGGTTATATTTATCGATGTCGATCTCGACGGATGGGAGGACTGCCTCGTCACCAATGGGAATTTCCACGACGTTATCGATGCAGATTCAATGAATCGCTTAAAACAAGCGAAAGAGACGAATTCCATCGAAGAAGGAGAGAAAAATCTAAAACTCTTTCCCCGCCTCAAGACAGCCAACCTCGCCTTTCGAAACCTAGGGAATCACCGATTTGAAGAACGAGGCAAGGCATGGGGATTCGACACCGAAGCCATCTCCCATGGTTTTGCCCAGGCTGATCTCGACAATGACGGAGATCTCGACATCGTCGTCAACCACCTAAATCAAGCCGCAGGCATCTATCGAAATACGAGCGCGGCGCCGCGCATTGCCGTCAGGCTTCGAGGCAAGCTTGAAAACACCCGAGGCATCGGCGCCAAGATCGAACTCCTCAGCGACGGACTCCCGCAGAGCCAGACCATGCTCGCAGGAGGCAGGTATCTTTCCAGTGACGATACCGTACAAACCTTCGCCGCAAGGAATCTCACGACGGCCAAACTCGTCGTCACGTGGAGAAACCGGCAGCGAACGATCATCGAGAACCCCAAAGCCAATCATCTCTACGAGATCCGAGAAGCCGACGATACTCAGGCACCGCTAAAAAAGGACGCCCCCAAGCGCCCCCTCTTCACTCGAAGCCGGCTCACCATACCCAGCCGCCACCGGGAAGAAGCCTTCAACGACTTTGAACGGCAACCTCTCCTCCACCGAAAATATGATCAGCAAGGCCCTAGCCTAGCCTGGTTTGACGTCGACCAAGATGGCTGGGATGACTTGATTCTTGGTTCCGGTCGAGGGGGAAGACTTGGTGTGTTCCGCAACGATGCGGGTCGCCAATTCACCGAAATCACCAAAGCCCCCGTCACCCTATCGATACCGCGAGATCTCAGCGCGGTCATCGGTTGGCACCGGAGCAATCAACAGTCCTCCATCTTAGCGGGCGCTTCAAACTACGAAGACGGTACCACTCGAGGTGCCGCCGTCCTTGAATACGACCTTTCGGCGAAAAAACGGCTCGACACCATTCCCGCGACAGAATCCAGCACCGGACCACTCGCCCTGGCAGATATTGATCAGGATGGAGATCTTGATCTGTTCGTTGGCGGACGAATCATTCCTGGCACCTACCCAGCTCCCGCGACATCACGCCTCTACTTGAATGACAACGGAAATTGGCGCCCTGATACCAAGAATCAGCCGTGGTTAAAAGATCTCGGGCTCGTGAGTAGTGCCACCTTTACGGATATTGACGGAGATTCAGACATGGATCTTATCATGGCACTCGAATGGGGTCCGATCACAGTTTTCCTCAATGAGTCTGGCGTTTTCACGAACGCAACCGCAAGCCTCGGACTCTCCGAGCAAACCGGCTGGTGGAACGGCGTGGCTACAGGGGATTTCAACAATGACGGCAGGATCGACCTGGTCGCCTCGAACTGGGGGCAAAACACTCGATACCAAAGCTACCGTCAAAAACCGATCGAAATCCACTATGGAGATTTTAATAGAACAGGAAGGATCGTAGGGGTCGAATCCTTCTTCGATGCACGAACGGGAAAAAACAAACCATGGGCAGATCTTGATCTGATTACCCTAGCCCTCCCAGAAGTTCGACGACGTTTTCCATCCTACCGTGCCTACGCCGAAGCGAGCACTGAAGCGGTATTGGCCCCTTACCGAGCACAGGTCAAGAAACATACAGCAACAACGCTTGAAAGCACCCTCTTCATCAACCAGGGAACACACTTTACCCCAACGGCACTCCCGGCTGAGGCTCAGTATTCCCCAAGTTTCGGCATTGGCGTTGCCGATTTTGACAACGACGGCAATCAGGACATTGCTCTCGCACAAAACTTCTTTCACGTCGAAGCAACGATTTCCCGATATGATGCCGGTCGAGGCCTCTTGCTTCTCGGAGACGGCACCGGTTCCTTTCGAGCAATCCCCGGAATCGAAAGCGGGATCCGGCTCTACGGAGAACAACGTTCGCTGTCACTCGCCGATTTCAACCATGATGCACGAATCGACATCGCCGTTGCCGAGAGCCACGGTCCACTTCACCTTCTCGAAAACCTCAGCCCCAGACAAGGCATCCGGGTTCGCTTATTTGGCACCGGCTCCAATCCAGATGCAATCGGCGCCAAACTAAGGCTCGGGAACAAAGACAAGCTTGGCCCCCTAACCGAGATCAAAGCCAGCACCGGATACTGGTCTCAAGACGCCAGTCAAACGGTCCTCTCTGGTCCGGCGAAGGCGCTCGTTTGGGTCCAATGGCCTGACGGAAGCGAGTCTTACACCCCTGTCCCTACCGGACGCAACTCAATCGAGATCACTCAAAAACAGGTGGCACTCGATCGCAGATAGCCCCATCAAGACTCCCTTCAAGCGAGCTACATACGTCCACTGACTCGCGGCACTCCGAGGGCACTCTAACTTCCTTCCACATCCTCCGACTGACCCGTCTCGCTTCCGACATCCGAACGTTGCCCACGGGAACTCGGAGAACCCTGACAGGAACTACAAAACTGACTACTTCGCTCTGCGCGGCGCTTTGCCATTTCATAGAGCAGCAAGGAGCGGGATGATAGTCGTGGATACCTTCTTGTCGATTCCGTCTTCATAGGAATACCTTTCTAAGCGGGGAATCTTCTCAAAATTAAATTACCTTCCCTTTCCCCACTCATGAGAAGGCGACTTATGATAGCTCGACTAAACTGTCTCTCATCACAGCTAAAATATAGCATAAGCAATGCCACTATCAACGGGCCCCTGGTCAATATACGAACAACGAGAACACTATCAACGCAGAGATTGTTCACTGGAAAGACAAGGCTTCACTGACGGGATTCTTTCGGGTATTGATTCCGTATGCACTCGTTCAACCCCACGCGCTGGCGGACAACTCTCATGAGTATCACTCTCGTGATTACCCTCATTCCCACAGTCACCGGAAACGAAATTGCCGGACGAACAGAGGCCGAATGGGCCAAGGATCTTGCAGCTTCCAACGAGACCGTCCAACTCCGTGCTGCCAAGATGATTGGCCAATTCGGAAAAAGCGCCGTTCCCCGTCTCACTACGATGCTCCAATCCGAAAACGATGCCATTCGCTATTGGGCCGCCAGCCACCTCGGGAACATCGGGCCCGATGCTAAAGCAGCCATTGAACCTCTAAAATCAGCCGTCAACGATCCATCCCTTCCCGTTCGAATGGCGATTAACTACGCCCTGTCGACGATCGATCACGCGGGCCCCTGGTTCGTCTCTCTCTTCAAAGGCGTTGAGTCGAATGACCGTAGCACGGCCTGTGCGGCAGCCGATTTCTTCGCTCGAATCGGCCCCTCAGCAGAATCCGCGCTACCGCGACTCCAGGCTGTCTTTGATAAGCAATCCGTCAAGGGGGGCGACTACCATATTAGCGGGGCAGTTAAGAACGCACTCCGCAACATAAGAAACACAGGCGAACTCGAGCATCACACACGTCCCAAGGGCGGGGGACCTCGAAGAGACTTTAGCAGGGTAGCCGCCACCAGCGGCCCCGCGCCAAGATCAAAGGCGGACGCGAACCAAACGCCCAATATTCTTTGGATCAGTTGTGAAGACATCAGCGCTAATCTTGGATGCTACGGCGACACCTACGCCTCGACGCCCCATCTAGATCGGCTAGCTGCTGAAGGCGTTCGATTCACCCGAGCCTTTACCCCATCAGGCGTTTGCGCCATCAATCGCACAGGAATCATTACCGGCAAATACCCAGTCTCCTACGGGGGCCAGCACATGCGGATTTCCGTCCCCTTTCCAGAAGGCGTAAAATGCTTTCCAGAATACCTTCGTGAAGCCGGCTATTTCACGACCAACAAATCAAAGACCGACTATCAATCGCAGCAAGACCTCAGCAAGGTATGGGACCGACAAAGTGCGGACCACAATGATTGGCGAGACCGAGCCCCTGGCCAGCCCTTCTTCTCCGTCATCAATTTAACAATCACCCATGAAAGCCAGATCCGGCATGGTGAAAAGACCCATGCTGCCTTGCTGGAAAGACTCCAGCCAGAGCAACGGCACGACCCCGCATTGGCCGGAAAGCACCTTCCTCCAATCTATCCGAACACGCCAGAATCACGAAAAGATTGGGCCTGGTACCAGGACAACATCTCCGAAATGGATCGCCAAGCAGGCGCCATCCTTCAGCGTCTAGAAGATGACGGACTTACTGACAACACAATCGTGGTCTTTTGGAGTGATCACGGTCGCGGGCTGCCACGGGGCAAACGATGGATCTATGACGCCGGCGTCCACGTGCCCGTGATCGTTCGTTGGCCACAGCACCTTGAAGCAGGATCGCTTAATGAAGAACTCGTCTCCACTCAGGATCTCACCCGTACGACCCTCTCACTCGCTGGCCTAAAACCAAAAAACTACATGCACGGCCGAATCTTTCTAGGTCCTGAAAAACAACCTGCCCCCGAATACCTATTCTTTCACCGGGATCGAATGGATGAGGCCCTTGAGTTCATGCGAGCAGCGCGGGATCACCGCTTCAAATACATTCGAAATTTCGAGCCCGAGCGAAGCTACTCTCAGCACATCGACTACATGGACATGATGCCCACACTCGTCGATATGAGACGAATGCATAAGGCAGGAACGCTGAACGCTGCCCAGTCACTTTGGTTTAGCCCCACCAAGGCGCCAGAAGAGCTTTACGACATCGTTGCCGACCCTCACGAATTAAACAATCTGGCAGCACTGCCACAATACCAAGCGGTGCTTGCACGCATGCGCCACGAAGTGGAGGAATGGCAAGTCGACGTGGGCGATCTAAGCCTCGTTCCAGAGGCGATCATGGTCCGCCGACTCGGCGTCATCAAATAGCAACGCTTCCAACGCGTCAGAGAGATCTCACCACCCCGCTCCCGCTCTAGGCCAAGAGAGCCTGGACGGGACCGTGTTCCTCGACACCCGTTAGGCGCACGTCCAATCCTTGGAACTTCACGCTCAAGCGCTCGTGATCAATTCCGAGACGATCGAGAATCGTGGCGTTCAAGTCGTGAATGTGTACGGGATTTTCAACGATATTGTAGCTGAAATCATCTGTTTTCCCATAGACCATCCCCGGCTTGATGCCGCCACCGGCCATCCACATGGGGAAGCAGCGAGGATGATGATCTCGACCATAACTCTCGCGAGTGAGTTTCCCTTGGCAATAAACCGTTCGGCCAAATTCTCCGCCCCAAATAACGAGAGTATCCTCTAGCAGGCCACGAGTTTTCAGGTCTTGCACCAGAGCCCACGAGGCCTGGTCAATGTCTCGACATTGATTGGGCAGATCTTCAGGAATATTCCCATGTTGATCCCACCCACGGTGAAAGATCTGAACAAATCGCACGTCACGTTCAATCATCCGCCGAGCCAAGAGACAACTCGCTGCATAGGTGCCAGGCTTCTTTGCTTCAGGCCCATACATATCAACCACATGATCGGGTTCATCAGATAGGTCCGTAAGACCGGGAATTGAGGACTGCATCCGAAATGCCATCTCATACTGATCAATTCGCGTCTGCGTCTCGGGATCACCAAAACGGGTTTTCGTTCGCTCATTGAACCGCGCCAAGCGATCGAGTAAGCGGCGCCGGCTCGCAGCATCCACCCCCTCAGGGTTCGACAGAAATAACACCGGATCCCCACTCGATCTCAAGGCCACTCCCTGATGTTTGCTAGGAAGAAAGCCGGATCCCCACAGCCGGTTGTAGAGAGCCTGAGCCGTCTTACGCCCTGACCAAGTCGGTGTCATCACCACGAAATCTGGCAAGTTTTCGTTCAATGAACCAAGCCCATAGCTTAACCAAGAGCCCAAACTCGCCCGTCCCGGCAACTGATGTCCGGTACAGATGTATGTGATCGCGGGATCATGATTGATCGCCTCGGTATGAACCGAGCGAATGATCGACAGATCATCCACCATTTTCGCTGTGTATGGCAGCAACTCACTCACCCACGCGCCCGCCTGGCCATGCTGTTCAAACTGATACTTGGAGGGCGCAATTGGGAACCGAGTCTGCCCCGAAGTCATCGTGGTTAGTCGCTGTCCCTGCCGAACGGAATCGGGCAAATCTGTATCAAACAAGCGATCCAGCCCAGGCTTGTAATCGAGCATATCGATCTGACTCGGAGCTCCCGCCATGAACAGATAAATCGCCCGTTTTGCCTTGGGCGCAAAATGAGTTCCGTGGGCCCCGCCCAACAGCCCTTCACCGTGAAGAACGGACTTGGGTAACAGCGACGCCAACGCAGCTCCGCCTAAGCCCATGGCGCCTTGTCGAAAAAAATGGCGCCGAGTCATCGTCTGATAGTATTGATTGACCGGATTCATGATTAAAACCTTCTCGCTGCGGGGCTCTAGTTCTTCGTGACGACCTCATCCAGATTGAGCAACAGACTTGCCACAGTAGTCCAGGCAGCCAGCTCTGCCTCATCGACGTCAGATCTGACCGATGTTTCGCCGACACCAATTAATCCTCGAGCTGCCGTCAGGTCTGACCGATAGAATGCCAGCTCGTCCTGATACGCCGCTTGCAAGTCGGACAATTCCTCAGGTGTGCTATACCGGCCGAGACAAAGGCGCCACATCCGTTCAGCCCGTTTGCTGTCGGTCTCGTGAGCTTCCATTAGCATCCGCTCGGCCAAGGCTCGTGAGGCCTCGACAAACTGAGGATCGTTCAATAGCAGCAAAGCCTGCATTGGTGTATTCGTTCGCTCTCGCCTCATCACACAGGCTTCGCGCGACGGGCCGTCAAAAGTACTCATCTGAGGCGGCGGCGAGGTTCGTTTGATGAACGTATAGAGAGAACGCCGATGCACTTTATCGCTCCCTTTATCTGCCTCGAACTTCACTGTATTCGAACCACTGTAACCCACTGCAAACCACAGACCATCGGGTTGAGGTGGCTTGACGCTACTTCCACCCAAGCGCTCCACAAGCAAGCCACTCACGGCCAGTGCCTGATCTCGCAACATCTCAGCATCCAAGCGAAAGCGCGGCCCCCGTGCGAACAGTCGATTCTCAGGGTCTCGTTCGATTAGCTCCGGAGTTAACTTGGATGACTGGCGATAGCTTGCAGACATAACCATCGTCTTCATCAAGGCCTTCACATCCCAATCGCTCTCACGAAAACTCGCCGCAAGCCAATCCAAGAGCGCTGGGTGCGTGGGCGGCTCTCCTTGGGAGCCAAAATCCTCTGCTGTCTTGACTAGTCCCAGACCAAAAAGCTGTTGCCAATAGCGGTTGACAGCCACCCGAGCGGTCAACGGGTGACTTTCATCCGTTAACCAGTATGCCAGCCCAAGTCGGTTGTTAGGAAAGCCCTCAGGGATTGGGGGAAGAGCTCCCGGGGTCCGGCGGCTTACTTCCTCGCCATGCTGATCATATTCCCCCCGATTCAACACAAAGGCCTTTCTTGGTTCCGCTCGTTCCTTCCATACGAGCGTCAGGGGAATCTCCCGATCAACCGCCGACCGTTTTTCTCGAAGGGATTTTAGTTGCTCGATAGCAGCCACCAAAGCCGGGAACGTTGACTCTTTGTTTCGATAGTGTCCTCGAAGCTGGGCATTCTGTTCCTCGGTCCGAGCGTTCGGGGCCAGTTCGACAATCTTCAGAATCTCTTTAGGCAAGGCACTCGCACCATCGACCAACGAAAAGTAAAACCCCGTATTTCCTCCGTAGTTAACGATCTTCAACATCAACTCGTTCTTCCCCTTCTTCAAAGGCAGATCGAGGAACTCTTGATCGGCAGCAGCACCTCGCGACACATCCTTCGATAAGAGTTCCTTTTGATTAAGATAGACTTTAATGCCGTCATCACTACCTAGAGACACTTTCACGCGTTGTTCCGTGGGACTTTCGATCACGCGATAGACGAAATTTGCAGCTGTATCGCCTTTCAAATCAGAATGAACCACACCGTCCTTCCATGCGGCCCGACGTTGCCACTTGACGATTTCGTCGGTAGAGGTTTTGAAGCTGGCCTTCAGATCAATCGCTTTCCCTTCGGGACCATGCTTCCGGGGCAAGAGATAAAGTCTCACGTCACCAAAGGGTCCCACGGAATACCAGTCGTTCAGCACCAAAGCCCCAGGATCATCTTCCTTCGCCTTTTCTTGCGCAGCGACAAGCCCAGCCTCCCAAAGAGTCTGAGCCTCATCCACTTCCTTCCACGCCCCTTGCACCTGTTCATCCAACGCAGCGATTTCTCCGTCGAACCGCTCTATTTGCTGCGTTTGAAACGTACTCGGGAGGCGGAGAATCGGAGCGTGCTCCTTACGATTTCCATCCAACGGTTCCCCATCGATGCTGTTGAAGTAGGCAAAGAAGGAATAGAAATCCTTCATGGTCAAGGGATCAAACTTATGATCATGACAGCGGGTACACTCGAAGGTAAGTCCCATGAAAACCGTCGATGTCGTCACCACCCTGTCCACCACATTTCTGGTGTAAACTTCTTCCTTGATCGAGCCCCCTTCACTGGTCGAAACGTTACAGCGATTGAAGCCTGTCGCGACCAATTGATCGCGAGTGGCATTGGGAAGAAGATCTCCCGCCAATTGTTCGATCACAAAATCGCGATAGGAAAGATTACGATTGAAGGCTTCAACAACCCAATCGCGATACGGCCACATTTCTCGATAATTATCCAGATGCAAGCCATGGGTATCTCCATACCGTGCCGCATCCAACCAAAACCGAGCCATGTGTTCCCCATACCGACTGGAACGCAGCAATCTATCGACGACTCGTTCGTAGGCGTCCGGCGACTCATCAATCAGAAACTGATCAACTTCATCCGGCGTCGGGGGCAAGCCCGTGAGATCAAAGGTGACCCGACGAATGAGAACGTCTCTAGAAGCTTCTGGCTGAGGGTCCAACTCTTCTTCCGTCAATCGAGCCAAGACAAACCGATCAACAGCATTCCGCGTCCAGCGATCGTCTTCAATGGTTGGGGGCACAGGACGGACAATTGGTTCAAACGACCAATGATTATCCCACTTGGCGCCATCACTAACCCAACGCTTCAGGACCTCAATTTGGTCCGGGGTCAACGGTTTCTTAAACTCCGGGGGAGGCATCACCTCATCCTCGTCTTCACTCAGCACTCGTTCGATCAAGACACTATCGGCGATATTTCCGGCAACAATCGCCGCATCACCTCCCAAATCAGCCTTGGCCGCCTGCTCCTGGTCAAACCGAAGGCCAGCCTTTCGCTTTTGGGCATCAGGACCGTGGCAGGCGTAGCAATGATCCGAAAGGATTGGTCTCACATCACGATTAAAGTCAAGCGCTTGCGATGCCATCGCCTGACTCCAAACGCCACCGGACACAAGCAGCAACGCAGCGCAAAAATGTCGTACAGTTCGATACTCAAACATAAGCTTCTCCAAAGGATTGTCCACTGACTATGTCGCGATCTCTATTACGAGGCAAACAAAGACTCAAAGATCAAACGCAGTTTGACCCAGCGAGGAAGAAGTCTATTCAATGTCAGTTGCCAGACTGGCCAGATCTTGCGATCTTCACACCGAATATGGACCTTGAGGATCAAATTAATCAGTGGTTTATCCCCCTCTCTTGCCAGGAGAAAACCCTGCGAAGTGCCTATCAAGAACTCCAATCCTTTGGTATGAAGCAAGACGATGTGCCTTATATCATTCAAATGGTGGAGAATCCCAAGTTCGATCTCCCGGGATTCGATATCTTTCATGGGGCGACAAATCTCCAAACCCATGACTACCTCCATATTCTGCTCGGTCGCGGAATCCGCCCAAAAGACGAGGCCTTCGTCATTGGATTCACCATGGGCAGCACCGATCGCGTTTCAACCACAGAAGAACGATTGTTCTCCTTCTTCACGAAATATCTTTACCCAAAGAACTATCGCTTTTCTGACAGCGATCTGAGGGTATTTCGAGACGCTACCAAGCTCGGATACGTCTCTGATTGCGAGGCTCTTCATCAAGTCGACTACAAAGAATTCCTTGATTGGCCACTTGATCGCGTCCGCAGCCATCTTCGGATCGAAGAAGATTTGCTTAGAGCATACTATGCCATTGAGAAGCGGCGGTTCCCGGAGTCCCTCGAAAGTCAACGACTCCTGAGCTGAGTGCGCCCGCAAGAGACTGGCTACGGATTCAAGCCGCAGCACTCGCTACTTTAACTGAACCTGGGGATCATCTTCGTAAGCCGAACCAAGATGACACAGTGAATTCAAAGTTAAGGCAAATAGAAGATACAGCGACTTCAATCGATCGACATCCTTAATGACGCCGGCCACCCGAAAATAAAGCTCATCAACACCTTCAGGAAACTCCGAGCCAAACCATCCTTCATCATCCTTGACCGTCAGGTGAATCCGGGGCTGCGATTGGACCATCTCTCGAAGTTTGGCGATCTGGAACAATTGCTTCACTTTCCCTTCGTCAGTGCCCTTGATAATGAACGCATCATCAAAGGCGGGCTCTCCGATCACAATATCCTGCATTCCCAACGCCTTGCCTAGATTGCTAAAGATATTTCGCCGATAGATTGAGAAGCGAAAATGATCGGGATTCACGTAAGGCGCCCTCATTCGAGTGAATGTCGTACTCGATTTCCCAGTAGAAACCGTATAGGTATCGAGCGTCACCAACCACTCCTTGATGCGCACCTCGACCTTGCTCGATCGCGTGAAGGAACCTTCAACGAACTCGCCGCCAATCTCATCGCTCAATTGCCGCCAGATCTCATCTCGGCTCGGCCCAAAGATTTTACGTAGCAGTCCCATACCGATAACGCTAGATACGCTTCTTGATTTGCTTCAATTCCTGAAACTCGCTTTTTTCTGAGTAGTGTTTATCCAGCGGATAGCAGCCACTAATCAATCCGTTGCGTGGAGCGGTCGTACAGTCACTGAAGGTACGGCATATCAGTTTAGGCGTCAGTTTTCCCGTCGTTGATGCATCTTCAAGCATCTCGGGATAGCTCAGCACCATACGCCCCATCCCGACGATATCAGCCCAGCCTTCGCGAACGACGTATTGAGCAACTTGAGGAAGGAAATCTTGCAAATAACTGTAACCAGACCCCACAACAATCACGCCAGCCGGAGCCTCGGCTTTAATCTGGCGAACGACATCGATCTGCCGAGCCACATCGATCAGTGGATCATGCGCTGGCTGATAACCGTCCGAAGGCGGATACGACGCCGGCCGTTGAATATGTGGATTGTAATACGGAGAGCCGCAGCTCAAGTTTAGTATCTTTACTCCTAGCTCATGACACAAGGCAACGAATCGATGCGTTTCGCTTAGCTCATAATCAACGGGATCATCTTGCCTGGTCGAGAAGGCGTATTGATAAGGCAAATGCTCGGCATAGGACTCAGGAATACCGGGCCCTAACTTGCCATTCACCGAACGATCTGGATCCGGTTTGAAGGGGACAAAATCAAACGCACTCAAGCGAACGCCGATATCAATGTTATTCCCAGACTCCCGAATTCCTTCGACGATTTCCCGAAGAATCCTGGTTCGATTCTCAAAAGAACCGCCATAGTTTCCCGGTCGCGTATAAGCGCTTAAGAACTCGTGCAGGAGATACCCGTGACAATGTTTGATGTCGACAAAATCAGCACCCACATTATCGGCGACTTGTGCCGCTTCGATATAGGACTCAATCAGGGATTCAATTTCACCATCGGTGAAGACCTGATCGTCGCTTGTCACATTGAATCGCCGATCCAAGATCGGATGACGATACGCGACCCGAGGCTCCCATTTCGATTTGTCATTCGGCCGACAGAAACGCCCTGAATGAGTAAGTTGAAATCCAATCACGAGATCATCGGCCGTCCCACATTTCTCAACATGCGCCTTCACCAAAGTTTCGCGAAGCTCCTCAATCGCACTTTGATTCCGTGCTTGAATGATCAACTGATTCGGATTGGCTCGGCCATCGGGCCGCACAGCCATCGCCTCGCAGCCGTAGATCATTTTGGCTCCACTCTCACCAAAGCGACGCCAACGACGAATCACCTCTTCGGTCGGACGACCATCCTTGGTCGCATCCCAACCCTCCATAGGGTGAATCGCCCAACGATTTCCGATCGTCTTTCCGTTGATCTCAACCCCAGAGAGGGATTGCCTCAAGGGAGACTCGTTTCCGAGCACAAGGGTATCATCACAAGGAATACTGATACCCAAGCTACTCACATGTTCACGAAATCGAGCCACCGTCTTTAGAGACGGAACCCGAACTAACTTAAATTGATTTGATTCGGCACCCATGAGCTAAGCGGCCCCCAATGTTAGGGGTTCTCAACAGACAGTGCAAAAAGATCACTCGAATTGACAAGAAATTCAAAACTTTCTCCCCGATTAATCGTACATTCCACGTTTAGGGCGCTCACTGATTCGTTCAGAATGAGCGGAAAGGTATAGCGGCGTTTGTACGGAGGCCGCAAGCCTCCACCACCTCGATAGCCATGGAATTGATTCGCCCGCTCCACCGGAAGCCCGTCTTGATCATGAACCTGAAATAACAACTCCACATCTAAGCCCGGATCCTCGGTTTCAATGACCAAATAATGGTGATTCGATTCCCACGACTCCGAACGTCCGGTCCCCGATGAACTTGTCCAACTGCCAGACCCCAGTTCTCGATCTGGGAATTCGGCATGAAAACTCATGTTATTGCTGATCGTCGTCACGCCAGGGCCTGAGAAAAAGAGAAGCCGCATCCCCAAACCACCAACCTTCATCACCTCCTGGCGGGGAAAGACTTGTCCCTGGCTAGGAATCTCGGCGAGCACAAATTGTCCCTTCATCGACTCAGGAAACTCGCTATCCTTTGGCCGATAAAGCTTAATGACCGATTTCCACACAGGCTCACTCGGCGACAAGCTAGCCCCCTTGTTTCCCGTAGGATCCTCAAAGGAGAAATACCTCAATTTCAACGGGCTTTCCTTACCCGCTAGAGATTCGATCTGAACCTGAGGCCGCCAGAATCCGCCATAGTTATTTTGAAACCGCTTGAATCCATGCAACACGAGACGAGTCCCATTGACCACATTCGTGATAGGAAGGCCTTCGGCCGCCCATTCCGGAAACGTCGTCGTTCCCGGATTCTTAACCATCAGTCGAACCAGCTCCTCCTGCTCGTCGCCATAGATCACCACTGGAAACTGCGATTGACGCCGCGGATAATTCCGCAAACTAAAACTCAAGAGCTTCTCTTGATTCCCCAACGAACTACTACACGAGCCTGGGGAATTCGAATAGGTGTATCCTCCTGCTTCAATCGCCTCGACCCGCCCCCAAAAAGCACCCCGCTGCTGATTCGTAGGAATATTAAGACGCATAAAACAGAGAGAAAGCGACCCAAGACTCCCGCAATTGAGCGATCTGACCGGAGGAAGCCAGCGCACGTATTTCCGAGCAACATGTTGCCGAAGAAACTTGTGCCACGACTCCTCCGAAGAATAAGGAGTTCCTCCCGGAACCGCGCCCAAGAACAGCACCGTCGATCCATCGGAAAGAATGAGGTCCAGGGTATCGCGATGCTTGCTCAAGAAAACGTACCCCCCCATAACGAGGCCAACCATCCCAAGCAGCAGTAAGACTCGCCGAGACGTTTTCATCGCCCCCCCATCCTATTGGATACAGTCGAAGAAACGATAAGGTTGAAGTCGTTTTCCTTCGCGCCAAATCATCAAGGCCAACTCTCGGGCATGATAGTCCCCCCACATCGAACTCTCCCCGCAGGGAATAGATTGACCGGGAGGCGTATAGTCCCATCCATTCGGGCGGTGGTAGATGGAATGAAGAATCAATCCCTCATGTTTCGCATCCGTCGAAAGATAAGGTTCCGCGAAAAGACTTCGGGCAACGGTCAAACCAGCCTGATAATATTGCTTCCCTTTCTTCTTATCAGCGCCTCCCAGCGATTCAAAATATCGACCCAATCGAATCAAACCCTGGGCAGCAATCGCTGCGGCTGAACTATCGACAGGCTCATGGGCATTGTAGGGATCGGAATCGTATGACAAGTGATCCTTCATTTCAGCCAAGCCAGGAGCGCCCGTATCCCACATGGGAATACCGTCACGACAGGAATGCTCCAGGTAGAAATCAGCCGTCGCTTCGGCGGCTTTTCGGAACAGACGCACTAACTTGGCTCGACCGCCATACGGCTTGAGCTCAGCATTCGACAGCGTCCCTAGAAATTCCAATTGCTCGGCATAGCCACAAATGGCCCAAGCCAAGCCACGGGTCCATGTCGAAAACGGAGAGTAACCTTGTTGCGAGTTAGGGCATCGGTAGTTGCCATCATTGAGATTAAAAACACTCTCATGGGCCGTTCGCCCCCGGACATCGTAGGCGTCTCGCCCGTCGCCGTAATAGACACCATAGGCCGCCGTCGAGGTCGCATGTTGAACCAAGCGTTCCAACAACGAGATCGGCTGGTCCATCTCTCCCATCAGCACATGTCCGAGTTTGTGCGCTACGGCGAGAACCCTCAGTGAGCGAATCGTATCAATGAATAAGGAATGAGGCCCATTAAACGAGTAGATGTAACCGCCACCATCGGCGATTTGCGTCCAACGCGCTGCTTGAGTGGCCCCCGATACTTTGAGTGCGAGCTCGTAAAAGGCCCGCTCGAATTCGTTCTCTTCGATCGCCCCCTCATTCATGAGTCGCAGCAAATTCCCATAGGTTGACACATTGTTGAACCCATGATCATGCACCCCAATATGAGAAACATGAGACGCCATCTGATTTACTGTCGCCGTGCGTCCAATTTCCAGAAACCGCGACTCCCCAGTCACATCATATTGAAGTACCGCGGAACCAAATTGAAAGCCCTGTGTCCACTCCGTCCAACCACGACTCGAGTAACGCCCCTTCTCGGTAAATACCGGCGTGCCTTTGGCGGGATTCCATCGGCGCTCGATTGCTTCAATCTTCTGGCCTGACAATTCAAAGAGCTGTCCAAGAGCGGGAAGTAGTTTCTTGGAGGTGAGTTTCTGATCGATCTTGATCGGCATAGATAGGATTAAAGTAAGTGTGAATTCTTAAGAAAACGAACCAATGAAATTACAGGCGAGGCGCCTGAGAACGCGCCAGCGCCCACAAAATCAAAACAGACAATGTCAAACCAGCCACGACGGAAAACAGAGACGCTACGAAGGAATCCAGAAGCTCAGTGCTAAAGACCCCAAGCCATAGCGGAATAATTCCCAGCAAGCCATGGAACGTATCCCGCCAACTCACCTTACCAAAGGGTTCTTTGCCAGCGATGAGCAGGAATCCTCCTGGTGCTTGATCGTAGGTTTCGAGACCCATCTTACTAAGGAGTCACTTTAAGTCGATCGGGGCTCTCTTCGTGATGCATTAGCACCCCATGCTCCTTGTACGGTTTCAGCATAAAATGGGTCGCCGTAGAGACCACTCCTTGTAAGGTAGCCAATTTCTCGGAAACGAAACTGGCAACGTCGTTAAGACTGCTCCCTTCAACAATCACCATCAAATCATACCCACCAGACATGAGATAGCAGCTACGGACTTCGTCGTGTTTGGCGATCCGCTTAGCGATCCGATCGAATCCGCCCTCACGTTCGGGAGTCGTCTTGACTTCAATCACTGCGCGGACCCGCTTGGGAGCCAACTCGTAATCATTCAACAAGGTTCGGTAACCCAAGATCACGCCTCGAGATTCGTAGTCCTCGATTGTCTTGGTCACCTCGTCTTCGGTCTTTCCCAATCGGCTTGCAATGACAGCAGCAGAAAGAGAGGCATCTTCTGAGAGCAATTTTAGTATCGGATCCATTTCCTTCCGCCATTCTTAATCGCTCACCTCAGGGAATCAATGGTTTAAAAACAGCCAATCAAGATGAGAATGAGCGGAAAAACGAGCCATCTCACGAGCGACCAAGAGGCCCCGCGCCTTTCAATCGTTCAAGAATGGCTGGTAGCACCGTCAAAAAATGATCCACATCGGCACTCTCGGTCATACGTCCCAAACTCACCCTCACGGTTCCAAGCGCTTGGGACCGCGAAAGCCCCATCGCCGAAAGAACGTGAGACGGTTCTAAGGATCCCGTTGAACAGGCGGAGCCACTCGACGCGCAGATACCCTGTTTTTCGAGTAACAACAACAAGGCTTCGGATTCTAAACCGTCAAAGGTCAGATTCGAGGTATTCGGAAGACGCGCCTCGAGATGGCCGTTGCGCTGGGCCCCAAAGTCTTCGACGCATGCCAACTCAAGCTTATCCCTTAGCCCTCGAAGGCGAGTAGACTCATCGAGGAGCCCATCTGAAACATATCTTGCCGCCTCTCCGAAAGCGACAATCGAAGCCACGTTCAGAGTGCCCCCTCGACGCCCTTTCTCTTGACCTCCGCCCACAATCAAGGGACGAAAAGGTGATCCGCGACGGACATAGAGGGCACCAACTCCCTTTGGCGCGTAGATCTTGTGCCCGGTAAGGGATAGGTAGTCGAGACCAACCTCATTGACATCAATCGGCACCTTCCCGGCCGCCTGCACGGCGTCACTGTGAAAAAGCACCCCCTTTTCCTTGCAGATTGCCCCGATCTCAGCCATCGGAAACACCACCCCGGTTTCATTGTTCGCCCACATCATGGAAACCATGGCGGTCTCTCCTTCAATCGCCTGCTCTAGCGCATCCAAGCAAGGCAACCCATCCGAGTCGACCGGTAGGTAGCTCACTCGAGCGCCTGTCGATTCAATTGCCGCGCCGCAGCTAAGATTCGCCGCATGCTCCACGGCTGACATGATTACGTGCCGGCGTTTGGGATCCGCGGACACCCCGCTCATCAGCGCCGTATTACTGCTTTCTGTCCCGCAGCTCGTGAACACAATCTCGTCCGCATGGGCTCCAATCAACGAAGCAATAGCTTCCCGGGCCTGAACAATCGCCTTTGACGTATCCCCCCCAAAGGCATAAACACTGGAAGGATTCCCCCAATGATCACTTAAGTAGGGAAGCATCGCCTCCAAGACAGAGGGGGCGATTGGGGTCGTTGCGTTGTAATCGAAATAGTGCAAGGACTAAGCAAACTCCAAATGAAGGCTCCACATCAAGGCGAAACCTCGACTTCGCATCGCTCGAGTACTTCCCGCAACGTGCGTTTCCTTACCGGCTTGGCAAGGTAGTCGTCCATCCCTGATTCCAAACAACGATTTCGATCCCCCTCCATGGCGTAAGCAGTCATCGCAACGATGGTCACGGCGGATAAATTCCCAGCCTTCTCCTCGCTACGAATGCGCCGAGTCGTCTCAAAGCCATCCATCTCCGGCATTTCACAATCCATGAAAATTAACCGATAATCGCCGGATCTCCATGCTGCCAGGGCCTCTAGACCATCCTTGGCAAAATCAATATTCACGCCTAACGAATCGAAGAATGCCTGCGCTACCTTTCGATTCACCGGGTTGTCCTCAGCAACAAGAATCTCCGCAGGAACATGCGCACGAGACTCACGAGATATCGACCGTATGGGCATCTTACTTGACGCGCCACGATCAGTTGCTTGGGGTTCGGAAGGCCCATCCGCATCATGCTCGCCCAAGGCCCGCAGCAAGCACTGACGCAATTCGAGCTTTCGAACGGGCTTTGGAAGAAAGTGAGAGATACCGACTTGATTCAAAGCCGTCGGGTCAACAGAAGGATAGAGCGACGTCAACATCAGCAACTCCGCCCCTCCCAAGATAGAAGCATTTCTCATGGAGTCCGCGAGTTCCAGACCTCCAACATTAGGCATCACCATATCGAGAAGCACGACGCCATAAGGAGTCCCTTCTCTATCGGCCTTTTCACAAAAGGCCAGGGCCTCACCAGCCCCCGAAGCGCAGTCCACCTGCATTTTCCAAGAGGCTAAATACTCTCGAAGCACCATACGATTCGTTTCATTGTCATCAACCACGAGAACCCGACAATTCTCGAGCTCTGAAAGGCTCCCGACCTCTTTTACCGGATCCTGAGCAGCGGGCAAAAGCGAAGCCGTGAACCAAAACGTTGCCCCATCCCCAAACACACTATTCACCCCAAGCTTCCCGTGCATCATTTCGACCAAACTCTTGCAAATGGCCAATCCCAAGCCGGTACCACCATGTTTCCGAGTCACACTAGCATCCGCTTGAGTAAAGGGCTGGAACAAGGCTTCCTGCGCCGCCGGAGGAATGCCTGGCCCGGTATCTCTCACCGAACAAAGAATCGTGATCCGACCGTCCTCCCCGGTCTTTTCCTCCACTTTCAGCAGCACATCGCCAGACTCAGTGAATTTTATCGCGTTACTGAGGAGGTTGAGCATGACCTGGCGCAAGCGGTGAGGATCCCCTCTCAGACTAGTGTTCAATCCGTCCGGAATCAAAGCAGCCACTTCAATCCCTTTCCGTTGGGCACGCTCAGCAAGTAGCTCCAATGAACCATGAATCACCTCACAGAGATCGAAGTCCTTTTCCTCAAAAGATAGTTTTCCCGCTTCGATCTTAGAAAAATCGAGGATATCATTGATCAGCGTCAGCAAGGAATCTGCACTCGTCTGCAACGTTTCCACCAATGATTGTTGCCGTTCCTCGAGCGGCGTCTCGGCAAGCAGATCAACAACCCCAAGGATCCCATTCATTGGCGTACGGATCTCGTGACTCATACTAGCAAGAAAGGCACTCTTTGCTTCAGCCCCCTGCATGGCCCGATTGGCGAGCTCCTTCATCCGCTCGTTGGCTGAATGAAGTTTGCTATTCGCTGAGTGAAGCTCAGACGTTCGCGCCGTCACAAGCCCTTCTAGATCGGCAAGCTTCAGCTGCGCTTGCTGACCCAGGAGCCATTTTTCGCTCAGAGCATTGGCTAGCTGAAGTACTTCGACGGTATCAAAGGGCTTCTTCAGAATGAGCAACCTGTCGGAGTCCCCAAGTCGCGCCCGAATGTCTTCCCAAGAATAGTCTGAATAGGCCGTACAGATGACGATCTGCAGATCGGGATCGCTCTGCCATAGTTTCTCAACCGTCTCAACACCATCCCACCCCGGTGGCATTCTCATATCAACAAAAGCAAGTGAATAAGGAGCCCCCTCCTTCAACGCCTCCTCAACCCGAGCCAAGCCCTCTTGCCCTTGGTAGGCATCATCGACGACAAATTGATCTTCAACCTTTGTTTCTTGAGCTTCCCCAAAAAGGCTGGACTCAAGATCGTCAAGCGCCGCGGTATCCGCTAAACGGTTCGAAAGGATTTTATGAAAGTCAGCGTGAATCGATTCCGTATCATCAATGATTAAGATTCGACGGTGATCAGGGATTTTATTCATGACGGTTCCTCCTCACTACAAAGCGGCAAATCTAAATGAAAGCTCGCTCCTTTTCCTGGCCCCTCACTCATCACCGCGAGTTCCCCACCCATTTCTTTCGCTGCCAAGGCACTCGAATGCAGTCCAAATCCGTGCCCGTCCTTCCGTGTTGTGAACCCATAGGCAAAGATCTTAGTCATATTCTCCTTGGGAATTCCCACCCCGGTATCAGTCACGGTAATTCGAACACCCAACTCAGATGGCGCGATTCCAATCGTTAATACCTTCTCGTTGGTCTCCGCCTCATCACACGCATACTTTGCATTTCGGATCAGATTGATGAGCACTTGAAGAATTCTTGTCCGATCAACGGATATTTTTTGAGTCGGAGAGAAATCCCTCACTAAGGTGACTTCATGACGGGTCAACGCCCCGGCGTTCAATCGAATCGCGTCTTCCACCAAGTCAGCTGGCATTAAGGAGTCCCGCAAGCCCCCCGTCCGAGCATAGGCCTGCTGCATGGCAACGATATCCTTCGTGTGCTCAATACTTTCTAACAGCGATTTCAGCTCCTCTTGGATCGCGCTCCGTTCAGTCACTAGCTGGGACGAGAGCTGAGTAAGATATTCAGGTAATTTCTGCCCCTTGGGGTCCGAACTAAGAAATCCCGCCTGCTCCCGATTCGCCTCGAGTAATGCAGCCACTTTCTCAAGGGGATCCAAGCGGAATTTCTTCGCCAAGTCCAAAGCGGTTTGCCCCGACACATTGACGCTATTCAACACATTCCCCACATTATGAAGCACCCCAGTCGCCACCTCAGCCATTCCTGCCTGACGCGAGGCATGAACCAGCTCCTTTTGCGTTGCCTCCAATTTAGCTTGAGCCTTCTTCCGCTCCGTCAGATCACGGGCTATCCCCTCAAACCCCAGCAACTGCCCATTCTCTCGAATCCCACGAAAACTCACTTCAATATCGATCGTCTTCTCTTCGAGGTGAACAAGTTTGAGCTCGAGTCGTCGATCACCCGTTTTCTTGCGATCAGGAGCCAAAGTGGTTCGCAAGGACTCCTGATCCGATTCAGCAACTAGCTCTGCCAATGTCCGGCTCTTGGCCTCTTCTCGCCCCAATCCCAACAAGCGTTCCCCTGCTTGATTGAGCACCGTAAACCGACCGTTTCCATTGATGGCAAACACGACATCATTGGCATTCTCAAATAGATCTTGATACCGCCTTTGCAGCACCGCCTGCTTTTCGTACTCATCACGAATTATCGAAGTCTGCCGTGAGACACGCCGCTGTAACATCACCCCCCATAATCCCACGAGAACAACCACGGTAAGCAACCCACCAATCACGATCAAAGTGTTCCGTAGGGTCCACCAAGACGGCTCGCTCAAAACCACCACCCCAGAATCCCCTTCAGCCAAGATCCGAAAACCTATGGGTTGCTTCTCCTGATCTACCTGAACGATGCAGATGCCAAGCACTTCTAGAATACTCCCAATCTCAATAGCTCCCACAGATCCGCCCCTATCAACACCAATAAGCTCGACATCGAAGAAACGGCCCGCTGTCTGGAGCGTCAAAACGGGAATATCGCCACGCAACGATTGATCGATCAATCGCCCCGAAACAGAAATAAGACGCGATTCAAAGGCCCCGGTGAGGATTTCTTCAATCGTCGGAGATTCTGCAGAAATCACGACTGCCCCCTCCCCCGCACGGACCTGGATTTGGCAGTCAACCAGCACAGGCGAAAAATCCCCCAACTCAGCAAAGCCGACAACCTGGACCCGATCCCCTCGTTTCCGACCGTGCGCCTGGATACTTTCTACCCGAACTCCAGTTTGCCCATCTAACAAGTAGAAACTCGTTTCCGAACTCACGAGCTCGACCGTCCCTTGCACACGAACCAACTGATTTTCTCCTGTCTCTTATACACATCTCCGAGCCCACGAGACCTCTCTACATCTC
>OJGU01000220.1_pt1 | contig 38112 bp, 35 predicted proteins | sample 1594741 | NCBI WGS metagenome assembly OJGU01 (sample SAMN05416841, study PRJEB24817) | seawater metagenome | isolation source: Sea water | place: Canada:Atlantic | collected 2013-07 | reverse complement strand
CGGCAGCGTCAGATGTGTATAAGAGACAGCCCGACGCCCCCCTCCGGGAAAGTGGGCCGAAGCCCCGCCGCCGCCTCCCAAACCAGAGGCCACGCCGAAGGACACGACCGGCGAGGGGTACGACCACGTCCAGGAGAACGATTTCATCGCGGTCGCCGACGACCCTCGCTCGACGTTCTCCATCGACGTCGACACCGCGAGCTACTCGAACATCCGCCGCTACCTCGAGGGCGGCTCGATGCCCCCACCCGAAGCGGTTCGCGTCGAGGAGATGATCAACTACTTCTCGTACAACTACGAGAGCCCGATCGGCACCGGCCCGTTCTCGATCAACACCGAGGTCAGCGGCACGCCCTGGAACCAGGACTCGTTGCTCGTCTCTGTCGGTCTCCAAGGCCAGCGCATCGACATGAGTGAAGTCGGCGCTCGCAACTTGGTCTTCCTGCTCGACGTGTCCGGATCGATGAACGACCCCGACAAGTTGCCCTTGCTGAAGCAGGGCCTGGGTATGCTCGTCAACAACCTCCGCAACAACGACCGCGTCTCCATCGTCGTGTACGCCGGCGCCTCGGGTGTGGTGCTCCAGCCCACGATGGGCAGCGACAAGCCCCGCATCATGGAGGCCCTGCAGCGGCTCGAGGCCGGCGGATCCACCAACGGTGGTGATGGCATCAAGCTGGCCTACAAGATGGCCGCCAAGAACTTCGAGAAAGGTGGCGTCAACCGAGTCATCCTGGCGACCGACGGCGACTTCAACGTGGGTGTCACCAACCGCACCGAGTTGGTCGAGCTCATCGAGGACAAGCGCAAGAGCGGCGTGTTCCTGTCCGTCCTCGGCTTCGGCACCGGCAACATGCAGGACTCCACCATGGAGATGCTGGCCGACAAGGGCAACGGCAACTACGCATACATCGACAACAAGGCCGAAGCGCGCAAGGTCTTGGTCGAAGAAGCGGGCGGCACGCTCGTCACCATCGCCAAGGACGTCAAGATTCAGGTCGAGTTCAACCCGGCCGAAGTCGAGAGCTACCGACTGATCGGCTACGAGAACCGGAAGCTCGCCCACGCCGACTTCAACGACGACACCAAGGACGCCGGCGAGATCGGTGCCGGCCACTCGGTCACCGCCCTGTACGAGGTCACGCCCAAGGGCAGCAAGACCAAGAGCACCACCGACAAGCTCAAATACCAGGACGAGGCCGAGCCCTCCGCGGCCGCCAAGTCTGGCGAGCTGCTCACCGTGAAGGTTCGCTACAAGAAGCCCGACGGAAACAAGAGCAAGCTCATCAGCCTGCCCGTCTCCGGCGACGATCGCGGCATTCGCAACACGACCAAGGACTACCGCTTCGCCGCCGCCGTCGCCCAGTTCGGCATGATTCTTCGCCACAGCAAGTACAAGGGCTCCGCCAGCTACGACGACGTCCTCAAGCTTGCCGGCGAATCGCTCGGCTCCGACCCCCACGGGCACCGCAAGGCGTTCCTCGCCCTGGTCAAAAAGGCCAAGAGCATCCAGAAGAGCGACCCCACGTTGGCCAAGCGGCAGTAGCCACAGTTTCCATTCGTTGTCCGTCACCTCCGCGGGCGCCCCATTCTGGGCGCCCGCTTTTTTGCGTGCGGCAGCGCTCAGATCCGGGTCAACGACCGGTGATACCTTCCGGCCGATGTTGGAGCCCAGACAAGCTCTCGCCCTCGGCGCCACACTCCTGGTGTCCAGCGCCGTGTTCGGTTGCACGCAAACGATTCGCGTTGAGGACGACGACGATCAGGCCGCCCCCGTTGGCATGACGAGCAGCCAGCCAACATCGGGGCCTTCAGTTCCGGGCGGTGACTCGACAGGGACGGTGGATGAAGCGGGGAGTTCGTCGGGCGAAGAGAGCAGCGGCGGCGCGCCAGGCAGCAGCTCGAGTGATGGAGGCGGCGCGCTGTGTGGCGATGGCGTCATCCAGGGGCAAGAGGAGTGCGACTGCGGCGAGGGCAACATCTGCGCGGAAAAGGAGCTCGGTGGAATCGGGTGTGTCGCGCTCGATCCCCCAGATCTTGGTGGCGTGGTGACCGGCGGCGTCCTGCTGTGCAATGGGAGTTCGTGCCGATACGACACGTCGTCGTGCTTCTACTGCGGAGACGGCTATCTCAATGGCAACGAGACCTGCGAGGACGGCTTTGAGATCGAGGACACCTGCAGTTCGCTCGGCATCGGCCTGGGCGAGGTGACATGCGGAGACGACTGCCAACTCGACACCAGCGACTGCAACGCGTGTGGCTTCATCTTCGACTTCGACAGCGGCGATTGCCCCGGGGACTGGAGCACCGGACGCACGACAGATGCCGCGGCCACGACGAGTTGGGAGTGCGGCGTGTCCAACGGGTTCGCAGACGGGCCCGGCTTCGGACCGAGTCGCAAATGGGGAACGAGCCTCACCGGCGCCTACCCGAGTAACGCGAGCGGATACTTCGTGTCTCCGGGGCTCGACCTCGGCGGGTGCACGAGCCAGAACGTCACGATGACCGTGAACCACTGGTTCAACTTCGGGCTCGGCGACGGAGGCATCGTTCAGGTCGCCACCGCCAACCCCGATGCCGAGTCCTCCTGGACGACCATCGAGCCGGTGTCTGGATCCTTCTACAGCGCCACCGTCGCTTCGAACCATCCGCCCGTCGCCGGGAATCCGGCCTTCTCCACCTTCGACCCCGCGGAACAGACGTGGGTCGACGCAGTCTTCGACCTCACCGACTACGCCGGGGAAGAAGACTTCTACATCCGCTTCGTCTTTGGCAGCGATGACGACGATGTTTCCGGCGGCTGGTACATCGAGAACATCGAGATCCTGGGCACTCCGCGCGGGTGAACGAACGGAGCTCGGCGCGCCGCGGAGTCAGGTGCCGTCGCAAAGAGCTTCGCCGGGGCCCTGTCCGTAGCAACGCAGTTCACCGTACGCGCTCTCGCAGCTTCCCCAGCACTCGATGCTGCTCGAGCACGGAGCTCCCCAGCCCTGTTTCGCTGCGCAGATGCCGTTGGTCAACGCGTTGCAATAGGCTCCTTCTTCGCACCCATCCGGCACACACTCGTCGCCGATCCCCGGTGGGGGCTGACAGGTCTCATCGCAGGACTCGCTCTGGCACTCGAAGTCGGAGGTACAGGTTTGTCCGTTGGGCAGCGGGTACGGCTGGCAGACGTTTTCCAAGCACTGGTCCCCCTCGATGTAGTTGCACTGCGATGCAGTGCAGTCCTGGCCGATCGCCGTGAAGGCAACGCAGCTGACACCGTCGCAGTAGCCGCCGTTGCATTGGTTGTCGGGGAGCCCCGCGTCACACGCATCACCGTTCGCGGTTTGGGCGGCGCACTCCGACTGCGTCGGGTCACAGAAGCTGGACTCGCAATCTGAGTGACCGCTGCAGCTGCCACCGTTGGGGACGAGGTTCTGGCACAGCGATGTCCCTTCGACGTAGTTGCAGCGGCCCTGGGCGCAGTCGCCGTCCTGGTAGCAGGAATCGCCTTCGAGGCCGAGGAGGTCACAGCGTCCGGCGACACACGCCAACCCTGCGGGGCAGGCTGCATCGTCATCGTTGCAGTAGTCGCCGAAGTTGCAGTCGGCGGCGCCACACGTCTCGGTGATCGGGTTGCACACCAGCCCGGACCGACACCGAGTCGTCTCCGTGCCGAACGTTGGGTTTTCGGGGTCCGCGTAGGCGCAGGCCTCCCCGGACTCCGCCGGAACGCTGCATTGGCCCGTCGCGTAGTCGCAGATCAGAGACTCGGCGCAGTTGTAGTCGTCAAAGCAGCTGTCGCCTTGACTCAGCATCTGAACGCAGACCCCACCCGTGCCTCCGAAGAAGTCGCACTGAAGCCCGGGTCCGCACTCCAGCCCGTTGTAGCTCGAGCAACTCTCCCCGGCGGCCTTGCTCCCGATGAAGAGCGTTCTGAGGTCGCACTGCACGAGGTACGCATCCTCGGCCGGAGTGCAGCTGGCACCACCCGCCGTGGATGGAGCGCACGGCTTCGAACTCAGCGCGGCGACACACGCGGCGATGGCAGCATCGTCCACTTCGACGACGGACGGGTCGATCCCGTAGGCGAAGAACCCGAGCAAACCTCCGAGGTAGAGCGACCCCGATCGCAGGTACGGCGGATTCCCGCCCGCCTCCATCACGTCCAGCGTACGTTCGGTGCAGTCCGCGGCGTCCACCACGGCCGACCCGAGCTGAAACGCGACCTCGTCCGCATCGCAACACGCGAAAGTGTTCTCGCATTGCGCCGCCACCAGCGGCTCGAGCAGCATCCGAGCCGCGTCGACACCCAGAGGGGGATTCCCCGATTCCGTCCCGGTGCTGTCGACCACGCCGGTCTCCTCGGTCTCGGATGCGCCGGTCGTCGTCCCGACCGGGCCGCCCGTCGTGGCGTCGGTATCCGACGAGTCCGTATCCACGCCCGCCGGCGATTCCTCGTAACAGCCCGAGACGACGAACGCGAGGGCGAGAACGCCGGAGAAGAACGATACGGAAGTCGAGGACCTCACCACGAGATCGTCTTATCACGGGTGCCCGTGTGGGTTCGAGAACTGAGGCATTGGCGGCTGCGACGCGTTGTGGTCATCGTGGACCACACCAGACGCCCCTCCTCCGCCCTCTTGCCCTCGATCCTGCGACCGGGGTCCCCGCGACTTGTGGTGTCTTTGCGTCTTCCTGCGCTGCTCGCCGCACCGGGATGTGAAACCGAGACGTCCGCCGCGGAGGGCAAGGCGTTGTTGGCCAAGACGGACCCGGTCGCGCTGCTGGTGGGCCTTCGTGCGGCTCGGGGCCACCTCAAGACGAGTCGGACGCTCGCGCCCGACAAGCACGCGGCCAGCGAAGACGCAAAGTAGCGCTCCCCATGGGAGCACCTGCGCCGGGGTGCACTACTGCGGCGATGGTTTTTCGGCGTCCTCGAGGTACAGCTGCTCGACCAGATCCCGGGCCCAGCGATTGCGGCGGAGGAAGACCAGGCTGGACTTGATGCTGGGGTCCACGCTGAAGCAACGAATCTCGATGCGGGACGCGAGACCCGGCCAGCCGTGGCGCGCGAGGAGTTCCTCGAGCAGCGCCTTGAGCGTGATGCCATGCAGAGGGTCGTTGGGATGTTGGCGCTCCATCTTCGCCCCCGCAGTATGGCGCACAACTCGTCTCCACGCTGCGCCGCGTACCGACGCACGCTCCCAGGCGCCCAGCGTGCTCAACCCTTGGCCGGATACTCGACGCTGGCAGCCCAAGCGCGCATGGCCTCGACCTCGCCCTTCATCGTCTCCACCGGCGCCCAGCAGCGCAACGAGACCCGCGTTCCCTTGATCGCGGGAATGAGGTTCATCTGGGCGTATCCGGGAAGCATGTCTTCGGGCGCGGACGCACCAAAGGTTCCCGGGAGCTTGTAGCGCCCCTCGGCAAAAACAACGTGCCACTTCAGCGCGCCGATCGTCTCCACCTTGGGGGTCAGCTTCGAGAGCAGCGACTTCCCGTTGTCGTCTCGCAGGCGCGTCCGCTTGGCCTCGGAGGTGGCTTGCTCGGTGTCGGTCTTCGTCGAGGAGTAGCTCGAGTTGTGAGTGAGACGGCACAGTGCGGGACGCTCATCGGTGTGCCCATCCAGCCCGTACTCTCCAAGGATGAACGGCTTGCCGGTATCGCGGCGGACCGTCCAGTGCGCGGGCGGTTTCCACGCGATGGGGCCACGAATCGGTCCCTTCACGGGCTGGCCCGCTTGGTCGACAGCGCTTGACTCGGGTCGGCGCTCGACATCCCCCAGCGCCACCCCCGTGTCCGCCACTGCAGGCTTTCCGGGGGCATCGCCCTTTTCCGGGGGCGCAGAACTCTCCGGCGCTGACTTGTCGCCGGTCGGCTGGGGATCGGGGGTGGTCTCGCCGCCGATCAAATCGCAGCCGAGGAGGACGGACAGGCCGTACGCCAGCATCGCCGGTTTGCCTTGCATACAGGGACTGTCCCGCGACCGAGCACAATGATCACGAACAATGTCGAATCCCTCCCAGCACCCGCCCTCGTGCGGTCCTCGAGGATTCAGGACGCCGAGGACCGCCGGGCAAGAAGCCGGGCAAAGGACCCGTCGTCGAGGTCAGCATCCGTGACCCCAGCGGCAGCGACCTCCTGCGCATCGAAAGCACCACAGGCCCGCCCTCGAATGAAGATGTTGAGTAACGCCTGCCCGGTCGCGACATCGTCGAGAACACCTGCCCCCTCGGTCGCGGCGGTAGCTTGGGCAATGTAGCCGCTGAGTCGTCCGGCGGCCGCGGCATGTCCCTCGAGATAGAAACGGTAGCAAGCGGCGTAGCGTGCGGGCAGCTGCAGCGGATCCAGATCCCAGCCGTGGTAGTAGCCGCGGACGAGCGTGTGTCGGATCTGATCGTGGGCAAGTCTCCACCCCGCATGGACGGCGACTCTGTTCTCCGTACGCTGCGCCTGCGTCGTCGCCTCCGGATGGGGCTCTCGAGGCAACACGTTGGTGGAGCCGGCGGACAGCGTGCGTCCTGACCCGCTGTACGCCATGCGCATGAGTCCGCGGATCAAGTCGCAGGCGGGATGGTCCATCGCTTGGTGCAGGGCGATGATTTCGTGCGCGGCGGTGTAGTCGTAGACGCCCAGATGGATGCCGATGAGGCGCTCCCCGCCGGCAGCAAGCAGTCGTGGGAGAAGCAGCCGCCCCTGGCCGTCGAACACCGCCTGGGGGACCTCCAACATGAACTCCAGCCCGATTGTCCCTGGGGACAGACCCACGTCGGTTTCGAGGGCGCCCAGAAGGTCGACGAGCGCCTCAACCTGCGTGACGACGGTGACCTTGGGCAGTGTGACGACGAAGCCTGGCGGTATGTCGCGCCCCCCCGCCGCGATGACGTACCGCTCGAGCGTGCGAAGGCTCCGGGGTCCGAGGTCGGCGGTCAGAGCCTTGATGCGGATGCCGTACCGCCGCGGCAGCGTTCCGGACGCATGGGCAGCACGGACAGCCTGACCACAAGCATCGGCATGAGCATCTTCCTCGAGGTCGTCGCGTTTTCCGTATCCGTCTTCGAAGTCGAGGCGGATGTCCTCGATCGGCTCACGCTCCAGCTTCTGCGCAACGCGGGTGTGCACCCGTGCGGCCAGCGCGGGGTCTGCGATGTGCAGTGCCTCCGCCAAGTCGACCGGTCCTGCGGCATACTCGGCGAACGCGGCACGAGCCTGGGTGTGCATCGAGGCCAACGTGTCTGGCGAGAACCGGTGCGCGCCCCAGTACAGCGTCTGCACCGGGTCGGCGGGGCGCGAGGGGCAGCCGAAGGGTTGTTCTTGGGCAGCGCAATCCGCTGCCACCTTCGTCAGCCAAACCTGGGCGTGGTCGAGCAGGGCCATCAGGACCCGCGGTAGGTCGAGTACCCGAAGGGGCTCAACAACAGCGGCACATGATGGTGCTCGCTTGGCGCCGTGATCTCGAACAGCACGGTGACCGACGGATAGAACGTGCTCTCCCCCATCGCCCGGTAGTACGCACCGGTGTCGAAGGTGATCCGGTAGGTCTCGGCCTGAAGCGCGCCCGGCTCCATCAGGTCTTTGACCCGGCCGTCGGCGTCGGTGGTCTTCTCCGCCAGCACGGTGAAGGAGCCATCGTCCTCGCGCAGTTCGAGGCGAATCGGAAGACCGCCTGCGGGGCAGCCTTTTGCGGTGTCGAGAACATGGGTCGTGATCGGGCTCATCAGCTGGCTTTCGAAGAGAGAAACGAGAGGTGTTCGTCGCGGTCGTCGCTCGAACTCAAGAGGAAGCGTCAGTGGCCAACTTGGCCAGGCGCAGCTTGGTGATCTTGCCCTGCTCCTGCGCGGCGTTGAGAAGCTCTCGCTCGGGCTCGTTCGGCAGGCGGGCGCGCAGGAGCTCCAGCATCTGCGCGGCGGACTTGCCCGTCGCACAGACCACGAAGATGTGCCCGAACTTCGCCTTGTATTCGACGTTGCCATCGCGCAGCTGCAAGAGCGTCGTTTCGTCCGCAGCCTCCACACCGGCCTGCTCGCCCTCCGACCAGCCGGCGGTGCTCTGAAACTTGGCGCGCAATGCCTCCACATCCGCGCCGATCTCGGGGTGGTGCGTCAGCGCTTCACGAACGTCGGCCGGGCTCGCAGCCAGCCAGACTCGGTCCGCGGCTTGGAGGAGTTCAGCCTCGTCCACGAACGGGCGGGCTTGGAGCATCCCGGTGACCCAGGCGGTGGATCCGCAACACCGCGTGAGGGCAGCCCGCGCGTCGTCTTCTTCGAGCGCGTTGAGGTACGCAGCCGCGGTCATCCCCGGGCTCCGAGCACCCGCATCCGGCTGATGCCACCGTCGGGATAGATGCTCAGCCGCACGTGCGTTGCCAGACCGGCGGCGGACAGCTCGTCCCGGAAAAAGTGGCGGGTGTGCGCCGTCAGAGCGGTCTCGCCAAGCAGCGGCGTCCACACAAACTCCGGGGCGACCAGCTCGGTGAGCGAGGCCCCCGGCGCATTCGCGAGTTCAACCGAAGCGCGGGCCGGAAAGTTCCCCTTGAAGTGGTTGGTGTCCAACTCCAACGCAGCAGGCGTACCGGGGGCGCCAAGTCGTACAACGATCCAATCGCTCCCTGGGCTGCGACGGCGACGTGTCTCCCAGCCGCCGCCCATGTTCACCGACCGGCCGGGAAGCAGCAGGTTGTTCATCGGACCGAAGAAGCTGTCGGAGCACGCGAGCGCCAGTCCGCCGTTGCGGACAGCGGCCAAGTCCACTTCGCCTGCCTGCGCGTGTTTGGCGAGCTCGGGTTCGCTCGGCGCGTCCCACTGGGCCGCCACATCGCCATACGCCCGGAAGCGAGCGACCCCACCATCGGGAAAGATGTTGAGGCGCAGATGCGTGAAGGTCTCGGCGCTGTGGGAGGCGAAGATGTTCTGAGAGCCGGCACGCAGCGGGACTTGCTGGAGGACCGACGACCACGTCGCCGAGGCGAGTTGCTCGGGGGTCGCGTCCATCGGCGCGTGGGTACCTTCGACCGACGCATACGGCGGGTGGTTGCCCAGGAAGTGGTTGGTGTCGATGTCGAGCAGGCGCACGACGCCCGGCGCACCGAGCTTGAGAACGCACCAGTCGTAGCCATCTTCTCGCTTTCGGCGGCTCTCCCACCCATCCATGATCTTCCCGCGCTCGCCGTATGCGTCGGGGTCGAACTCGCCTCGGCCAGGCTTCACGAGGTGGTGCATCGAGGCGAAGAAGTCGTCGCTGCACGCGAGGGCTTCTGCGCCCAAGGCTTCGTCGGCGAGGTTGATGAGATGGGCGAAGTGCGCGGTGGCGTTGTGTTTCATGCGGAGTCTCGTCCGAGCAGCGGGCGACCTGCCGGCGCCGGGCCGGGATCTGCGGTTTCGCTATCCGAGAAGATGGTGGTGCCGCGGAGGATCGTTTGAAGCACGCGCCCAAACAACCCCTCACCGACATAGGGCGAGACCGGGTGCCGAAAGCGGAGATCGTCCGTTCGGACCGTCCACGCGGCGTCGGGGTCCCAAACGACGATGTCGGCGTCGAATCCAGGCGCCAACTGCCCCTTGCGACGGCCCAGACCGGCAAACGAGGCACCACCGGCACTGAGCCAGCGAGAGAGGTCTGGCAGCGTGGCGCCGCGGGCCCGGGCTTGCGACCACACGCTCGGGAGACCCAGTTGCAAGGAGGCGATGCCACCCCACGCCGCATGAAAGTCACCGCGCTCGGGCAGCTTGAGGTGGGGAGTACACGGCGAGTGATCCGTGACGACGAAGTCGATCAACCCCTCCTCGAGCGCCGACCACAGCCGCAAGCGGTTCTCATCCTCCCGGATGGGTGGTGCACACTTGAAGCACGTCTCGCCGTCGGGGACGTCCTCGGCCCGCAGGCACAGGTAGTGCGCGCAGGTCTCGACAGTCATCGGAAGTCCGCGATGTTTCGCGTCGCGGAGAGCGTCCAGAGCATCCGCGGATGACAGGTGCACGACATGCACCGGACAGCCTGTCTCCTCACACAACTCCAGCAAGAGCGCGATGGCAGCGTCCTCCCACGCGCGGGGTCGCGAGCGAAGGTAGCTGGCGTAGGAGCGAGGGTCGTCGCCGCTGACATCGACGGCGCCGAGATCGAGCTCGGCATGAGCGAGCAGCGGCAGACCGGCGTCGCGCAGGTGCGGCATCGCCACGAGCAGGTCGGCCTTACGGCTCCACTCGAACTCGGGGATGCCAGAGTCGACCATGAACGCCTTGCACCCCAGCGCACCGCCCCGAGCCAGGCCCGCTATCTCGTGCGCGTTTCCAGGAACCACGCCCCCCCAAAACCCAACATCGACGTGCAGCGACGACGCACAGGCTTCGAGCTTGATCCGTAGCGCCTCAGCCGTCGTGGTGACGGGGATGCAGTTGAGCGGCATGTCGACAAACGTCGTCACGCCTCCTGCCGCCGCGGCCCGGGTCGCGGTCGCGAAGCCCTCCCACTCGGTCCTCCCCGGCTCGTTGACATGGACATGGGGGTCGACGATCCCCGGCATCACGACGGCGTCGCCGACGTCTTCGATCTGGAGTCCCGCGGTGTCACCATCCGGGGCCGTGACCGCCTTGATTGTTTCTCCGTCGATGACGACTCGGCCAGGGCCGACAACGCCGTCGCGAACGACACGAGTGCTTTGAATCGCGCGCATCTTTAGAACTCCTTGGTGTCGAACGCCTGCAGGGTGTTGAAGTGGACGTCCTTGTCTTCGAGGAACAGCGACGCCGTGATTCCAGCCACGATCCGCGGGACCGCGTACTTCATCCCGGAGATCGAAGAGCCGCCCATTCCCATGGAGACCAGACCGCCGAACGTGAAGTTGTACAGGTGCCGCAGATAGGGCGCGGCCCCCGACTCTCGCTCGGTGAACTGGAATGCGGGGCCGAGGTATGGATGACGCAGAAGGTCAGCGTGAGCCTGCTCAGCAGGCGGGGTGTACCGGTCCGCCCACGTGGCGATGTGCTCGGCGAATCCAGCCAACTCCGGGCGGAGCTTCAGATTGGTCACGAAGCCGGTCCCGATGATCGCAAAGTCGAACTCAGAGGTGCCCTTCGGCGTGGTGACAGCGAGCCCCTTGCCCGCGGGCTGCACCTGCGTCCACGGGGCTCCCGGATGAAGCGTGAAGCCGGCGTTGTCTCGGGCTCGGGCCAGTGTGTCCGCAGGCGGTAGTTGGCCCATCTCCACGATCTTGTGGATGAACTTCCATCGGTCGGCATCGGGGAGGTCGCCGTGGTGCTTGAGGAAGCCGACGAACTCCGCCCACCGGTAGGGGTTGATGTCGACCAGCTTGGGACGCCGAAAGAACAGGTCCACCGACGCGGCACCATGCTCCAGCGCAACGGAGGCGTTGTCGAACGCAGAGGCGCCGGCGCCCAGGACCGCGACTCGTTTCCCAGCGAGCGCGTCGAAGTCGATGTCCCAGCGGGTGTGGGCGTAGCAGGTGCGAGGCAGGGCGTCCTTGATGAACGACGGTACGCACCAATCTCCCGAGCCCTCGATGCCCGTGGCGAGAACCACCCGCCGAGCAAACCGGGTCTGCGCCGTGCCGTCGGAGCCGCGCAGACCCACCTCGAACGCGGCTTCCTCTTCATTCCAGGTCAGCGCTTCGACGGTTGTGTCGGGAAGCACCGGTAGCTTCAGAAACCGTCGATACCAGCTGAGATACGCCGCCCAGGTCTCCTTGGGAATGAGCCCCAGCTCCTCCCACGCTCCCTCGCCGTGCTGCGCCTCGTACCAGGCCTGAATCGTGAGGTTCGGGAGTCCGAGGTCTGGCCCGGTCACGTGTTTGGGCGTTCGCAGGGTCCGCATCCTTGCGAAGCTCAACCACGGACCGGCACGATCGAGAGGATTCCGATCGACGAGCAGAACGGACTCGACCCGTTCCCGACGAAGGGCGCTCGCAATCGCCAGACCGCCCTGCCCCGCCCCGACGACCAGCACGTCGAGCACCACCTCTCCACTCGAACTCCGGCGCGGCTTCAGCCAATCCCCCTTGGGGTACTGCAAGCGGTCAAAGTCTCGCTCGAGCGCCGACTCGAGCGCCTGGAGTCCTGCTGGATTGCTCGAGCCACTCACGCGCCTGGATTGTGTCATGCGCGGGCCGCTTTTTCACCGCCACCCGAACGGCGTTTCGTCGACGCACCAGCTACGTGAAGATCACCTGGCCGCCATCGGAGACATCGTAGAACTCGCCGACGGTCAGCACGTTGCGGATCTGCGGGACGAGGTCGTCCTTGCCGAACCCAAACATCTCCATCGCCAGCTTGCACGCGTACATGTCGACGCCTGACTCGTCGAGCATCTTCAACATTTCCCTGGGCGCGGGGATGTCCAAGTCCTTCATCTTCTTGGTCATCATCTTGGCCGCGATGGCCTCCATCCCCGGGAGCCCCGCCACGACCGTGGGCAGAGGGTTGGCGGCATTCCCTGCGAGGTTGACGTGCAGATGATCGACCTTCTGATCGTGGACTGCGTTGAGACCATAGAAGGTGAAGAACATGTTGGCTTCGATGCCGGACTGCCGGGCACCACTGGCCAGGATGAAGGCGGGATAGATCTCATCGAGGCCACCTTTGGCCACGATGATGGACATTTTCTTCTGCGGCATTCTTAGGGCTCCTGTTAGAGGCATCCGACGGGTTTGGGGACACCGGCGAGGCGAGCGATGGTCTTGCCGGGTGCCTGAGGAAAGAGGGCATAGACCTCTCGGGTCGACAGGCCCGTGACCCCGGTGATCTTGCGAATGTTCGGGGTCGATCCGGACTCCAGATACTCGGACCGCACGCGCTTGACGAGACTCATGTGCGCCTCACTCAACGACAGCCCGAGCTCGGACGCAGCGCCGTGGGCAACCTCCGGAGTCCACTCAGCATCGGGCAAGAACCGACAGTCATCGGGGATCTCCGCCGCGGGGGTTCGAGGCACCGGTGCGGGCTGGGGCTTGCCATTGGGCTGGGGACGCTTTACGGGCGCGAGCTGTTTTCGGGACATTCGGGGCGCCCGAGCCACGGCACGCCCCACCTGACTGAGAAGGTCGAGACCGAACGCAAGCCCGCGTTGCACGTTCTTGTCGCCGCTGACAGCTCGCATCAACCCGAGCACCCCCACCGGGTCTCGACGCTCTGCACTCGAGAACGTGTCGGCGGCAGCTCGGGCGGCGGCCATCACCGAGGGCTGGGTCAGACCGCGCACGGTGTCGAGGATGTTCGCGGCGTTGTCCGCGAGTTCGTGCAGGTCGCCAGGGTCGTAGTCCTCGACCACCCGCTCGACGAGGTACTTGAGCTCCCGCAGAAACGCGAAGTAGCCGCGCTTCTCGAGGAACTCCAGTTGCTCGATGCTGGTGCGCAGGACATCACCTGCCATCGCCCCCGCTTCGTCGCGCAGCTCCACGAGCGGACGCTGCGCGTCGACCAGGATCTGCAGCTGGCGCGAGATGTCGTCGAGCTTGGCTTCGACTGCGTCGAGCCGGTCGTTGGCTGAAGCTGTGCTCATGCCTGTTTCCCCGCCATGAGCATCCGGTGGTCCAGCCCCATGTCTTCGCCTTTGAGCAGCAGGTTCCAGTAGACCCACTTGAACCCCAGCTTGCCCCAGTGGTTGATCGCGGTCTCCTCCAGCAGCGAGAACGGGCCGACTCCGGGAAAGGGATACCGCCCCGGCAGAGGCTCCGTGTCGTAGTTGAAGTCGATCAAGATCGCCTTGCCGAACCCAGTCTCGATGAAACAGTTGGTGTGCCCGTCGAACGCCGGCAACGGAAGCAGCCCCTCGATGTGTCGAACCACGTTCTCCACGACGACCTCTCCCTGAAAGTGCGCGACGGAACCGGCCTTGGATGCGGGAACGTTGGTGGTGTCGCCCAGCGCGAAGATGTCCGGCTGCCCCTCGACCTGGAGGCTGTGTTTGTCGGTAGGTAGGAATCCGTTGCCGTCGCCCAAGCTGCTCTTCTCGACCCAGTCACTGCCGTAGTGCAGCGGCACAGCGACCAAGATGTCGAAGTCGAGGGTTCGGCCGTCGTAAGCCTCCATCACCCCCTTTTCGCCGTCCACCTTGCTGGTGTTCCAGTTGGTCTCCAGGGTGATGTTCTTCCGCTCGAGCAGGGCGCCGAGTTCGGCCGCGGCGCGGGGCTTGGTGAACGCGGCATCCAGAGGGGTCGCATAGACGATCTCGACCGCGTCTCGCATGTTGCGTTCGTGGAAGAAGTGGTCCGCGAGAAACGCAAGTTCGAGCGGCGCCACCGGGCACTTGATCGGCATCTCGATGGGGTTGATGACGAACCGTCCGCCCTTCCATCCCTCCAGCGCACGGCCCAGTGCGGTCGCGCCTTCGAGGGTGTAGAAGTCGAAGACCGTCTCGTTCCAGCCCGCGCCGAGCATGCCCTCGGTCTTCGCGGGAACCGTCTTGGCCCCGGTGGCGACCACGAGCACGTCGTAGGCCAACCGGCTGCCGTCACAGAACACGATCTTCTTTGCGCTCGCGTCGACGGTGTCGACCTCTGCGACACGAAAGTCCACGCCGTCCGGGAGGAACTCGTCCCTGGGCCGCACCACCTCGGTGGGGCGATAGAGGCCAAACGGCAGGAACAGCAGGCCTGGCTGGTAGATGTGATCGTTGTCGCGGTCGACGACCGTGATGCGCCACGAGTCGGGAACCCGCGCCCGCAGCTTGTTGGCCATGAGGGTGCCGCCGGTTCCGGCACCGAGAATCACGAGGTTTTTCATGCGAGGCGGCCGCTGAAGCAGCGCCATGAAGGTCGTCACGCCGGCCGGCTCGTTGTCAGCAAAACTTGCGTCCGAGACGACGAACCGGGCGGCCGGGGCAGTCAAATTTGCCGGATTCGACGAGCCCCCTCATGCGGGGCTCTACAACTGGGGAGCGCCGTACATCGTGCGCCAAGCCGGATCGAAGACGTACTCATCATCCACGATCGGGGAGTCCCCAGACACGACCACCGAGCAGTGCGGGTAGCCGTTGGGTGTCTGCACGATGAGGCGATGCGAGTCGCCGTACGGCGGGGCCATCGTGTCCGCGATGACGGGCATTCCCGGCAGTCCGGCGGACTCCCACGCCCCCAGGTGGCCGGCGTGCTGCTCATCGGCCACATGCGAAAGCCCGTACATCACATCGACCGGAGTCATCGTCGAGTCGTCGACGTTGCCCCACCCGCCCGAGTGCATGGCTGCGCGGTGGAAGGGTCGCCGGGTCGCAAACAAACCGCTGCTCGAGGCACCGTGCGAGATGCCGGCGATGATGACGTGTTCGTAGCGGATTCCCCCCGCGCCATCGAGGTAGAAGCCCCAGTCTCCGCCGGGATGCACTTCGTCGAGGTGCTCGAGGATGGTGACCACGCGACCCTCGGCGCTGTCGGCCCGGCTGATGTCGATCACGGGGGAGTGGTCTTCGCCGATGAGCGCCTCCCACCGGGTGTTGGTGTTGCAATCGGGGCTGCCATCACAGCTCCAGTCGTTGGCGTAGTGGGGTTCGACCACATGGAAGCCGTAGCCAGCGAGATGAGCACCGAAGTTGCGCCAGGCCGCGGGCGTGTTGGTGAAGCCCGACAAGAAGAAGACGAGTTTGCCTTGTGGTTCGGCGCGGGTATCCAGATGCGCGTATTGCAGCGCGATCGCGTCCTCAACAGTGGGGTCGAGTTCGGCGGGGTCGAGCTCGAACTCGTAGAGCTGGGGGTCGGTGAGGTCGACGTCGGGAAAATCGGGGTCACCGCCGCTGCTACTGCTGCTCGTGTCTCCTGAAGGGTCGGTCGTGGTCGGGACCGTGGTTTCGTTCGTAGTCGACTCGGTGGTGGTCGACCCTTCGCTGGTGCTGGTCGACCCTCCGTTGGTGCTCGGCTGCCCGGTATTGCTCGGCGAGGTCATGGCGCCGCTGGAGTCCGAGACCTCAGTGTCGGTCCCTCCGCCTCCGCCGCACCCAGCGACCACCGCCGCACAAAGAATCCAACCGGTTCGCATGTGGACAGGGTATCGCGGCAACGCGACGTGCTCGCCGAGGACCGGGCCCCGCTGCAGGCAATCAGGTCGACAACAGGCATGAGCGTAAGCTGCCCCTCGCTCGGATCGCTCGTGGGCTACTTCGCAAGCTTGGCCAGCGCCGCCACGTCGGCCGCATGCTCGGCTTCGGTTTGCGGCGCGTCGGTACACAGCCTCGCGGAGTCGTCGTGGTCGCACAGCCACTTCTGGTGCTGCCACGTCTTCATCGTATCGACGCGGGCCCATAGCGCCGGGGCGCCCGAGGTGGCGCCTTCGGCCGCAAGCTTGCGTTGGAGATGTGCCATCGACGCCCACACATGCAGATCTCGGTTTTCTGGGGCGAGTTTGAGCGCAGTATCAAACGTCCCGATGGCCTCAGTGGCGATCGAGAACCGGGTCCCCACCTCCACATCTCGCCGGAACGGATCCGCCGTGGCCGGGTCAGGAAACAGCGGCTCGAACTGAGCTTGGCCAAGGCGGAGCCAACCTGCGACGTCCTCGGGGAACAGCTCCGTTTGGAGCCGCTGCAGTTCGCGCCGTCGAGCCGGGTCGCCGCACGAGCCTTCGAAACGACCGAGAATCGTGATCGTCTCGCTCGTCTTCGGGTCCTCGGCGTCGAACTTGGTCTTGTAGTCGCCGAGGTTCTTCTTGCACCGCGCGGTGCTGACCCGCTCCTGCTCGGCACGCGTCGCTTTCCACCAGTGCTCCACCCGATCGGTGCCCCTCGGCGGTAGTGGGCTCTTCGCCTCGGGTACCGGCGGCGGCGGTGCTGCGGCTGCTGGCGCCAGGCCTTCGTCCTCGAGCTCCCCTTCAGGCGGTGGGGGTGGCGGCGGCGGCGGAGCGAAGACATCCGCGCTCGCGGCAGGGCTGAACGCCGACACGCACTCGACCCCCGCATCGGCGAGCGAGGCAGCGAGCGAGATCCATTCCCGATACCGAACGTCTTCGTCCGGCTGCAACAGCGCACACGTGTTGCTGGCGAATCCAATGCGCTGGGCGACCTCCCGGACCGCCTCTGCCCGCTCGAACGGGCGGTGGTTGACCGTCAGAGAGTCCTTGTTCCAACGCAGGGTCGGCGGCGGCTCGCGGACTCCGGTCTCGAGGTCCACCGGCTCGCCTGCAAGGAGATGAACGGCCTGCGTCTCTCCAGCATTCGTCACGGCATAGTCGAGCTCCCGGAACCCCGTCGCGCGCGCGGTCGTAAGCACGCGTCGCAGGGTTGTGAGGCTGACGTTGGCATCTGCAAACAGGACGAGCCCGCGGTGAACGCCGCCAAACATCGGCGGTTCGGAAGAGGCCCACTGGTCCGTCAGAGCGACCGCGAGCTCCTCCACGAGTTCGGGTCCCCCCTTGTCGAGTTCGCCTTCCGACAGCGCCATCAGCTTCGTGGTCGCTCCACCTGTGCGGCCAACCCAGAGCGCATCCGTGGTCATCCAGATGGCGACAAGACCACTGGAGATTCCCGTGTTGGTCGGTCGGCTCAGCTCCGGCAGGGCCACCGTCGGCATCTCCGGCTCGGCAGACGGCGGCGTCTCGCTCGGAGTTGCCTCGGGGGCAGCTGGGCTGTCCGGAGTCTCTGGACGGTCCGGGGTCGCCGCAGGCGTCGTGCCGCCATCGCATGCCAAAGCCAGAGTGAGCCCGAGCCAGAATGGTCGCATCCGCGCAAGGGTAGCGTTGTCCGCCGATCCTTGTCATCGAACGCTCGCGCCTCAGTCATGCGAGACGCGCTAAGCTCGAGCGATGCGAATCGTGGCCGTCGCTGATACGCACACGTTTGAGGGCGACCTCGGCCCGGTGCCCGAAGGCGATGTCTTCGTGCACGCGGGCGACATGCTGCGCGGCGGCACGCTCGAGGAACTCCGAGGTGTAGCGAGCTGGATCCGCGGGCTTCCGCATCGACACAAAGTGATCGTCGCCGGAAACCACGACTGGTGTTTTTCACGCCAACGAAGCGAGGCCTTGGCGCTGCTTGGCGATGCTCACTACCTCGAAGACTCCGGCCATCGCATCGAAGGCGTGGATTTCTGGGGCAGCCCGTGGCAGCCCGCCTACAACGATTGGGCCTACAACCTCCCGCGAGGAGACGCGCTCGCGCGGAAGTGGGCCCTCATCCCGGACACCACCGATGTGCTCATCACCCACAGCCCCCCGGCGGGTGTTGGAGACCGTGGGCCAGTCCACGGACGACATGGCTGCCACGACCTCCGACAACGCGCGGACGCCATCGAGCCCGCGCTGCATATGTTCGGCCACATTCACCAGGACGGCGGGGCCTGGCAAGGCCCGCGGATCTGCTACGCCAACGTGACCACATGGGAGTGCGAACGGGCCCCCTCGGTCTTCGACTACGACCCGACGACCCGCGTGGTGTCGCTCGTCGCGGTCCCGCCTGCGCGGACGTAGCCGGCTACGGCCGCAGCTTTGCGACCATCTGTCGCCGCTCACCGGCGATGTCGGCAGCGAAACCGCAGACGACGATGCTGCCATCCGCATCCACCGACAGCTCCGAAACTCCCCCACGCACCGAGTCTCGGGCGTTGAACACCCGAGTCCAAAGCTCGTCGCCAGACGCATCGAGCCTGCGAACGAGGGGAACGAATTGATTCGGAAGATCGCCGATGAGACTGCCGCCCGCCACGATGAGATCCCCTGAGGGATCGACGATAATCGAGCTGTAGAAGGCTCCCTGCGACTCCGCGCCCAGGTAGCTGGGTCTCGAGTCCTCGAGCTGGCCGTCCCGACTGACCCGGTACAGCTGCGCGAGCAGGGGAAAGTCCTCCCCATCGTTCCAACCTACCGACCAGAGCACCGAATCCTCGTTGCCCGGATCGGCGATCGCGACCCCCGCAAGGTAGGTGTTGTTCACGGGGTCCGGCGGGACGTGAGCGACAGAGGTCAGCGGTGAGGTTGTCGTAAAGCCCCGGAGCGTCGCACCATCTCGGCCGTACCCAGCGACGTACGTCCCGTGTTCGTCCGTGACCACATCGCGGAGGTAGGACTGGGTCTGCACGGGGTCGCTGCCGACACTGTCGTCGGTGCCCGCCAGGGCAAGCAGGGGGGAGTACGTCAAGGCGTGTGTACTGACCCCGGACCCGTCGCCCTGAAAACCGGCGACCGTGACCACCCCTGGACTCGTCGTGACGGCCCGAAAACCGCTGCGTTCCCCGGTGGATGAGACCACGATATCCCCAATGGGCACGCCATCCGCGTCGACCTGCGCCACCCAGCCGCTCGACTGAACGTTGTTGATCGCGTCCTGATCTCCAACGACGTAGATGCGCCCCATCGCGTCGACGTCAAGGCCACGAACACTGTCGTCGCGTTCGGTCGTAACCAGGTCAACGTTCAACTCAGGCGCCCCGTCGGGCGAGAAGCGAACCAGGTTCGCCTCGCTCTGAAACGCACCTTCTTTTCCGACAAACCGGCTCCCGCCCGCCACGATGGTCCCACCTTCGAGGACGACCACGGCGTTGAGCGTGTTCGTGTCTGTACCCGGGACGTTTGGAAGGGTTTCAACCCACAGTAGCGTGCCGGACTCCCGGCAGTCGCGGTTGCAGCCGTCCCCATCGACGTCGTTGGCGTCGTCGCAATCCTCCCCGGCATCCGTGTTCCCGTCGCCGCAGCTGGGCTCGGTCGCGGTCGTACTGCCGTCGGCCGCGGTCGTACCGGTCGTCCCCACGGACCCCCCACTCGAACCATCCGTGCTTCCCGAGGTGGACCCACTGGAGGACTCCGCCGCCGCCTGTGTCGAACCACTCTCGTCCGCTCCGGTGGACCCCTCGCCCACCTCTCCCTCGTCGACAGGATCCGCGAAACAGCCGAGGCTGAAGAGGGAGACAAGCAAGCAAGTACGGCGCACGGAGCCACAGCATACCGGAGGCGCTCTCCGACCTCGGCGTCGAGCTCCGCCGCATCGTCTCGTTCGTGCACATCAGCGGTTTTCTCGCGATCGCAAGTTCGGTCAAGAACCGCCCGCGTGCCCCTGATAGGGTCCTTTCGTGGCCACAACGCTCGAGGACCTGCTGCCCACGATCAACGCGATCGCCTCCGATCGTGGTCGAGCGTCGCCGCTCGCCGAGCTTGCCGCAGATGCCCAGCGCTCCCCGACACACTTCCAGCGAACGTTCGCCAAGCTCGTCGGCGAGTCTCCCAAGCGCTACGACACGCGCCTACGGCTCGAAGCCGCCGCGATGCTGCTCATCTGCAGCGACACGGCGGTGTTGGACATCGCGCTGGAGGTTGGATTCGAAAGCCACGAAGGATTCACGCGGGCATTTCGCTCGCACATGGGCGCCTCGCCCCGCGAGTTTCGACGCAACCACGCCCACCTCTCCCCAGCCGCGCTCGACCGACATGCGAGCGTCGTCCGCCACGTTGGGCCGTGCATCGGCCTGTATCGCATGTCCACCCCAGACACTTCGCCAAGCACTTTGGAAGACGACTCATGAGCTACGAAATCGTTCGCACCCCCCTGGAAGCCCAACCAGTCCTGTTCTGCAGCGGCCGCGTCTCAAAGGACGAGATCGCGACCCTGCTCGGACAGCTGTTGCCCAAGGTCTTCGGCTACGCCACCGAATCCGGCGCCACCATGGTGGGTCCGCCCTACGTTCGCTACCTCGACTTCGGCGAGAACGAAATCTCTCTCGAAGCCGGACTGCCGGTCGCACCAGGCGCAGTCGGCAAAGACGACATCAAACTCGGTGAGCTCCCCGCCGGCCCGGCTGCATCGACGATCCACACCGGACCCTACGATGGGCTTGGCGCCGCGCACGAGGCACTTCAGGCGTGGGCCGCCACCCACGGGGGGCCCAGCGGTGCGCCGTGGGAGGTCTATCTGACGGATCCGGGAGAGGTCCCGAACCCGGCCGACTGGAAGACCCAGGTGTTCTTGCCGATCGGCTCCTGAGCCCTTTATCCGGTTTCTAACCGGGTCATTCTCCGGGCACTCCCCGCGTCAGACCGGCGGAGAAAAGCGGTACGTTCCGGCCCATGGCAGTCCGTCTCGGAGATACCGCACCCGATTTCGAAGCCCCCAGCACCGAGGGCACGATCAGTTTCCACGAATGGCTCGGTGACTCGTGGGGAATTCTTTTCTCCCACCCGAAGGACTTCACGCCGGTCTGCACGACGGAGCTGGGCATGGTCGCCAAGCTCAAGCCCGAGTTCGACAAGCGCAACGTCAAGGCCGTCGGACTCTCGGTCGACAGCGTCGAGGACCACAACAAGTGGAAGGGCGACATCGAGGAGACCCAGGGCGCAGCGCTCAACTACCCGCTCCTCGCGGACCCCGACCGCACGGTCGCCAACCTCTACGACATGATCCACCCCAACGCGGACAACACCCTGACGGTGCGCTCCGTGTTCATCATCGGGCCCGACAAGAAGGTCAAGCTCACGCTCACCTACCCCGCCAGCACGGGCCGCAACTTCGATGAGATTCTTCGGGTCATCGACTCGCTGCAGCTCACGGCCGACCACAAGGTCGCCACTCCGGTGAACTGGAAGGACGGAGACGACTGCATCGTGGTCCCTTCGATCTCCACCGAAGATGCCAAGAAGCAATTCCCCAAGGGCGTGACCGAGGTCAAGCCGTACCTGCGGACCACGCCGCAGCCGAACAAGTAGTCGCCGAGCGCCGAGCGCACGACCGGCGGGAATGTGGACCCGCCGGTCGGAGTTCGGATGAGGGTGGACGACGAACGAGCGAAGCCGAGCGATGACGAGATGGTCCGGGTCTATTCCGCGACAGGCATCGTGGAGCTCGAGTTGTTGGAAGCTGCGTTTCGCGCCCACCAGGTCCCATACGTCGTCCGCTACAAGATGAGGTACATGGAGCCGAGCTTCGCGGGGGACGAGCTTCGGATGTCCCACCTGCTCGTGCCGGCATCGAGAGCAGCTCGAGCGCAGGCGCTGTTGATCGGCCTCGGCCTGGCCGAAAACGAGGATGCGGCGCGAAGCTGAGCGGTCTCGGGGCGGCGCCGGTCATCCAGCCGGTAACCAGCGCGTCCGCGGTATCGTCCTGCGGTCGTCATGCCGCAGCTGTCCGTCCTCGATCTCGCGCCCATCATCCGTGGTGGTTCTGTGGCTGCGACGCTCCGGAACACCGTCGAGCTCGCGCAACACGTCGAGCGCCTGGGCTACCACCGCTTCTGGCTGGCCGAGCATCACGGCATGCCCGGCATCGCGAGTGCGGCAACAGCCGTCCTCATCGGGCACGTGGCCGGTGCGACGTCGACCCTTCGTGTCGGCGCCGGCGGCATCATGCTTCCCAACCACGCGCCGCTCATGGTGGCCGAGCAATTCGGCACGCTCGAAGCGCTCTACCCACGCCGCATCGACCTCGGCCTCGGTCGCGCCCCGGGCTCCGACGGCCCAACCGCACGAGCACTGCGTCGCACGATGCACGCCGATCCCGACGCCTTCCCGCAGGACGTCCAGGAGTTGATCGGCTACTTCGAGGGAAGCGGCGCAGTGCAAGCGGTGCCTGGCGGTGGCGCCGACGTCCCGATCTGGATTCTCGGCTCGAGCTTGTTCGGAGCCCAAACCGCGGCGGCACTCGGGCTGCCCTACGCGTTCGCGTCCCACTTCGCCCCGGGCCAGATGATGGAAGCGATCAGCCTGTACCGACAGAGCTTCCGCCCCTCCAAGCAGCTGTCCAAGCCGTACGTCATGCTGGGCTACAACGTCATCGCGGCCGACACCGACGACGAAGCCCGCCTGCTCGCGACCTCGCTCAAGCAGGCGTTCGTCAACCTGCGGCTGGGCCGTCCCAGCACCCTGCCGCCGCCCAACCCAAGTTTCGACGAGCAGCTTCCCCCGCAGGCCCACGCGCTGCTGGACTCGGTGCTCTCCGCATCGGCGATCGGCTCCCGTGAGACGGTCCGTGACGCGACCCATTCCTTTGCGACAAAGACCGGTGCCGACGAGCTGATCGTGACTTCGATGCTCTACGACCACGCGGCGCGTCTGCGCTCGTTTGAGTTGCTTGCCGAGCTGCGGGGCGACCTCGCGGCCTGACAACGGCGCGCAGACCGGATACAACGCCGGAGCACCGTCGTCATGCTCGCCGTCATCTCCCCCGCCAAGAACCTGGATCTGTCTCCCGTCGACCGCAAGATCGACACGACGCAGCCGGCGCTCATGGCCGACGCCGAGTCGCTCATGAAGACAACCCGTGGGCTATCGCAGACCAAGATCCGCGAGCTCATGAACCTGTCCGCGAGCCTCGCCAAGCTCAACTACGACCGGTACCGGGCGTTCGAGCTGCCCTTCACCGAGGACAACGCGCAACCGGCCGCGCTCATCTTCAACGGTGATGTCTACCGTGGGCTCCGCGCTCGCGAGCTGTCGCCGGAGGACCTGGACTACGCGCAGCACCACCTCGCGATCTTGTCGGGACTGTACGGTCTGTTGCGCCCGCTCGATCTCATGCAGGCCTACCGGCTCGAGATGGGGACGCGCCTGCCGACGCGGCGTGGCAAGAACCTCTACGAGTTCTGGGGCGACCGGGTCGCGGCGCAACTCGACACCGCCCTCGAGGGCCACGAGGACGACACCTTGGTGAACTTGGCCTCGAACGAATACTTCAAGGTCGTGCGGCCGCGACACTTCAAGCGGCCGGTCGTCGAATGCGTGTTCGAGGACTGGAAGATCACCCCCGACGACGGAAAGGTCATCAGCTTCATGGCGAAGGTCGCTCGCGGCGCGATGGCTCGCTACATGATCACCGAGCGCGTCGATCGGGCCCAGGGGCTGCAGGACTTCCGCGCCGACCGCTACCGCTTCGCCGCCAAGGCATCGACCCCGACACGCCTCGTCTTCCGCCGCAAGTTCATCCCCGCAGGCGCCGCGTAGCCTACGGGCAGTTGCCGGAGGTGACCATGTCGCCGCTGACCGGGACCCCGTCGCCGGCAACATCCGAGAACACGAGCGGGACGGACTGGCAGTAGTACCCACCGCAGTCTTCCATCCGCATGACGTGGGCGTGCCGCCCGGTTGACCACCCCGTGGACCCAGACAGACCGACCTGCGACCCGATCGATACGTTCTCACCGACGCCGACCGAGACCTCCTGCAGGTGCATGTAGATCGATTTCGTGCCGTCGGCGTGCAGCATCGTGACGTAGTTTGCGAGCGCCGAGCACTCCATGCCGCCGCCGTTGTAGCAAGGGTCGCCCGGACCGGTTTCGTCGAACACATGCGTCACGACGCCGTCCGCGATGGCGACCAGCGGCGAGCCCAACGGAAGGCCAAAGTCGAACGCATACGCAGACGTTCCGTTGTGGCTCAGCGCCCCGTTGTTGCCCTGCGTCACCTGGGCCGTCGTTCCGCACGGCAGCGGAAGGTAGAAGCCATCGAGCTCGGGCGGCTCGTCCGTGGTGCATTCCACAAGCGATGACAGCACGTAGCCCTGGACGGCCGGGTTCTGAATCTCGTACCAGAGGTCGACCCCCTCGATCGACTCCCCCGTTGTCTCGCCGAGCACGTCGACGATCGCCCCGTTGGCCAGGGACCCTACCGGAGCGTTTGCGGTCGAAGCGTCGGGCCGGACGTTGAGCGTGAGCCCCGCTCCGACGTCGACCCGGACCCGCGGGCAGTCGTTCTCCTCGCCGGTGGAGCTCTCCGCCGGCTCGCCGGTCCCCGTGCTGCTCCCGGGGTTCGTAGGATCCAGGCTCGTCCCCTCGGCGGAAGACGCGGAGGAGGTCGTGCCCAGTGACGTCATCGCGCCACTGGAGGATTCCGGCGCCTCGGTCCCCGGGCCACCGACCTCGGCGGCGGTCGTCCCGCCCGTGATGTCCGGATCGAACGCCTGACCGGTCGCGCCTTCCTCGGAACCACACCCAGTCAGCAGGAGGGAGATCCCAACGACCGTCCACTTCGAGCCCATGGATGGAGTCTACACCCCCGCAGAACCTGCTCTCGACGCCGGCCCAGGGGCGCCGCATGATCGCGGCCATGGAGCCGAAGTCCGAATACGCCGCATGCGGCGTAGGGTTCGTCGCCGCCCGCAATCGTGTCCGTTCGCACGCGATCGTCCGCTCGACGCTACACGCGCTACGCCGGGTCGAGCACCGCGGCGCTGTTGGTCACGATGGACGAAGCAGCGACGGCGCCGGCGTCATGACGGACATCCCGTTCGCCATGCTCGGACACGAGCCGGGGACGGTCGCCCTCGCGACCCTGTTCCTGACCCCCGACGCCACCCGCCGCGAGCGCGCCCTCGCGGTGTTCGAGTCGACGTTCGAGTTCTTGGGGATGCCGGTGATCGGGTACCGCGACGTACCGTGCAACCTCGACGTCCTCGGCCCCGAAGCGCGCGCGAGCTGTCCGGTGATCGTGCAGGCGACGCTGCAACGGCCCGAGTCCGCCCGCAACGACGCATCGTTCAACGCGAAGCTCTACCGAGCCAAACAAACCACCCGCAACAAGCTCAAACGCGCCGACGCGTGGAAGGACTTGTTCTTCGTCTCCCTCTCGACAACGACTGTCGTTTACAAGGCCTTGTGCCGGGGCGTTGACCTCGACCAGTTCTATCCCGATCTGGCCAACCCTCGTTTCGTCAGCCGCTTCGGGCTGTTTCATCGCCGCTTCTCCACCAACACCCGGAGTTCTTGGGATAAGGCCCAACCGTTTCGTCTCATCGCACACAACGGTGAGATCAACACCGTGGCCGGAAACCGGTCCTGGGCTCACTCGCGCGAGCGGGCGTCCGGGCTCGGACGAGACGAGCTTCTGACCCGAACCGAGATCAGCGATTCGGGCAGCCTCGGCGAGATGGTCGAGGCGCTGAAGTACCGCTCGAGCCTGCCCCATGTCGACGACATCCTCGCGATCATGGTGCCCGCGGCGGACGCGACGGCCGAGTACTATCGTTTCTGGGGCCGCGCGATGGAACCGTGGGACGGCCCCGCTCTGCTCGCGTTTAGCGATGGCCAGAGTGTCGGCGCACGCCTCGACCGCAACGGTTTCCGCCCGGCACGATGGAGCATGACCGCCGACGCCTTCTACCTGGCGTCGGAGGCCGGTGCCTTCGAGGTCGACGAGAGCGCAGTGGAAGCCAAAGGCACCCTGCAGGCCGGCTCCGGGGTCACAGTCCGGCTGGCCTCGGGAAAGGTCCACATGCGCGAAGCCAGCGAGACGAGACGCAACGCCGGAGCGAGCTTCGATGCGCGTCTGGTCCCGATCGCCGACGCGCCGGCCCAGCTTCATCCCGACGCCCAGGCCTCCATCGGTGCACCAGTCGCTGAGCTTCTCGACCGACAGGCCCTGTTTGGCGTGACCACCGAGGAACGCACCCGGATTCTGGCGCCCATGATGGCGACGGGGAAAGAGCCCATCGGCTCGATGGGGAACACCGCCCGCCCCGCGATCTTCTCCGATCAGCCGCGCTCGTTCTTCGACTTCTTCGCCCAGGACTTCGCGCAGGTCACCAACCCTCCGCTCGACTACCTGCGGGAGGCGATGGTCACCAACCTCGCGACGCACCTGGGACGGCGGCCCAACATCTTCGCGCCGGCCGAACTCATCCCGCCAACGCCGGCGCTCGAACTCGCGGACCCGGTCCTGCGGCTCGAGCAAGTGGAAGTACTGCGGGCGATGAGCCTGCGACTCCCCACCGGGTTGCGCACGCTCTCCACCGAGATTGCGATCACGTATTCGCGAGAGGGTGGCGGGGACGCATTGCGGGAGGCCTTGCTGCGGATCGGACAATCGGCGCTCGACGCTGTCCGCTCGGGAACGTCGGTCCTGATCCTCTCCGACCGAGCAGCCTCGACGAGCCACCCTCCGGTCCCGAGTCTGCTGGCGCTGCGCTCGGTCGTCACGACCCTCAATCGAAACGGACATCGCCTCAAAGCGAGCATCGTCGTGGAGGCTGGCGACGTTCGCAGCACCCACGCGCTCGCATGCACGATCGGGTTCGGCGCCACGGCGGTCTGCCCCCGCTTGGCGCTGGAGATCGCCCGCTTCGAAGCGGACAGCCCCGAAGATGCCGAGGTCCGGGAGCGCAGATTGATCGACGCGCTGCTGGGCGGCCTGCTCAAGGTCATGGCCAAGATGGGGATTTCGGTCGTTCGCAGCTACCAAAGCAGCAAGCTGTTCACCCCGGTCGGCCTCGGTCACGCACTGGTCGAAGACTACTTCGGCACCACCCGCAGCCCGATGGGAGGCCTGGAACTCGAACAGCTCGGGGAGGTCCTGGAACGGTCATGGTCGTGGGCCGAACGTGGGGAACTCTCGGCGCCTCTGCCCTCGACGTACCAGCTCAAAGAGCGCAAAGGCTCCTGGCAAAGCGACGATCCAGGGCACGGGGAGCGGCATGTGATGACCGCCGAACGGAGCCGGCTGGTGCATGACCTCGTCCGGGGTCGACTCCGAGATCGGACCGAGTCGGAGATCTGGGGTCAATACCTGCTGCAGGCCGACGCCGTCGCGCCCGTGAACCCGCGCGACCTCCTGGCCCTGAGGGAGGGGAACCCGCCGGTGTCCTTGGACGAGGTCGAGCCAGCCGAGAGCATCATGCGCCGCTTCGGCTCCGGCGCAATGTCCTTCGGGGCGATCAGTGCCGAGTCTCAGCGGGACCTCTTCATCGCGATGCGATCCGTCGGTGCCCGTTGCAACAGCGGAGAAGGAGGCGAGAACCCGTACTACTTCAGCGACGGCATCACGGCGGTGACGAAACAGATCGCCTCGGGTCGGTTCGGCGTGACCGCCGAGTACCTCGTCACTGGCGACGAGATCGAGATCAAGATCGCCCAAGGTGCCAAGCCCGGAGAAGGCGGCCAGCTCATGGGCGTGAAGGTGGATGCCCAGATTGCGCGGGCTCGTTTCGCGACGGCCGGCGTCAGCCTGATCTCTCCCCCTCCGATGCACGACATCTACAGCATCGAGGACCTCGCCGAGCTGGTCTACGAGCTCAAGCAGCTCAGCCCGGGGACGGCCGTCTGCGTCAAGCTGGTCGCCGGATCCAACGTTGGAACGATCGCGTGCGGGGTGGCGAAGGCCGGCGCAGACATCATCCAGATCTCGGGAGGCGATGGCGGGACGGGGGCAGCTTCGATCTCGTCCATGCGCCACGCCGGCCTGCCCTGGGAGTTCGGCCTGCTCGACGTGCACGCACGCCTGGTCGAAACCGGCCTGCGCTCTCGGGTGCGACTGCGGGTCGATGGCGGGCTCAGCACCCCCGACGACATCGTCAAGGCTGCAACGCTGGGAGCCGAGGAGTTTGGGTTTGGCAAGGGTCTGCTCATCGCGCAGGGCTGCATCATGGCCCGCATCTGCGAGAAGAACCGCTGCCCGACCGGCATCGCGACCCACGACCCCAAGTTCAAGGCAAAGTACGCCGGGACGCCGGAACACGTCGTCGCATTCGTGACTCGACTCGCGGAAGGCGTCCGAACCCGCCTCGCCTCGCTCGGCGTTCGAACGCTCCAAGACATCATCGGTGCCCGCCAGTGGTTGTGCGCTGCGACGCGCCACGACCGGTTCATCGTCGAGCGGGGGCTCGACATCGGCCCGATGCTCGAGCCCATGGCCTGGCGGGCGCCGCAGCAGGTGCCCGAGCCGTCCACACCCGACCGGTCCCGGGAAGTCGCCCTCACCGAAGAAGTCCTGCGTCAGCTCGACGACAACGGGTCGGCCAACGTCTCGCGCGCTGTCACCAACCTCGACCGGGCCATGGGTGCCGGGTTGGCCGGCGCACTGGCTCAACGCGCCGCCCAGGTCCGCGCCACGAATCGGACCGAAGGCACAACGGCGGCGCTTTGGCCCAAGCCGGACGCAATCACGCTCGAGCTGTCCGGGAGCGCCGGGCAGGGACTCGCCGCATTCGCCGTGCCCGGGATGCGGATTGTTCTGCGGGGCGAAGCCAACGACAGCGTGGCGAAGTCGATGGCGGGCGGCACCCTCATCGTCCGCCCCGCGCCCGAAGCCCAGTTCGACCCCGCGCAGAACGCGATCATCGGCAACGGTGCCCTCTACGGGGCCACCGGGGGTTCGGTCTGGATCTACGGACGCGCTGGCGACCGATTCGCCGTCCGCAACAGCGGGGCCCGGGCCGTCGTGGAAGGCACCGGCCTGCATGCCTGCGAGTACATGACCGGAGGCGAGGTCGCGATCCTCGGAACGCTCGCCGCGAACGCAGGCGCCGGGATGACGGGGGGGCTCCTGTTCCTGCCCCGACAGCAGCAGCACCGGATCAACATCGACTCCCTGCAGGCCGTCGAGCTCGATGACGACGGCCTCGACCGGCTTGTCGGGTTGCTGCGCGACCACGCCGAGGCGACCGGGAGCGCGACCGCGAAACAGTGGCTCGCCGGATCCGACCAACTGCGCGAGGCGTTCGTGTGGGCTCGGCCGCGGTAGTGTTGGGCCCCTCCGAAGAGAGCTACGATGGCTGCCGTGAGCACCCCCTACGATCTCTACTACTGGCCCGTGTTGCCCGGCCGCGGAGAGGTCATCCGCATGATCCTCGAGGACGCCGGCGTGGCGTATCGAGATGTCGCGCGGGACGAGGGGTTCGCGGCAATCACCGCGGTGCGGGAGGGTGCCCTGGGCGAGCCTCGCCCCTACGCGCCTCCGGTGCTCAAACACGGCGACCTCGTGCTGAGCCAATCGGCGGTGATCGCTCGCTACCTCGGAGAGCGCCACGGCCTCGCGTCCTCGGACGAGCGTGGCCGGCTGCTCACCCAACAGCACTTCCTCGGCTGGTCCGACCTCATGGCCGAGACCCACGAGACACACCACCCCATCGCGGTCGGCCTGCACTACGAAGAGCAGCGAGACGCAGCCAAAGAGCGGGCCCACCACTTCCTCGCCAACCGCCTGGGCTCATGGTTGGACCACTTCGAGCGCATCGTGTCGCACGGCGAGGGCCACCACGTGCCCGGCGTCATGACCTATGCCGACTTCATGGCCCGCTTCGTCATCCGCGGTATCGAGTACGCATTCCCCAGCACGTTCGACCGACACCGGCCGCAGATCCCCTCGCTCCTGAGCCTGACTGAACGCGTCGAAGCCCGCCCCGCCCTGGCCGCCTACCTGGCCTCAGACAGATGCCTTGCTTTCAACGAGCACGGCATCTTCCGGCACTACCCCGAGCTCGACGCGTGAGCCCGGTCTGAGCCGGACTCACTCGAACGGCTGCGTGCAGAACTCGAAGTCGTCGACCTCGATGACGTGCAGCGCTGCCGTGGTCGGCGCGAACGATCCACCCATCAGGGAGACGTCGGCGATGGAGTAGTTCCCCGCGACGGCGGAACTCCCAATGAAGATGTGGCCGTTCCCGTCCGTGCTGTAGGAGAACGAAGCGACCCCGGCGGAGAAGTAGACCTCGAGCCACAACTCGGTCGCTCCTGCTCCCAAGTCGACGAACTGGAGCAGGTCGCCGTCAACTCGTGCGACGAGTTCGTTGTTGTTGGTGACGAGCAGCTCCACTGCGCCATCGGGGTCGTCGTCGGGAAACACCCTCAACAAGAACTGCGCCGCATCGTCCTGTGGGAGGGCCACGAGGTGCGCCGCCGCGAACCCTTCGGAGATGTCGACGTCGGCCATCTCGATGAACTCGAACGCATCGTTCCCTGGAGCGACCGAAAACCGCAGCCGGTCGCCGGACTCGGAGATGATCGGGGGCGCGCCGGAGAACTGAGTCCACGGCCCCTCCTCGACGACACCGTTGTCGAACTCATCGACGAACTCAGGACAGGTGACACCACCGGTGGTCGAGGACGTACTGGATGATGAGCTCACCGACGTCGACGAGCCTCCCGTTGAAGTCGATTCGGAGGCCCCGGTGCTGCCTGCGGAGCTCGAAGTGGATTCTTCACTCCCGGCGATGGTCGACGAGCCCACCATGGCGCTGGTGGTCTCGCTGCTCGACGGCCCACCGGTCGTGCTCATCGTGCCGGGCTGAGAGCTCGTGACGCCCGTGCTGCCCTCCTGCGGTTGCACACACTGGCCGGCCAAGCCTGGCGGCGCGCTGTCAGCATAACGAAAGCCCGTCTCACAGTTCGCGTCGACGAAGCTGCAATACCCATTCGGCTGACAACTCCCGGTCACGCCACTGGAGACACACTGCTCGTCGGTCTGACACTGGAAGATCGTGTCGCTGCTGCATCCCACCCCTGAGGCGGCGCAGGCGATCATCCACGCAACTCCAACCCGCATCCGAGACCGAGCATACCACGGACCCGCGACGCCCTGCCGCGCGCTACAGACCGGGCCCGGTCGCGTCGATGGCGGCGGAGCGAGGCCAATGCCGGCTCGCGCAGGCCGGCCCCGATTCACTCCTCGTCGCCGGTCCCGAAGCGGATCACATTTCCGTCGAGATCGCTGACGTGCATTTCTCGAATCCCCCACGGCATGTCCTTGGGAGCCATTCGAATCCTGGCGTGGGTGTCCACAAACTCCGTATGAAGTGCGTCGACATCCCGCGCAAAGATCATCATCCACGCGCCGGGCGTGCCCTGACAGCCCTCGCACAGGAAGACGACTGCGTCGCCGCGACTCACCGAGCCGAAGTCCGGAGGTTCGCCGTCCTCCCAGTCCACCTCGAACCCGAGCTGGTCTCGGTAGTAGCGGAAACTCGCCTGGAGATCGTGGACGTTGAGGATCGGACGCGGGGATGAGAGCTCGGCCTCGTCCTGCACCGCGCGTGCGGCCTCCCGCAGCGACTCCGGCTCCGAGGAGCACCCCAGCAACCCACCCAACAACACCACCGATCCGAGCCGACCCATCGTCAGAGCGTACCGCGACATCAGGGCGTGCATGACGCTGGCAGCCCGCGGTGAAACCCGGCGCGGCGGATCGCGAAGGGTTTTTCGCTCCTGGGTAGGAGCCGAAACGCCGCTGTACCAGGTGTACTGCAAGTTTTGGCGACACCGCCAGGAGCGAAAAAAACGAGTGAGACGTCGTGGTGGGTTTCACCACGGGCTGCGAGCGCCCCCGTTCTGGTATCGTCCGCGCCGGATGAACACCACGGCGGAGATGGTTCGCGTCAAAGAAGCCCTCGCGTGGGTGGATGCGCCGCGCTGCGTGCAGCTCAAGGCTGTCACCGCGAAGGGCATGCCGGTGGAGCTCGACGCGGAGCAGACGCGAAAACTCGCGGAACGGCTGCTGAAGCTCGCTGCGACGCTAGAAACGCTGCAAGCCGAACCCGCAGACGAGGCCTGAGCGGCGCGGCTCCCCCAGGGGTACGCGGGCCTGCTACAGTGCGCGCCGTGCTGAGCGTATCGCGCACCCTGAGCCTGACCGTCCTGTGCCTTGCACTGGGCTGCGACACGAAGCCCGCCGAAGCGCCCCCGACGACAGTCGCCAATGCCGGCAAAGACGGGAAAGCCTTCGACACCAAGGCCGAGACCAAAGGCGCGACGGCTACGGCCACGCCGGCGAAGACTCCGGCCGCGGCCAAGCCCGCGAAGCCTCGTGGAAAGCAGGTTCCCCCGCCGGAGTCCGTCGCAGCCGCGCCCGCCGACGCCAAGAAGACCGCAAGCGGTCTCGCCTACAAGATCCTCGAGCCCGCCCCCGCCGAGTCCACCGAGACCGCCGGCCCGAACGACAGCGTGAAGGTCGAGTACTCGGGTTGGACCACCGACGGCGTCACCTTCGACACCACCGAGGGTCGTGCCGCAACCACCTTCAAGGTCGGCCAGGTCATCCCCGGTTGGACCGAGGGCATGCAGCTGATGCACAAGGGCGAGAAGATGCGCTTCTGGATCCCAGAAGAGCTCGCCTACAAGGGCCGCAAGGGTCGCCCGCAAGGCATGCTTGTCTTCGACGTCAAGCTCGTGGAGATCATCGCCGCACCCAAGGTCCCCGACGACCTCGCGGCTCCGCCGGCCGATGCCAAGAAGACCAAGGGCGGGGTGTCCTACCGAGTGCTGAGCAAAGGCACCGGCACCCAGCATCCCGATCCCTGGGACCAAGTCGAGGTCCACTACTCGGGCTGGACGAGCGACGGCAAGATGTTCGACAGCTCCATCTCCCGCGGTAAGCCGGCCAAGTTCCCGCTCAACCGGGTCGTCCCCGGCTGGACCGAGGGCATTCCGACCATGGTCGTCGGCGAGAAGACCCGCTTTTGGATCCCCGAAGAGCTCGCGTACAAAGGCAAGCCCGGTCCCCAAGGCACGCTGGTGTTCGACGTCGAGCTGCTCACCATCGAAGATCAGCCCGAGCCGCCCCCGCCACCAGAAGTGCCCAAGGACGTCGCCGAAGCGCCCAAGGACGCCACCAAAACGGAGAGCGGCCTCGCCTACAAAGTGCTCACCAAGGGCAAGGGCACCGAGAAGCCAACGAAGGAAAGCACCGTCACGGTCAACTACTCGGGCTGGACCACCGACGGCAAGATGTTCGACAGCTCCATCACTCGGGGCAAGCCCGCCACGTTCCCGCTGGGCCGAGTCATCAAAGGTTGGACCGAGGGTCTGCAGCTGATGGTCGTGGGCGAGAAGACACGCTTCTGGATCCCCAAGGATCTGGCCTATGGCGATCAGCCGGGCAAGCCCGCCGGGATGCTGGTGTTCGATGTCGAGCTGATCGAGATCGGCGCGAAGCAGGCCAACCCGCATGGCGGTCGCCCTGGCAAGCCCGCCATCAAGCCCGCGCCGAAGCCCGGGGCAAAACCCGTGGCCAAGCCCGTGCCCAAACCAAACTGAGATCGCGCGCGCCAACTCACTGCACACGCCCCGTTCCTGGCCCCTCCTGGGTGGCACAGGCACGGGGCTTCGCAATTCCTGCAGCCGTCCTGTCACATGGCTGAGGTAGATTCTGCAGCGGCCCAACACCCGGAGTCGCCATGGATCTGACGTTCGAAGAGTTTCGCGACAGCCTCGCCAGCCGAAGCCGGCGGGCAAAAGTTCTCAAGCGCGATGGTCGGCACTTTTTTGTGCTGATCTCGCAGCAGTTCAGCAAGGAGGAGCTCGGCAACCTCTGCGATACGGCCACGGCAATTCGACGCCTGGACCGTCACGTAGATGGGCGCGACTACCTGCGGAACCTGCTGCGAGGCGCTCGCATCATGAACCTGTTCGCGCAGCCGAGTACGCGGACGGCCGAGTCGTTCGTGGCCGCCGCCGACAAGCTTGGGGCGACGAGCCGACTCGTGTCGGACATCCGCACCAGCTCCTTCTCCAAGGGAGAGTCGGTCGAGGACAGCGTGCGAACCCTGTCGAGCTTCTTCGACGCCATCGTCGCGCGTCACCCCGATGATGACTTTGGCGCCCGGGCGTCGTGGGCATTGTCGAAGACCAAGCGGACGATACCTGTGATCTCCGCCGGCAGCGGCAAGAGCCAGCACGTCACGCAGTCCCTGCTCGACTTTTACACGCTCCGCTACTCGCTGGCCGAGCGCGGCGGTGTCGACGGCAAGACCGTGATGATCGTCGGCGACATCGCCCGCAACCGCGCCGCTCGGTCGCTCGCGTACCTGCTGACCAAGTTCGACAAGCCGAAGATCCACTTCGTCTCGCCCGAAGCCCATGCGCCCGATGACGAGCTGCTGGCCTACATCCGAGGCCACGAGATCGAAGTCCAGGTCCACAACGCCATCGAGCCCGTGCTGCGCGAGCATGGAGAGGGCATCGACGCGATGTACATGACCCGCCTCCAGCAGGAGTGGGACAAAGGCAGCGCCGCCGGTCAGCCGGACGCAAACAAGAAGCTCGGCGCACCGGATGCGTTCATCCTGCACCACGAGTACCGCAAGCACATCCGACCCGACTGCGTGTTGATGCACCCTCTGCCGCGCGTCAATGAGCTTCCCGACGAATGGGAAGACCACCCCGGATTCGTGGTGTGGCGTCAGGTTCGCAACGGGATGTGGATTCGAGCCGCGGTGTTTGCCACGGTCTTCGGCGCCGACGCGGAGATCCGCGACCGAAGTCGCCGGCTGGGCCTCACGTAGTCGAGGTGGTGCTCGAGCGGCCTGTCGATGAGGCAGAGCTGCTCGAGTCGTCCGCCGTGGTCTCCGAGGAGCTGCTGCCCGACGATGAACTGCTCGAGGAGGAATCGCTCGAGGAGCTGCTGCCCGACGACGAGCCCGACGACGTCGTGCCGCTCGTCGTGCTTGTCCCGGTACCGCTCGTCGGTTCGTCACCGGTCGACGCGTCCGGAGCGACAAACCCCGTCGAAGGGGCGTCGGTCTCCATGAAGAACGGGTTGTCCTCGATGCAGGCCGGCAGAAGCACAAGGCCGAAGATCAGTCGCTTCATCAGAATCTCACTCTCACGCCGGCGCTGGTGGGCCCGATGATCGGACGCACGGAGATCGTGTCTTCGTCCATCGAATCGAGCGTCCCGTTGCTATCGCCCTTGTCGCGGCGGGCCGCAGCAATCACCCCGGTGGTGATCCCGGTGAGCAACGAGGCGACTCCGAATCCGGTCAACAACGCGCCGGGCAGGAGCGTGTCGTAGCGATAGCGACACCGACCGTTGAAGTCGACGTCATCGCCGGAGCACCGGTTCTTGACCGGCTTCTCTTCGAGGGCGAGCAGCGGAACGCCAGCTCCCAGCAGGCCTAGGCCCAGCATCGAGAACGTCCAGCCGGTAATGCGGAGCGCTCGGGTCTGCTTCTCGTTGTTCTCGATCAACGTGTAGCTGAGCAACTCCGAGCCGCCCCGGGGTGCCCTCACCGTTTCCACCACGTCGTTGTGGTTGCGCAGGGTGATCTCGAGGTCACGCAGACCGGGCTCGACTTCGAGTTCCAGCGGCGTCTTTCCGACCCGCTCGCCGTCGATCTTGACCTGCGCCCCTTCAGGCTCGGTTCGGATCGCGAACCGAGACGTATCCTCGGTTTCACTCGTCGCCTGCTCTCGATCGCCGTACGGGTTCTCGACGAACTCCAGCAGTGGCACCTTGAGCTGCTTGGCTCCGAGGACGAGGGCTTCAACCGCGTCGGGATAGCTGCAGATCTCGCAGGTCGAAGCCTCGTCGGCCTTGAGGTTGCCCGCCGCGTCGAAGAGCCGAACGGCAATCCCGTAGTCGCGGTCGATTGTCGAAAGCGCGGGCTGAACCACCCATTCGGCGTCCGCGTCCTCGGCGACCGAGTGGATGCACTCAAAATTCGTACAGTCCGCGCCGGTGGGACGGCCATCGACGAGCTCGACGTTCTTGTTCCTCAGTGCCGCCTTGATCTCGTCGCGGGCCTCCGAGCGCACCTCACTGGGCACGTCTCCTTCGGTGAGCAGGGGCATCACCGCCACCCGGGTCTTGCCCTTCGGCTTCGCCGCAAGGGCGGATAAGGGCGTCGCAGCCATACAAAAAGCCGCTACCAGCGCGGCACTTCGTAGCCCGGGGGTCCCCCCACACGTTCCGATCCGCTGCATTCCAGCTCCGAGCGTAACAACAATAGGGGTCTCCACGAAATTGCTGCGACGCCCACCGTTGTCTGTGAGACCCTAAAGGGGTCTTGTCGTCGGACCGCCCCGGCCGCAAAGCCCCACCACCACCACCTCCATCGGGAGGACTGCGGCATCGTGGGGGAGCGCCTCGAATCCAGCCTCCCGCGCTTTCCCCCGTGGGTGATCAGTCGACGCGTGTCCATCGCAAGCCGACAGACCCGCCACCGCCGCCGACGGAAGACCAGCGGACGGTCCGCCGATCGACCCCAAACGCGAGCTCCGAGGCGAGTTCGCGATACCGGACCCGAGGACGACGGTGGACCCACCCGCTCGGAGACGTGTTCACCGCCGTCGACGGCGTGACCGGCGATCGGGTCGTGCTGACCCTGCTGCATCCGGCCCGACAACTGACCGCAGGACACCTCGACGCCGCGCGCGCGACGGCCAATGTCCTTGGTGGCGTCATCGATGCATCGATCAACGGTGTGATCGATGTTGTCCCCTACCCCGACGACCGCATCGCCGTCATCACCGAGTTCCTCAACGCCAGCGCCCTCAGCCAGCAACTTGGGCGCAAGGCGCTTCCCGCACCGCGGGTTGTGGCCATCCTGCGACAGATCGTTCGCGCGCTCGGCCTGGCCCACCGCGCCGGCGTCGCCCACGGCGCCCTCAGCGTTGGCAGCGTGCTCCTCACCAGCGCACAAGGCCGACCGGACAGCGTCGTACTCACCGACTTCGCGCTGCAGGGGCTGATGAGTGCCGACCTGCAGATCCCCGACAGCAATGCTGGCAGCCACCCCGTCACCCCCGAGCGGATCCTCGGACTGTCACGGACCGAGCGGGAGGACCTCTACCTGGTCGGCTGCGTCGGCTACACGATGCTCACCGGGTCGCCACCGTTCCGAACCGGCAACGCGATCGCGGTCTCTCGTCGTCATGCGATCGAAGACCCGATGCCGATCGCGGCTCGACTGCGCTCCACGGGCCTGCCTCCACAGGGCCTGATCGACGTCATCCATCGCTGTCTTGCGAAGGACGCCGAAGACCGCTTCGAAGACATGGCCGATCTGGAGGCCGAACTCTGCCTCGCGCAGATCGACGCAGACATCCACACCCCCTGGGACGACCTTCCGATTCCCCGGGTGGACGAAGTCCGCCGGCGCGCGATCCTCCAGGGACTCCAAGGGCAGAGACCGGACGAGTCGGGTCTGGGTGCGCCGTCCATCGTGGAGGTTGCGGAGTCGCGACCGATCACGGTCGATGAAGCCGAGGCCCTCGCCGCGAAGGTCGAGGCCAAGCGCAAGGAACATGTGAAGAAGGCGGGCACACGGCCCGGTGGGGGTAATCCGGCGCCGGTCCCCAAGACCAGCACCCGCCCCCTGTCGATCCCACGGCCCAAGGCTCCGTCGAACTCCAACCTTGGCGCGCCGAAGTTCACGGGGATCCCCAAGTCGGTTCCCAAGAAAGGGACGGCTCCGTTGCACGTCCATCGGGCGCCGCCCCCTCTGGGTCAGTCGTTCCCAGTCACCAAGGGGCCCATCAAGGCGCCCAAGAAAGACTTCGATGAGTTCGATGGCGCCGTAACTGCGGTCAGCCGCGTCACCATCCCCGAGCGCCCGCGCCCGAGCGTGGACGACATGGACAACCTCGCCACGCGGCCCAACGCGAAGGCGTTCCCCAAGCCAGCCCACATGATGCAGTCGGGGACCGGAATCCCGACGCCCATCGGCCCAGCGACGACGGCCCAGACGGTGAAGCGCGGTGTGGTGCTGTCTCTTATACACATCTGACGCTGCCGACGAG
>OJGU01000219.1_pt1 | contig 38122 bp, 29 predicted proteins | sample 1594741 | NCBI WGS metagenome assembly OJGU01 (sample SAMN05416841, study PRJEB24817) | seawater metagenome | isolation source: Sea water | place: Canada:Atlantic | collected 2013-07 | reverse complement strand
TACGAGATGTAGAGAGGTCTCGTGGGCTCGGAGATGTGTATAAGAGACAGGAGGTTGGCTGGCGCCTGGAAGTTGCACGCCTTTGAGTCGGAATTTCAGACGAAAGCGGGGAGCGTTCAGTCACCTCGCTCAGCGCGCGACGCAGCCATTGACGCTTTGCGAAGTCTTGGCTCTGGCTCCTCGTATGAGAAGCTGAAGGCCTTGCTCGCAAATTCAGATTCTGCGTCGATTCGCCCTCAGCTTGCCCAGGCCATGGCGGCGATGAATTTAGGGGACGCTATCCAGCCGATCTTGGGCGTGCTCAATCAACTGACCGAGGAAGCCGACCTGCGGGCGACCTGGGAGACGATATTGCGTCAAAAGGGATCGGGGCCGGTTGTCGTCAAGGCCCTGCGGGAGGTGCCGCTGACGGAGATTGCGGCCAAGAGTGGGATGCGGGTTGCTCGAGAAACCGGGAAGAATCTCTCCGAGTTGCTCTTGAGTTTAGAGCGAGCCGCTGACCTGGCTCCCTCTGAAGGGGAAGTTGGAAGCGTGCGAATTGGACAGCTCGCTCAAGCTGCTTTCAGAAGAGGCAATCCTGACCGAGGCGAGGCTGTCTATCGCAGATTGGAATTAGGTTGTGTGATGTGTCACGCCATCGGCGGTGTTGGAGGGCAAGTTGGACCGGACTTAACATCCATTGGTGCCAGTGCTCCTCTTGATTACTTGGTTGAGTCGCTGCTGGCTCCGAATGATAAGATCAAAGAGGGTTACCATTCTATCATTGTCGAGACCAACGATGGCGAAGAGTACAGCGGTATTTTGGTGAGAGAAGATAACTCGGAATTGGTGTTGCGAAACACAGCGAATCAGACGGTATCCATTGCTAAGCAGAATGTCGCGAATCGAATCGCTGGCGGATCGTTGATGCCGGCAGGATTGATTGACGGTTTAGAAGAGGGTGATCAATTGGATTTGTTCCGGTTCCTCTCGGAGCTTGGCAAACAAGGTCGGTTCGATGCAGCGCGGGGTAATGTGGCGCGACGTTGGCGCTTGCGTGCGGGCCGACATACAGATGAACAATTTGGCATTGATCGAATCATTGCTGATCCGTCTGGCAATCAATGGCGACCAGCGATGACTTTAGTAGATGGGCGTTTAATGCAAGATACGATGCGTGAGGCTCTGAATTTGAGGAACATCAATCAGGTGACGAGTTTGATCGGGCTCTTCTCAGCGACTCAATTACAGGTAGCCCGCAAAGGCCTCGTCACACTGCGATTTACCGCGCCCAAAGATACACGACTGTGGATCGACGGGGAGCCACGGGACTTTGCCGATCTCAGCCGAGTAGAGTTAGAGGCTGGTGTTCATGACATTGTGCTGAAACTTAACCCAAGAACGCTTCCAGAATCGATCCGTGTGGAATGCGACGAGGGAACGTTTCTGGTGAAATAGGCTTCAGAGCTCTTGGTTCAGCGGAATCGGGACCGGCCTTATTTCACCATATATTTAAGATCGGAAGTGAGGGTGGGGTAGGCCCACATGAAGTCTCCGAGGGCTGACGCGGTGATGCCGTGCTTCATGGCAAGGGCGAATACGTTGATCACTTCCGACGAATGATGCCGAGCGAGATGAGCTCCGATGATTGTGTTCGTTTGATTGTCGATGAGCACCTTGTAGCCAGAATGAAGCTCACCAATTCGTTTGGACGAGGGCCAGTTTTTAGTGGTCCCCTTGTTGACTCTAAAGTCGAGGCCTTTGGCCTTTGCCTGAGATTCCGTTAAGCCGACCGATCCGATACTTGGGATGGTGAAGACGGCGCTGGGAATCCCTTCATAGTCGACCGTCTTGGTATTGCCATGAAGGATGTTCTGGGCTGCGACCTTCCCTTCCTCGTCCGCTACTGTAGCTAACATGTAGGGCGTGGCTGCACAATCCCCTATGGCGTAGACCTTGGGATTCGAAACGCTCTGCATGAACTCGTTGACCGTAACCCCTTTGGGAGAGTGATCGACAGCTCCTTGATTGGCTGCGAGGACACTGATGTTAGGGACTCGTCCGGTGGCTTCAATGATGAGGTCGGTTTCATACGAGTCCCCGGACGAACCTTGAATGCAAAGCCCTGTCTCGGTGCGTTCGACGGCGAGGGGCGATTCGTTGATGATCACCTTGATGCCGTGCGCTCGACTGGCTGCGAGGACCACATCGACAATATCGGCGTCAAAGGCCTTGAGCGGCTGAGCGGATCGATGAAGAATGGTGACTTCTTCCACGCCGGCATGGATCGCGACGTGCGCGAATTCGAAAGAGATATAGCCTCCGCCGATAAAAGTAATTCGTTTGGGTAGTTCAGGGAGGTTTAGAAAATGTTCACTATCGTGAATGTTTTCTAAGCCCGGAATGTCCGCGCGACGGGGTGTGGCACCGGTGGCTAGGATAATGTGCGCTGCGTTTAATCGATCATCGCCCACCGTGACTTCAGTCTCCCCAGTCATCGAGGCATGTCCGTGGAAGGTGGCCACGCCTGCTTCTTTCCAATCATTGACTTCGCCTTCAGAGCGGCCTTCTAGAAAGGCACCCTTGAGGGATTGAAGTGCCTTCCAGTTGGTGGTTACTTGGCCATCGATGCCTCGGCTTTGGAGATCTCTCGTTGAAGCGATTGTCTCGGCGTTGCAGACCAGGTACTTTTTCGGCTGGCATCCTCTGAGAGCACAGGTGCCTCCGTAAGGGCGTTCATCAACCATGGCAACTTTCTTTCCCGCATCGTTGAGCGTGCTGATAGCATAATAGGCGGAAGTGCCGGAACCGACGACAATGGCATCAAAGCTGTGATCATTCATACGTGGCATACTGATAGAGCAAAAGCTGTTCTTTGGCTAATGAGATCGAAAGAAATGAGTTAACCGGATTGCCTGCTGTGAGGTGAAATGCAAGGGATCCCGGGAGGGCTCGCGATCTTGTCTAGGCGACGATAAGAAATCTCGGAAATGCTACCACCATAGCTGACGGCTTGTGTTTCCGAATCGATACTCCATTTCGGCGAAAGGTCGCCAGCGGACGCTGCCGTCCAGAAAAAGAAAGTTTCCCCCAGAAGGGCGCTGTTGATTGAGATGACTTGTTCGGATATGAGGGACTGTTGAGGCCGGCACCTTGGTGAAGTTGGTGTCTTTTTCTGATAGGATCCAATCGAAGGTGACTTCGGTATTCGAAGGACTGGGATGAGTCATGCTCTCCAAGTAGCGGTAGTCAGGATCGGTGAGAGGAGGAGGGCCTTTTCTCTTGATCAACCAGATGTATCCCGTCACGCGATTGACCGGGCTGAATTCCCACCACAGATCGACATCTTTAACACTTGAGGAGGGACAATAGAGAATGGAGCGATTGGCACCGGCGTCTGTAATAATATCTGCGGTTGGCAGCGGGAGATCCCAAAGCCATCCGTTGCCACCTGCTTCGTGGGACGGAAGTTTGTTATTGTTATCGAGACCGTACATTTCGAAAGCCAAGCCCACTTGCCGTAGGTTGCTCAGACATTTTGTGCGACGGGCTCGTTCCTTGGCTTTTGATAGAGCTGGCAGGAGCATCCCTGCCAGAATGGCGATGATGGCAATCACAACCAATAGCTCAATGAGGGTGAAGCCTCTTCTTGTTGCATTTCGAGAGACGCGCATCGTTTTGATATTGGATCGATTCTGGTTTGTTTACGAAAAAGGGCTGTGTCTGATCGAATAGGGAACGATTCTCACGAGTGCCTTCAAAAGCTTAGCGTCGTAACTGAGAAACACCAGTGCCGATCGTGCTAGCCCTATTGAACTTGCTCCCTGAAGCGAGGGGGAGTAGTTAAGGGGTGGGTATGATGAGACTATTGAAGACTTGGTATCGTAGCACGGTTGGTTGGACGCTTCTGGCGCTGATCATGGTTCCTCAATGTAGGGGGGATGGAAACCGTGCGACGTATTCTAAGGACATAGCTCCGATTGTCTTTGAGCATTGCACTTCCTGTCATCGGGCTGGTGGTGGCGGACCCTTTGAACTGACAGCGTTCGAGCATGTTCGGAAGCGGGCTCGCCAGATCAAAGATGTGGTGGAAACTCGTTTCATGCCACCGTGGCATGCTGTCCAAACGCGGCATCCGTTCGCGAATGATCCGAGTTTGAGCAACGATGAGATTCGGCTCATTCAATCGTGGGTTGATGGTGGGACACCTGAGGGGGATCCTGCTTTGTTGCCCGAGTTGCCTACCTATGGTGACGGTTGGGAATTGGGCCCGCCGGATGTGGTGCTCAAGATGGATCGCGCCTATACCATCCCTGCCGATGGGCCTGATATCTATCGCTATTTTGGATTCTCTTTAAGCCTTCCTGAGGACCGTTGGGTGAGAGCGCTTGAGTATCTTCCCGGGCGTCGGTCAGTGGCCCATCATGCGCTCGTCTTTGCTACCGACGATAAGGAATGGAAGGCCTTGGACAAAGAGGAACGGGCGATAGGATTTGAGAAGTGGACTGGGCAACGACGAGGGGCTCGACGAATCTTGAGTTGGGCGCTTGGCACGAATGCTCGAGTTTTTCCGAAGGGGGTCGGGCTCCTTATTAAGAAGGGTGAAGATTTAGTTCTCCAAGCACATTTTCATCCGAGTGGCGCGGCGGAAGATGAGATTTCGTCCATCGGGATTTACTTTTCAGATGAGAAGCCGGAGCAGGAGTCGATCGAGATCCAGGTGCCCCAGAGCTTCGGAAGCTTATCGGGAATCGAGATTCCTGCCGGTGTGGCAGATTATACCCTACGTGAATCCTTCTTGCTTCCGGTGCCGGTCAAAGCGTATGCGACAATGCCTCATGCTCACTACATAGGTAAGGAGTTTGAGCTCAATGCCTTTTTGCCAGGTGGAGAAACGCACGCATTGTTGCGGGTTGACGACTGGGATTTTGCCTGGCAACACCTCTATCGCTTTGCTGAGCCCTTTGTGCTTCCGAAAGGCACGCGCTTGGAGGCGGTGATTCGATGGGACAATTCTGCGAGCAATCCCTTTAACCCCTTTGATCCCCCGAAGCAGATCAATTGGGGACCCTATAGCGAGGATGAGATGGGGAGTATCATCTTGGACGTCGTCGCATTCGATCAAAGAGATGAGCGTCAACTCAAGCGTGCTTTGAGAGACTATCGAACAGCGACCCTCGAGAATCTCTTGTTGTCACGAACTAAGGCGCTTGCCGATGGGTTAAAATCAGTGGATCGACGGGAACGGCGGATCGCTATCGAGGTGTTGAAGAAGTATGATCGGGATGGGAACGGGCGCTTAGATGCTGAGGAGCTGTCTCTGGGGCGTCGGGCATATCGCGAGAAAGGCTTTGATGGGGGCCTTAAGCGGGCTGTTCCCGGAGTTCCCCTTCAAGCTCGATTAGATCCTTAGAGAGAAAGGCTATTTTTGTGATGCGATATTTAGTAATCAGTTTGGGTCTGGGGACCATGCTCAGTGGCTCGATTGCGATGGCGGCCATTCAGGTCGGTCTAGCCCAAGTCAACATCACGCCACCCCTTGGAATCCCCATGGCCGGCTACTATCATGAGCGTGGCGCCACGAAGATTCACGATGAGTTGTATGCTCGCGCGATTGTGGTTAGTGATGGTCTTGAGAAGGTTGCGATGGTGAGTGTCGATCTGATCACCACTCGCCGTCATCATGTTGTGGCAGCGCGTCGAGCGATTCAGCGTCGTTGTGGCATTGCGGGGGGCAAGGTGATGATCTCTGCGACGCATGCTCATACGGGGCCGATTTTGGCTACTTTGTCGAATCGCCGTATTGGACAAGAGAAGTCAAACCCCTTAGTAGAGAGCTACTCGGAGTCTTTGCCAGATCTCATTGCTGACGCGGTTGTGGAGGCCAACGCGAACTTGGTGGACGGAGCGGTGTCGGCCGCAATCGGATTTGAAGACGCCCTTGCTTTCAATCGCCGTTTCCATATGAGCGATGGCTCTGTGGGGTGGAATCCAGGGAAACTCAATCCCAGAATTATCAAGTCTGCCGGTCCGATCGATCCTGACGTCGGCATTGTTTTTTTTCAGACGGCGGCGTCTGATCCATTGGGCGCTTACGTGAATCACGCGGTTCACTTGGACAATGTTGGAGGACCGAGTCTTTCGGCAGACCTTCCCTTTGCCTTGTCCAATGCCATGGCTCAGGTGCACGGAAAAGACTTTCTAACGATGTATGTGACTGGGGCCTGCGGAGATGTGAATCATGTGAACGTCGAATGGCGGGCTCCTCAGAAGGGCCATGAGAATGCCGCTCGTATGGGAGTTGTTTTGGCAGGTAGTGTTCTGAGGGCTTGGCCAGACTTGCGTGATGTGAGCGGTCCATTGCGGGTAGCAAGTGAGACGGTTTCTCTTGAACTTGCGCCTATTTCGCAGGAGGAGATTGCGCCGTCAAAGATTCTGGTGCGAGAGGGCAATGATCGAGGGAGAGAGGCTTTTATGAAGTTGGTTAAGGCTCATCAGGTCTTGGATGTAGCCGATCGGCAGGGCGAGCCCTTTTCGGTTGAGGTCCAAGTATTCTCGCTCGGAAATACCTTGGCATGGGTGGCCTTGCCCGGTGAGGTGTTTGTGCAGCTTGGCCTAGATCTCAAGTTGGATTCACCGTTCGAGCAGACGATGATCGCGGAATTGGCGAATGGCTCGATTGGCTATATTCCCAATATTCGGGCCTATCCACAAGGGAACTACGAAGTTGTTAGTGCGCGCTGTGCGGCCGGTTCCGGAGAGAAAATTGTAGGGACAGCGGTGCGGCTCTTGAAGATGATCCACGCTGAGAATCTCAACCGGGCGAATCTGCCCTAAAGAGCGTGAGCCGATGTCGGCTCAACGTTGCTCGGCCTACGACTTGGGTTTTGTCGGGGTGCAACCACAGCCCTCGTTGCATCCCGGACCCTTCGGTCGCAGAGCGCGCCCGATAAAAATGCCTGCTGTCATCAAGACGATGAGCAGTGCAAGAGAGCTCTGCCAGTCCACGGCGAACATGCTTGTTTACTGATAGCCGAGTGCTGTGCCGGCTTGATATACGAGAAGGGCGGCGATGTAGGCGGTGGCGGTCATGTAACCGACCTGAAATATCGGCCACTTCCACCCATTGGTCTCTCGTTTCACAATTGCTACAGTGCTCATACACTGCATGGCAAAGACGTAGAACACCATCAAACTCAAGCATACAAGAGGGGTATATCTTGGCTTTCCGTCGGGTCGCATCTCTGCCAGCAAGCGATCTCGTAGCGGGAGAATGTCATCATCTGATTCTTCAACGGAATAGACAATCGACATGGTGCTGACGAATACTTCGCGTGCGGCAAAGGAAGCGAGCAGACCAATCCCCATTTTCCAATCGTATCCCAACGGAGCGATTAGCGGTTCCATGCCATGGCCGATCTTGCCGGCAATACTTTCTGAGAGTCGGACGGAGGGATCATCGGAATCGGATTTAGGGTAGGTTGCAGCCGCCCAAAGGAGAATCGATATACCTAGAATAATAGTGCCCGCCCGCCGAATGAAGATACGAGTGCGTTCCCACAATTGGAGGAAGATTCCTTTGAGTGAGGGTGCTTTGTAAGAGGGTAGTTCCAAAATCATAGGTGAGGATTCCCCTTTCATCAGGCCACGGTTGAAGAGCCAGGCGAAAACGAAGGCGCCGATCGTTCCGAGGAAATACATGCTAACCATTAAGCCTACTTTGGTGACAACGGGGATTTGCTCTGATGGGATCATCGTAGCGATCATTAGCAGGTAGACCGGGAGACGGGCGGAGCAGCTAGCTAGCGGAATGACGAGAATGGTGATCAGGCGATCTTTTGGGCTATCGATCGTACGGGTGGCCATCACTCCTGGAACAGCACATGCGTAGGAACTCAGTAGCGGTAGAAACGACTTTCCATTCAAGCCAACCTTGCTCATCAGCCGATCCATAATGAAAGCGACTCGGGCCATGTAGCCGGTGTCTTCCATGAGACCGATAAAGAAAAAGAGAATGAGAATCTGTGGTAAAAAGATAACGACACCTCCTACTCCAGCGATAACCCCATCGGTGATGAGATCTCGGAGGTCTCCGGGGGGCATGATGCCTTGAACGCCGTTGCTGGCGGCGGCGAATACGGATTCGATCCATCCCATTGGGCCATTGGCGATGCTGAAAATCAGATAAAAGAGAACCGCCATGATACCGACGACCGAGGCCCAGCCCCAGACCGGATGGAGGAGAAACCCGTCCAGGCGATCGGTAAGAGAGGCCTGCGCCGTGCCTGGGCGGCGGACAATGGTCTCGCAATTCTCGTGAATCCAGTCGTATCGGGCGGATACGATCTGATCTTCCCAGGCCGCAACGTCTTGCTCAAATTGGAGACGGGCCGCGTCAATCACCGGCCATTGTTCGTCAGTGATGCCATGATGGCCTGGATCATGTTGGGAGAGTAGATAGAGAGATTCCGCGACGAGGGCGTCCTTCTTGACGACGCCCGCCTCAACGAGGCTTTGATGCCCGCTTTGGAGGCCGGTCGATAAGGCTGGGGAGAGCTTTAGATCGATGTTTCCTGGTGCCGCTAACTCTTCTTTGCCGATAGCGAACTTGAGCTCTACCAGTCCCTTCTGAGTGCTAGCTTGCATTGGGACGACGGGGCACTCAAAACGTTTCTCGAGAGCGGTGAAATCGATCTTCAGCTCTTTTTCCTCGGCGACGTCAATCATGTTGAGGACGAGAATCGTTGGCAATCCGAGCTCGAGAATCTGAGTGGCGAGGTAGAGATTTCGCTCCAGGTTGCTAGAGTCGATGACACAGATGATCCGATCGGGCCGTGGGGTATCGGCGCGACGACCCAGGAGAACGTCTCGCAAGACGGCTTCGTCCGGGGAGCGAGCGTTGAGCGAGTAGGACCCCGGAAGGTCGATGAGTCGGATCCGTTCTCCCCGTGGCGACGTGCACTCGCCTTCCTTTCGTTCTACGGTGACGCCCGGATAGTTCCCGACTTTTTGGCGTAGCCCGGTGAGTGCGTTAAAGACGGTGGTCTTTCCGCAGTTGGGATTGCCAACGAGTGCGTAGGTCAAACGGTCAGATGAAAGCGATTCGTTAGATGACATGTTCGTCGAAAGGCGCTGTTCGCCCTAGTCTTCTGCTCGAACTTCGATCAGTTCGGCCTCCTGTTGGCGAATTGAAAGAAGCGAACCCCGAACCGAGATTTCAATCGGATCACCGAGAGGCGCTCTGCGGATTAGTTGGATCCTAGTTCCGGGTAGGACTCCCATTTCCCGAAGACGGGTTAATCCCGGCGCTCCGTGTGGGAGAGCAGCGATCGTGGCGAAGTTTCCCGTCGCGAGATCAGAAAGTTTTGAGGTATCGGTCATGGATCTTGTGAATGAGTCCCAAGCAGAGAGATCCGGACTGGGATTGTTGAAACACTTGGGAGAGTGTGAAATTGAAGGCGATTCGACCTTCTGCGCTCATGACCTCATCAAAGGTTAGGCGACTGCGGTATCGACTAGGATCGTCTCTGCAAGTTGACGACTAAGACAAACCTTGGAGTTACAGACCTGGCAGAGCATCGCACCACCCGAATTTAGAATCTTAACTTCAGCAAACTCGCAGAAGCCCATCTCACGCAGCCGGTGGCAGAGCCCCGGTTGTCCCGAAAGCCGTTGCACGCGGACCCGTTGACCGGGTTTGACCTCGTGAAGGGAGATTAGTCTTTCGGTATTTTGGTTTTCCATCGGTGGATTACTGCGCTTTGACTTACTTACGACGATGGAAGCTTATTGAGATTAGGTCTCAAGATCAATAGGAATTTTGCCTTCTGACCCTAAAATAAGAGCCTGTCCCTCGTTTTGGGGTGGATCGAGCCCATTTTCTAGGCGTTTGGGATAAAATTGAATGTGAGAAGGGCGGCTTGAGGCGGCTTCCTCGCTTATTTGCTGGGTCGCTGCGTCTTTCGAGCCGCCAGAAGGTCGTCCTTGAGCTCTCTCGGAAAGCTGAGAAACATGGCTGTTTCAATTTTGACGATCTTTTGCCGGATGGTCTTGAGCCGTTGATGCAGGGTGGCTCCCGGAATGCTTTGCTCGTCAGGATGGGTCCGTTGAATCAGCTCTTCGAGGTGGTCTTTGAGTTGATCGAGATCTTGAAATACGTCGGCGTTCATCATCGAAACGGAAGAGGCTCTTCCGTCAGTGGAGGGAGTTTGCCACGTCGGCGAGTAGAATCAAGGGACGCTTATCGCTCGCGTCTGATCTCGGACCCGATAAATCGAATTGTGATGCGATACACTTGCTTGGTTCGGCAGCTGATTTTTCCGGTTTTTAGATCGACCTGCTCTGGTATCTCAATGCGGTGAAGATCGATCATCGCATGGAAACCACGTTCGCTGAAGATATCGATCAGCATCACCAAAGCCTCAGGATCGTTCAGTATCGGATCCTCTGAGTTGACAGAGGCGACGCCGGAAATGGCGTGACGAACCACCACGGGCATGATTTTCCGCTCAATCAATTCGATGACTTTGTGAAAGAGGTCTCCGTGGTTGAGTTCATAGTTGTCGAGTCGACGGACCAAGTCTTGTCGAGCATGAACGATGATATGACTTGCGAGGGGCAGCGTCCGAAGTCGATCAAATGTCTGTGGATCGAGTTCCAAGGAACTCTGGTAGCTTAACTCACCGAGGATGTTCTTCTCGACTTCTTTTATAGGCCCTTGGGCGTTGATGAAGTGGTAGAAATAGGTCTGCTTGAGTGATTGGAGCGCATCCCAAGTCTTTTCTTTGAAGACCCGATAACGGTGCTTTGCTGCCTCGGTATCAAGGTCAGTGGGGCGCAATTCCATGGGTTCCCCAATACCGGTGGATTTGACCTTCTGATTATAGCGCTCGATCTCACGGCCTCTGCTGAGTTGTCGTTCGATACTCGTGGGCTCGTCGACGAAGAGAACCATGACATGGATGGTCGGTTGCCGAAAATGAATTCGGAGAGGCGTGTCGTAGAACTCGTGACGCAGTTCGTTCATTTTTGCCACCAAGAGTTTCAAGCATTCCACCTGAACTTTTGTTCGCGGGAATCCATCGAGAACGGCTCCGTCCCGATACTCTTCCTCAAGAAGCTTTCGGAACACCAGGTCCATGACTTCTCGGTCCCCAACCATGCCTCCTTGATCTTTGATCCTCTTGGCTTCTGGGCTATCGAGAAGTGAACTGACGACAATGGGATCGCAAGTCAGGCCTCGAGATTCGAGAATGAAACGCGTGTGGGTTCCTTTACCAGATCCAGGGGCGCCTCCGAGAAGAATCAGCTCCTTGGCAAATCGGAGGTTCTCTCGACCGAATGTGGATTCAAGATCAGACCATACGTGGTTAAAGATCAGCTGAGCGTCCTTAATCTCTAGATCGGGATCCGACTGTGGCGGTGAACTCGCAGTGGGGTCTTCGGGCGCTACGTTCAATGTTGTGGAATCCATAAAACTCAAGTCTCGGAAGAAGATTGAACGGGATGGATGCGAGTGCTGGCAATGATTTTCGATGATTCTATGCGTCCCTCGGGCTAGAAATCCTGAGATAGTGGGACGGTGACGAATAGGTCACATGGGCTCGACTGGGGCGTTGATGACTCAGTTTGCCGTTCGGCCAGGGCATTTGGAATGGCTTTTGCTAGTAGAATATCGGGGATGGGTCTTGATGATTGAGCTAAGGGGTTGGGTTGATTGGAATGAAAATGACGGGACAACGGGGATGAAACGAGTGGGGATTCAGCGATCAGCGTGTTGTCAAAGAGCAGACTGGAGCGTGGCACAGTTCAGCCGGCTCTTGCGGCTGACTAGTGTTCTCGTGCCGTTAGTGGCATCCACAGCGAGTCTCGAATTTGACGATATCGTTGTTCGTGAGGGCGACGAGGGGCGTCGCTCGATAGTGTTGCCGCTGAGGCTTGCCAGTGCCCTTGACCAAGCCGAAGCCGCATCGATCTCCTACACGACCTTCCCTGAATCCGCTTCGAGTGTCGATGATTATACTTCGGCATCGGGCCGGCTCGTTTTCTTACCTGGCGCCCGTATTCCTGGGCTGCCTCGTCCTGGGGATTCCGATGATCCTTTGATTCGTGTGCTGGACCTTGAATCCGAGTATGGAATCGATGTCTTAGCCGAGCTCGATCGCCCACTCGGATTGGCCGTTGCTCCCGAGGGCAGTGCTTTTGGGGAAGCGCTTTATGCCGGGTCGCTGGGACAGAATGGGAGTGGTGTGAATGATTACATCGTTCGGGTGGACTATCATGGTCAGGTGGAAGACTTTGCCCGTCTCGAGTCTGAAGCAGACCCAACGAGCCTCGAATTCCCGCCTGCAGGCAGCCAATACGGCGATTTCCTATTTGTCTCGGCGAACAATCGGGACGGTCAACGGCCCGGCGACCAGGGAGGCACCATCCAGCGTCTGGACGCTGAGGGGGAAGTGATTGATTTTTCAGCGATCGGGATTCCGTTGGGACCGGGAGAGCCGGGTGAGTTGGCGTTTGGATTGGGCACCGCTTTTGGAGATACGCTCTTTGTTGCCAATTCCGTTGGATCACCTGGCGACATTCTTAGCTTGGGTTTGGCTGGTGAACTTAGCGTTGTTGCGAGTGATGGATTGTTTGAAGGCAATGAGCAGGGGTTAGCTCCGAGATCCATCGCGATAGCCGAGCCTGGTCGCTACGGCGGGTTAATGTATTTTGGTGAATTTGGCCGGGGCTGTTCGTGCCTAAAGGTCGTGGGCTCAGATGGGAGGATCGAACCGTGGGTTGATACGCTTCCAGGGGATCCGCACGCCATCAAGTTTGCTCCTGCTGGTGTGTTCAATGGGGACATGTTTGTAGCGGTAGATGACGGAGCGAGTGGATCGATCCTGAGGGTTGAGCCGAGCGGATCGTTCTCCGTGTTCTTGGGAGGTTTGCAGGGGTTCTTCCACGGAAACGGGAAGGACGTGATTGAGTTTTCTCGGGACGGATCCATCATGTTCGTCGCTGATTACTTCGCTGGTACAATTTATCGCGTTGCTCCAGCGTCTGAATTAGTCGTCGAAATTCTTGGTGATATCCAACCCGAACCAGATGAGACGATACGAGTCGAGTTTTCTGATCCGATCAATCTGCGGCTTCCGAATAAACCGTTGATCGTGACGATTGAAAACGACGATAGGGGCGACCGTCCTCCAGAAGTATCAGTCGGTCCTGAAATTACCTTTTCTGAGGACAGCGGGGGGGGTGTTTGGAGAATGGCGGTTGTTGACGATCGAAGTCCACTTTCGAGTATGGACCTTCGGGTTGCCGTAGAAGACCAGGATCTCATCACGGTCGAAAGCATCGGAATCGACCCCGCAGGTGGTGGTTATCTGGTCATTTTAGATAGCGTTCAGGACGGGTTTGGAACTACGGAGATACGGATCGAGCTCGAAGACGAGGGCGGGAATATTGTTCGACGAACGCAGTCCGTCGTTGTGACGGCGGTCAATGACTCGCCCACACTTGGCCCCATTGGCGACGTTCAAGTGTCGACAACCCTGTCCTCCGTGGCGATCCCGTTGAATGGAATCGGATCGGGAGCTGACAATGAGACGGACGTCCTTTCAATCTCTGTGGATGTCGAGGGTGCATTGGAGGGCTTGAGAGCTGAGGTGTTCTACCGGTCTCCGGAAACGCTCGGGAGCTTACGGGTGGATTTACCAGAACTTAGGGATTCAGGAGGCGAAGTTGAGATCGAAGTAATCGTCAGTGATGGCGGGAGAGAATTTAATGAGGCCCGCCGACGCTTCCGGCTGTCCTACGAAGGAATGCTTAGTGATGCTCCCCCAAGCGTCGTAATCGTTTCACCGGAGTCGTACCAGATTCTCCCACCGTCTATAGACGGAGTCTTGGATGCGGACCCGATTCGGATAGTGATCGAGGCCTTCGATGATCGTGGTGTTGAGCGGGTTGAACTTTTCGCGAATGATCGACGGATCGGAGTCTTGAACGGAGGTGTCAGTGAGTTCCAATGGCGAGAAGAGCAGGCCGGGGACTATGAATTGCTTGCGGTCGCATACGATGCAATGGGGCAATTCTCGGAGAGCCTTCCCGTTTATCTTGCTCTTTCATCGGTGAGGGGGCGGGTCGCTGTGGTGAGGAACCACGACGGAGAGGAGATTGATAAGACATCCCAATACCTTTTTGAAATGGGTTTCGTCCCCGATGTGTTTTGGTTCGACGAATTGGATCCTCCAATACTGTCCTCCTACGATCTCGTTGTTTGGTATCGCTCTCCTTTGGAGTCTTGGTTGTGGACGGAAGCGCAAGCAACGGAAGTGAGGGATCGTTTTGATTCCGGCATTCCCTTTTATTTAATTGGAGGTGGCAGTGGTGCGGAGATTCCCGGGCTGAACCCTATCACGATGGCCGATTCGACTGGGGATGTCATCGCGAGGGTGTCTGAAGATGCCCCGAGGGGCATCGTTCATGGGAACTATGGAAGTATTGCCGGTGCCATGGTTATGCTACCTAGCGAATGGGCAGTAGGCGAAGGTGAGCTTGGAGTTCCTGTCGTTGACGCAAGTGGAGTCGTAATGATGCGGGTAGCGCCCGATCCGGCGGAGTTCGATTCTGGACAGACGCGGCAGGCAAGTCAGTCCTTTCCTATTTGCGTTGGGGCTGATTCGGAGCACAATCGTGTCCTCCAACGCCTTTTTCAGAACACCGTCTGTTGGTTGCTCCGATGTCCCTCCTGCCATGCGGTGGACCTCGAACTGAGCCGTGAGAGAGAAGGGGAGGCTCAAACCAGCGGAGATCGTTTTCGCTACGAGGCTCTCGTCCGCCATAGCGGCGAGTGCGAAGGAATTGGAGTCCGAGTCCGCGTTCCGATTCCTGAGGGTGTCCTCCTTGGAAATCTCTCGAGCAGCCGAGGTATTGGAGTCCGGCGTAGCAGTGAGCTGGTATTTGAGCTTGGAAGAATGATGGGTGCGGCGGAGGCGCAGCTATCGTGGGAATTTGACTATCAAGAGGCGGGAAGGTACTTGATCGAGGCCACTCTCCTTTCCAGTAGTGAAGAAGTCAATGAGGGCAACAATCACCTTGTGTGGGAAACCGTTGTCGATTCGCCAAGGCCTGAACGTGAGCCCTTTGCGCTGGCGCTTCGAAAGAGTGAGTCAGGGGATCTGGAAATTGGTCTAGTGGGTGCCTCGAGCGTAGCGGTCGAAATCGAGCAATCGGAAGATCTGATTCGTTGGTTTCCCTGGCGGCGTCTCTCAGTTGGAGAATGGGGATCAACGACTGATATTTCATTTGAATATCAGAGGTTTTTCAGGATTCGTCCCTAGAACCGGCTTGACGGCGAGAAATGTGCTGCGAAAAGCACAGTTGCCAGATCCTTGAATCGTCATTATAAGGGGGGGATCTCGAATTGTTGGGCGATTGTGCCCGCTTGCGAGAGAGACGAACGAACGCATTTCAGAAAAAGAATGAGAGCCAAATTAAGACAGAACGGCTTTACCCTGATTGAGCTTCTGGTTGTGATTGCTATTATCGCAATTCTTGCCGGCATGCTTCTTCCAGCGCTTGGTAAGGCAAAATCGAAAGCCCAAGGTATTTTCTGCATGAATAACACCAAGCAGTTGATGCTTGCGACAACGATTTATGCGAGTGATTTCGATGACTGGATTTGGCCTAACCCTGACAATGGGAACACAAATCCAGGGCAGAACTGGGTTCCTGGGCAAGCCGGCCGTGGTGGCGCTCAGGAGTTTAACTCGGACATTTTAAATGATCCGACGCGGTCGCTATTGGTTCCCTACGGTGCTAATGACCAACTATTCGGGTGTCCTGCCGACAAGCGTACCGGGCGTTATCAGGGAACGCGATCGGACCTTCAGGGCACGATCGTCCAGAACGCGCGCTCAGTGTCAGCTAGCCAAGCGGTTGGCACGAATCCTAATAAGAACAATGGGAAAGCAGCCGTGGATGGGCCTTGGCTCGACGGTTCACACAATCATCGCGCGGGACAAACCTGGCGCACCTACGGCCGCATGTCTGATGCCATTGATCCAGGACCTTCACAATTGTGGGTCATCATGGACGAAGACGAAAACAGCATCAACGACGGTGGTTTGGCTGTGATCGGACCTGGAGCTGGCACATTTCGTATGATTGACTGGCCTGCAACTTACCACAACGGGGCTGCTGGCATTGCATTCCTTGACGGTCACTCTGAAATTCGCAAATGGAGAGACCCACGAACGAAGGTTTTCCAGGGGAATGTTCGAATTGCTAACCAAGAGAACAATCAAGATATTGTCTGGCTGTCAGAGCGCACCGCAGCGCGTCTGGACGGACGATAAAGGCAGTCATTCTCAAGCGATGTGTTTGAGAATGGATTCGATTTGAAGGCAAATGGGCTCGGTTTTCCGAGCCCATTTCTTTTTTGCCCAATGGTTTCCGAGTGCAGTCGATTGACAAACGGTCCATTGCGAACGATTATTTCCGGATCTTATGAGAGTTTATTTGTCCATTTGTAGTTTGTTGCTCGTGTGTTTTGTCACCGCTTGTGGCCCTGGAAAGACGAAAGTCGATCCCAGTGCTTTGACCTCCGCATTTAGTGGCGCCTCAGCGGATGTCCAAGGGCAGATTAGTTCGATTGTTTCCTCTGTGACGGCAAACGACTTTGAAGCTGCCATTGCTCCTTTGAAAGCCGTCGCGACTAAAGGGAAAATGACTTCGGAGCAGACGACCGCATTGTCCCAAGTGCTTTCTGACATGCAACGGGTTGTTGTGGAGAACGAAGGGGCGTATTCAATGGATGTCTACAATCAACTCAGTGACTTGGTGGGTATTGTTGCTGGGAATCCACCGATCAATATGTAGTCGAGATCTTCCTCATCAGGTCGCCATGTTTCCATTCAATGGCGTTAATATGATTCATGCAAAGCCATGTCGTGGGACATGGCTTTTTGTTTCTACGCCCGGCAGGGCGCGCGCTCTAGCGGGTTAGAGTCCCTTGCAGACCCGGCAAGGGTGTCCACGCGAGGTGGAATCTGAAGGCAAAACACCGGTCCGACGAACAGAAATCAGATACGAGGCGCTTGTGAGGAATGAGGAGGCAAATATCTTCAAAGTCCAAAACTTGTCCGGAGCTCATAGACGTAGATCTGGCGGATATTAGTGGAGAAGAGAGTGCGCATTACCCGGGGAGATCTCGGATCGTGCCATTGAGCTAGCACCCTCGAGAGGGGGGGCGATGCGGTTGGAGAAGTCAGCCGATACCATAGTAGTCCGCCTCGCGGCTGAAGGGTTGAGCAGACAGATAGGGGCGGAATCCGCTTTGCCGATGAGAGCAGGAGAGCCAGAAAAGAAGCTTGAGAGAGCTGAAGCCGATCCGTGAGGTGAAGGCCGGCAGCCGGAAGCGGCGTGGAATGGCGGCTCAAACTTTCCGGTAGATGAGGAAGACACCAACTCCAGGGAACCAGAGCTACTCGAAAGACTGCTTGAGCGAAGGAATTTGCTCAAGGCGATGCAAGCCGTGATCGCGAACCGAGGGGCCGCCGGGGTGGAATGCCGGGGCCTCGCACATGAATCGCGCACTTCCAACCTCATATTCTCGGCAGCGAGGGTTAATCTCGATAATAGGAGAAGTCAACTGGCGAACCCTGCTGCGTCAGCAGCGATCTGTGTGAACCACCGTGATACGGAACCGTACGTCCGGTGGTGTGGGAGGACGGTGAGGCTATCCCGCACCTCCTACCCGATTGCTCTTGCTCTTTCTTCGACTCGCTGCTTATTCGAAACTCGCAAGCAGGTAGTTTTTCTTTCCCTTTCGGAGGAGGATAAACCGACCAAACAACAGCTGTTCAGAATTGATGTTCGTCAAGGGATCTTGCTGTCGGTTGTTGTTGAGATTGATCCCACCGCCTGCGATGTCCTTTCGCGCCTGGCCTTTTGACGGACAGAGTTTTGCTTCGACCACCAGATCGACAAGGGTGTAGTCGTTTTCAAGATTTTCCTTTGGGATGACCACGGAAGGGATCTCATTGATGATATCGTTGAAGGTCGCTTCGGTGATGCCCTGGAGATCGCCGCCAAAGAGTATTTGGCTGGCCTTCAGCGCTTCGTCGGTCGCTTCCTGTCCGTGAATCATTGTTGTCATGGCAATCGCGAGAGCCTTTTGAGCCGTTCGGCGTTCTGGGGCCTCTGCGTGTTGCTGTTCTAGATCGGCGATTTCTTCCTGCGAAAGAAAGGTAAAGTATTTGAGATAACGAAGGACGTCTCGGTCGTCTGTCCGGATCCAGAATTGGTAGAATCGGTAGACACTCGTCTTGTTGGGATCTAGCCAAATGGCACCCGCAGCGGTTTTCCCAAACTTCGAACCGTCGGAGTTCGTGATCAGAGGGAGCGTGATCCCGTAGACGGTCTGGGATAGTTTCTTTCTACTCAGCTCGATTCCTGCGGTAATGTTGCCCCACTGGTCACTCCCGCCGATTTGGATTTCGCAATTGAACTCGTTCCTTAGGTGATAGAAATCGAAGGCCTGAAGTAACATGTAGCTGAACTCTGTGTAGCTGATTCCGGTCTCGCGGTCCTCCATTCGGGCCCGGACGCTTTCTTTTGAAACCATCATGTTGACGGAAAAATGCTTGCCGACGTCTCGGAGAAAGTCGAGGTAGCTGATCCCAGCGGTCCAATCGGCATTGTCGAGAAGGCGAGCGGGATTCACCTCGGTTTCGAAGTCAAGGAGCCGGGCGAGCTGCGTTTTAACCTTGGCGATGTTGGCGTTGAGGATGTCGCGGGTCAGGAGTTGTCGCTCTGCAGATTTACCGCTTGGATCGCCGATGGATCCCGTGGCGCCTCCGGCAAGGGCAATGGGAGAATGTCCCAGCAACTGAAAGCGTCTCAGAGCGAGAAGGGGAACGAGATTGCCAACGTGGAGGCTATCTGCGGTTGGATCAAAGCCACAATAGAGGGTTGTCGGGGTTTCCAGCCGTTTCCCTAACGCTTCTTCATCAGTGGTGTTGTCAACTAACCCACGCCAACTTAACTCTTCCAGAATCCCGGTCATTGAGGCGCCATCTTGCGTGGCCTTCGGTGCGAAATCAATAGAGAGTCGTCGTCGATTGCGATTCATCTCGATTAAATCTGTTGGCTAGTCGAAATCGGAGCAGCTCATGAAGTAGCCACAACGCCGACAAACGAGCTTGCATTTGTGATTTTCGAGCTCTTGGCTGCAGCGAGGACACCATCGCCAATATTCGCCAGGATTGGCGACGATCTGGCATTCAGCGTTTGAGGGAGAGACGGTCGTGTCCGCCGACCTCTCCTGCAGGCCCTTGGCACCGGGATCCTGCTCGGCTTGGCTTTGATTCACAGGGAATCGTTAGCAAAACCGTCCTCGTCGCTCAAGTGAGAAGGGGAGCGAAGAACAACGCCTTCCCGGCGAAAGCGGTGCATGGCTCCGTTTACCCGAATCTCCACTATCTTGAGACATCGATAAGAAATTTCGGGTTCAGGAGCGTTGTGTCCGATTAATGCATTGAAGTTCAGAAAAATTTGGCTTTTTGCGGGACTGGAAAGTCTCTATTTACTGAATTGGCCCATGTCTTGCTGAAGTTCATGGACCTGTGGTTATGAAGAATTTGTCGTTAATTTTCTCGATGCTCGTGGGGCTGTGTGCTGCTATTTCGATGGCTCACGGAGCTGAAGCCCAACCGATTATCCAGTCGATCCAATCCGTTGGATCGAATCTGGTGATCGCGGCGTCGGTGCCGGAGGGGTATCGGAATGTGGTTTTACGCTCGGCTGGCGATGTATCGAACCCTTTTGAATATGCCTTGTCTGCGGGTGCCCTCAATGGTCACCCGAGTGAGATTCGGTTTACGATTCCAGATCCAGGTGGAGTGACGTTTTTGCGGCTTGAGGCCGGAATCGAAGCAGGTGTTCCGAATTCGGAATACGGAGGCGAGGCTCATTTCCATTTAGAGGAAAATCCTCTGGAACCTAGCGAGTTAGATCCCGACGAAATGATCGATCATCTCTTGAATCGAATTTCCTACGGGCCGTCACTGTCGGAAAAGTCCCTGGTGGAATCAATCGGTGTTGATACCTATATCGAGCGCCAGCTCCATCCGAGCAGCGAAGCGGAACTTGGAAATGATCGCTTACAATCTCTAGAGGCGGACTTGTTCGAAGATTTCCAACCATTCGAGGACGAAATACTGATTAACATTGGCGAGGAGTGGGAGTATTTCAAAGGGACGGTGGCTCCTCCGTCTGATTGGCGAGAGATCGACTTTGATGCGAGTCGTTGGGAACGTGGTCCCACTGGAATCGGATATGGTGATGATGACGATGCGACGGTGCTGGAAGACATGCGCATGTCCGACGACAATCCGGGATACTTATCGGTCTTCATGCGGAAACGTTTCACGGTGCAAGACCCCGAGAGCATGAATCAGATCGTCTTGCGGGCGATGTACGATGATGGGTTTGTGGCCTATCTGAACGGCAAAGAGATTGGTCGAGCGAATATGGAGGGCCGGTTTCCGCGATTCAACGCCAAGACCTCCGGCGACGTTGATGAATATCCTGAGCGATTTGAAGAAACGGCCGGTTCGGCGTCGGACCTATTGGTTCCAGGGATGAATGTGTTGGCGATTCAACTTCACAATACGGAATTGACGAGTTCCGATGCGTCGATGATTCCGCAGCTGGTAGATCGTCGACCGCTGACGGACGAGGTGTTTCAGCGAATCAAAGGCATCGATGAGCTCCAACAGCTGGTGCACGTTCGAGGGGCGTTTGCCAGGAATCAACTTCAAACAGTACTCGCCGAGTTTTGGGAAAACCACTTTACGACCGATTTCGACAAGGTCGCGGAACATTTTGAAGATCTGAGGGATTCGAATGAAGAACGCATGATTGATGATGATCAGGCAGAGCAAGAAGCGGCACAGGTCGAGTACACGGAGTATCAATTTTTCCATGACAATGCCTTGGGTAACTTTGGTGATCTGCTTCTGTACAGCGCGACAAGCCCATCTCAGCTTATCTATCTCGATAACGTGCTGAACAAGGTCGGTGAGCCAAACGAAAACTATGCCCGGGAGATTCTCGAATTGTTCGCGTTTGGCGTTGACAATCGATACTCGCAGGATGACATCGAGGAGCTTGCGAAATGTTTTACCGGATGGCAGGTGAGAAAAGTACGGCATGATAGCGAGCCTCAATATCCCATGTCCGCGAGACAGCCACCGACGATTTCCAGTGTGGGTTCAGTTGAAAGTGTGCTTCTGGATGTCGGCCCCGGATGGAAGTATTTCAAAGGAAGGGAAGAACCGAGTCCCGTAAGTCGCCGGGCGAGCACGCAGTGGACCGAAGTCGGATTCGATGATTCATCTTGGATCAATGGGGCAACGAGCATTGGGTATGGAGATTCAGACGATGCGACGGTGCTCAGAGATATGCGACGGCAGGGGGATACTGATGGCTACACCTCCGTCTATTTGCGCCGAAAATTCACGCTCGATGCCCCCTCCGCCGAGGGCTTGTTTTTGGCGATGGATTACGACGATGGCTACGTCGCCTACATCAACGGTGTCGAAGTGGCTCGTAGTGCCAATATGGAGCGACGCGGGACGCCGCCAACCTTCAATCGGACTGCCTCTTCCGCCCATGAGTGGGATCTAGGCACTGAATACGTCAATTTGAGTGAGGTGCGGCCGCTACTGAAATCATCCCCTGAGGTTAATGTCTTGGCTATTCAAGTTCACAATGTGGAGCGAACGAGCTCTGACCTTTCCGCCCATCCTCGGCTTGTTGAGCGGATGAGTGTTCCGGGGAGTATTGAGAATAGTGATCCGAACGGGTTCTGGACCTTCCGTTTCAATCCAGACGATCACGATCGAGATTCGAAGGTTCTTTTTGAGGGAACACCGCATCAGATGGTGATCCCTGAAGGCAGGGAAGGAATCGAGGGGCTCCGCGATGCGACGGATGTTATTGATGCGATGGTAGGGCATCCTTCGACCGCTGAGTTTATCTCGCTCAAACTAATCAATCGATTTGTTTCAGACGAGATCAGCCTTGATTCCTATCACCAACGCAGTGCCCCGGCACCGATTCTGGAGTTGATGGATGATACCATTGAAGCGTGGTTCTCAACCTCTCCTCCCGGTAATATTCGAACCGTCATGAAGACCATTCTCGATACCAAGCGATCGGGCAATGCGTTCTGGTCGCGATTGGCTTATCGATCAAAGGTGAAGACACCGATTGAGTATATTAACAGTATGGTGAGGGCCCTTGATTGGAATCTGGATCCGGAAGAGCTTCCAGATGTGAGCGAAGAGATGGGAATGCATCTGTTCACCCGTGATGAGCCGGATGGTTGGTCGGAATATGGTTTCGATTGGGTGAGCACCGGTGGACTATTGGAGCGAATCAACTTTGTTGAGGAATTGGTTGCGGATGGATCCAATGACTTTTTGAGGAGCTGGGACGTGGGACGCTTCCTCTCCAGCCGGCGGCTTGAGACAGCCGAGGAAATTATCGATTACTTTGATCGATTGTTGGTCAACGGAAAGATGTCAGAGAATACCCGAGCGATTCTCTTGGAGTATGCCACCACGAACAACAACGGAGTGACGGTGCGGTTTTCTCGAACTCGGAGCGACTACGAAAGGCGGGCAGGCGAGCTAATTGGATTAATTCTAGCAATGCCCGAGTGTCACTATCAATGAGGTCACAGGGTGTCTCAGAAGCTTGAAAGCGTTTTAATTTTACAAGAGTAGTATGAATATCAATCGACGGCATTTTCTAAAATCGGGGAGCTTAGCTCTCAGTGCATTGGGGCTCAATATGGCCTCTCCGATTTTGTTCCAACGGAAGCTGCTAGCGGCACCAGGCCTCGCAAACAAGAAGATGATTTTCATCTTTCAAGAAGGTGGGAATGACGGGGTCAACACGGTGATCCCCAGGGGGGATTCAGAATACAATGCGCAAACGAGACCAACTTTGTATATCCCGCCGGGCGAAGCGATCGCTTCCGGAAACGGGTTTGCTGATTTCCATCCGGCCCTGGCTCCGATGATGGAAATCTACAATCATTCAGGGATCAATGGACAAGACGGGCCCGGGAATCTGGCCGTGCTGCACCGAGTCGGCTACGAGGGACAATCGCGATCTCATTTCAATAGTCAGCACTATTGGCAGAACGGGATTCCCGGGGATACGGAAACCGAGGAGGGATTCATTTATCGCTACCTTAATTCATCGGTCAATCTGAATGCTCCGGAAAACGCGTTTGTTGCTGCGGGGCTCTCTGGTTCTCAGTTGTTGGCATTAAGAGGGGCCAACACGATTCCGAATTTTAGTCGGGCAAATCGTTTTGACCTTCCGGCAGGAGAGAGATTTTTAGGCCAACGTCCGGAGACCTCAGGTGGCGTTGGTGGTAAAGGGCTGCTGGGACTCTATGGAGGGCCGGCGGATCAAGAGGGCAAGCTTTATCGGAATCTGATTCACAATGCGGGTCAGACTCTCGGTGCGGCCTTGACGACAGTGAAAGGGGCCTTGGATCAGGGGACCTATCAACCCGAGAACGGGGCCGACTATCCGAACAATAGTTTGGGGAACAAGCTTCAAGAAGCTGCGATGTTGATGAAGCGGACGGACGTTCGGGTGATCGGTATGAGAATTGGTGGGTGGGATACTCACAAGAGTCAAGGACAACTCAATGGCTCACATCCCAATTTGCTTGGCACGGTGGCTCAAGGATTTCAGGCGATTTACCGAGACCTTCAAGATCAGTGGGAAGATCTGATTGTCGTCACCATGACAGAGTTCGGACGAACCTCGAAGGAAAACGGGAGTGCGGGAACGGATCATGCTGAATCGAGTGTCATGTTTGTTGGTGGAGGCGGGGTTCAGGGTGGTGTCTACAACTGCGATGAGTCGACCTGGGCTGATGGGGATCTGTTCAGCAAGCGAGATCGTTACGTTGCTCGGAGAACCGATTTCCGCAGTGTGTTCGCCGAGATCTTTCAGGGTCACTTTGGGGATGACGCCAAACTAATGGACACAATCATTCCCGGCTACACGTTTGCGAAGCTTGATAGTCCGAGTGACTTTCAGCATCTCAATTTCATGCGCGCTTAGGAGGGAACCGCCGTTCCGGATTTCGTGGGGGCCATCGGCTCCGGTGAGTGTATTGCTCATCGGAGCTGTTCTGTTTTTTGGACGGGTGTTGCTGCTCGTGGTGATGTCTTTTTTAGCCCCGTCGGGATTGCTTCGACAGGAATCATAGGTGATTGTCTTGTTTTCCAGTTCGGAATTTATAAGATCCGATCCCTATCTGAATACAATGTCTAGAAAAGCGAATTGATGAGAGCACTCGTATACAACGGACCGTGGGACATGAGCCTTGAAGACCTGCCTAAACCTAGCCCAGCTGCGGGTGAAGTGCTGGTGAAAATGAAAACGGTTGGAATTTGCGGCAGCGATGTCCATGGCTTTACCGGCGAGAGTGGTCGGCGTGCTCCTGGGATGGTGATGGGACACGAGGCGGTTGGCGTCGTCGAGGCCGTCGGTGCCGGAGTGACGACTCCTGCAGTGGGAGACCTTGTCACGGTGTTTAATATTATTGCTGAAACGGCACCTACCCCGGAGGAGGGAGATCCTAGCTTTTTGGCAAAAAAGGTCATTGGCGTGAACCTCGGAAAACGAGGCGCGATGGCTGACTATCTAACGCTACCGGCAGAGAGTGCTTTGGTTGTTCCTGAAGGCGTGGATCCTACGGTTGGAATTCTTGTCGAACCGGTCGCCGTCGTGACCCACGGATTTCATCGACTAGCCGCCAAGAACATTCAAGCGGAACGGGCCGCGATCGTCGGTTCCGGAACCATCGGCTTGTCCGGTATTCTGGTGGCTAAGGAATCGGGAATTGGAGAGGTGGCGATCTTGGATACGATTCAGGAGAAACTTGATCGAGGGCAAGAGTTTGGCGCGCATCCGATCTTGGTGACCGCTGATGATAGTGCCGAATCGGTGGCTAGCCGGGTTGAAACGGCCATGGGTGACAAGCCCGATTTAGTAGTGGATGCGGTGGGAAGTCGTTCGTCCTTTCAACAGTGCCTTGCTCTGGTCAAACCGGGAGGAACGGTGCTCTTGATTGGCAATCTGGCGAAGGAAGTCAGCTTTCCCTTGCAGGATATTGTCAGTCAGGAAGTGAGCTTTGTCGGTACTTATGGATTCGATCGACGGGCGTTTGCTTCAGCGCTGGAGATGGTTCCTGGGATCCAAGACAAGTTGGCGTCATTTATTGAAGGTCATTGCAGCTTGGAGGAAGCTCCGGCAACCATGACGAAGTTAGCCAAGGGCGAACTTCAGGCGCTGAAGATCGTTATTGATCTTTAGTCCGCTGGGACGAATTGATGAGCTTGTTCCCTTGAAGTTTCTGAACGTCAAGGGAACAGTTGGATTTGATCGGTTGTCCCGTTTCTCTCTGACTTCCTATCTTGAGTCTTGTAGGCCTTGATGACGTCGTCGAGTGGCGACGAACGCAATCAAAGAAAGGGCGGCGATTATTCCGTAGATTCGTGGCTCGGGGACGGCTACCAAATAGGCCGATCCTGAGCTGTTGCCGAGATCGTCATCGAGCGTCGCGCCAACAATCGCTTTACCGGCAGCAAAGGCCAAGGCGCCGCCAAGGAAGTCTCCCTGCGCTGCGTCTGAGGCAGTGAATTTGAATACTTCCGCGCCCGTGGTGAGATCAAAAACGTAGGCGCTGCCTGAGCTTAGGCCGTCGTCGTCGTCGAACTCGGATCCGATGACAGCAAGGTTCCCGCTGATTCCTACCGAGATTCCGAACTGATCCCCGGCAGCGATATCCGATGGCGTTAGCTTGAAGAGTTGAGATCCGTCTGATGTGCCGAAGACATAGGCCGCTCCAGCAGTAGCTCCGTCCGCATCGTGCGATGAGGCCCCAATGATGATTCGATCGCCGCTGATATCGACCGAAATGCCAAAGAGATCATTCTGAGCCCCGTCCGAGGCGACGAGCTTGTGAAGCTGAGTTCCGGTGCTGGCGTCAAAGACATAGGCGGCGCCTGTTCCGACGGTTGAGTCGGCGTCTGCTCCCGGGGCGCCTCCCACAACGTGGATTCCATCGGTTGCCACCGCCGTTCCCAATTGGTCGGTGGTTCCAGCATCACCAGCGGTCAGGATGTGAAGGTTCGAGCCGGATGAGAGATTGTAGAGAAAAACCGAACCTGCGTCACTGTTCGCATCGTCATCCCCCGGATTACCAATGGCTCCTATGCCTCCACCGATATCAACCGAGCGGCCGAATCCATCATTGGTTTGGCCGTCGGCCGGTTCGAACTTGTTGACTTGGTTGCCGGTGCTGGAATTAAACAAATAGGCGGCTCCAGATCCGGTGGCCAAGTTCGTCACCTCATTGTCCTCGCCGGTCGCTCCGACTAAGGCATAACCACTGCCGATCGCCGTAGAGAAACCGAAATTGTCTCCCAGCTCACCGTCGCCCGCTTCCAATTTCGTGACAAGGGCACCGGTGCTGGCATTGAAGACCCAAGCGGCACCAGCATTGGATGCGACGGAGTCATGATTGATGGATCCTACGATGGCTTGCGAACCGTCGATTCCCACCGACCAACCGAACTGATCGGAGGCATTGAGATCGGAGGGAGCGAGTTTGGCGAATTCATTGATGAGCGACTGAGAGAAGCCGGAAATGACGCCGAATACCAAGGACATCGCAAGGACAAGAAACTGACGTGAGATAAGACCGCGACCGGACAACCCGTGACTGGGAACGTACATACTAAACCTTTCTTTAGCCAAGCGTCCCAGGAGGTGTTCCATCGAAAGACGGAGTCGCATCACCAACCTGCGAAATTTGATAATACACTTCAGCCGAATCTAAAAGGAAAAAAGCGTAGCTTAACTGGTCGGTCACCGCCTACTCCTTGACCTGTCTCGCGGAGGCATCCTCTCCTAATCGACGCCTTCATTGAGCGTGAATAGTCTGGTCTAGTCGGATGGCTCGTGCCTTACTAAGGCATTCATTCAGTATCCGTGAATCTATGAAGAAACTATTACTATCTGCCAATTTGCTGGGGCTTGGTGTGTTCTTGCTCACTAGCTCGCCCGCGGCAGCGGAATTCACCCCAGCGCTTCCAGAAACTGTAGGAATGTCGTCTGAGCGGCTTGAACGACTGAGTACTGTTTTTCAACAGTATGTCAGTGATGAAAAGCTTCCGGGAGCGACGATTCTGGTGGCTCGGAAAGGAAAGATCCCTTACTTCAAGTCCTTTGGGTATCGTGATATCGAATCACGGTCGAAGCTTGGGAATGATGCCATCTTTCGCATCGCCTCGCAGTCAAAGGCCCTAGTGAGTGTGGGAGTGATGATCTTGCAGGAGGAAGGCAAGTTGTTGATTTCGGATCCTGTAGGCAAGTATCTGCCTGAGTTTAAGAAGACAAGCGTTGCGGAGAAAAGCGACGATGGCTTCAAGGTGGTGGATGCAATACGCAAAATCACGATTCGAGATCTCCTCACCCATACGGCTGGCATTGGGTACGGCGGCGGTCCAGGAAAAGAAAAATGGGAGGAGGCGGGTATCACGGGATGGTATTTTGCTGATCGTGATGAGCCAATCCGAGAGACTGTCTCTCGGATTCCATCACTTCCCTTCGATGCTCAACCGGGGGAGAAATTTGTCTATGGTTACAATACAGATATTCTAGGGGCTTTGATTGAGGTTGTGGCGGAGCAATCCTTGGACGAGTTCTTGTCTGATAGAATCCTTCGCCCCTTGGGGATGAATGATACCCACTTTTATCTCCCGCGGGATAAGACGAATCGATTGGCAACGGTCTACTCGAGTAAGGATGAGGGAGGCCTAGAGCGAGCTCCGAATCCCGGACGGATGGTTGGGCAGGGGGCCTACGTTGAGGGGCCACGGAAAAGCTTCTCTGGGGGGGCTGGATTGTTGTCGACCGCGAATGACTATGGTCGATTCCTCCAAATGTTATTGAATGGAGGCCGACTGGGGTCAGCGCGGATACTCTCTCCCCCAAGTGTTAAGCTCATGACGGTCGATCATATAGGGGATATTGAGTTTGGAGGATCAGGGGTTGGAATGGGGCTTGGTTTTTCTGTTCTCAAGGATTTGGGGGCGCGGGGAACGCCTGGTGCCGTTGGCGAATTCGGTTGGGGCGGTGCGTATCATTCTACCTACTGGGTCGATCCGGAAAATGAACTGGTAGTGGTCTATTTTACCCAATTGATTCCTGCTCGTCGTGTTGATGACCATAGCAAGCTCCGAACACTCGTCTACCAAGCGTTGATAGATTGATTGATAGCTGTTTTCAAACGTGAATAACGTAGCGATGAATAGAATGAAATACCTCGGATACACATTGCTCACGATGCTCTTGGTGAGTTGTGGGCGGGCACCCGTTGAGGCCCGAAAGACGGCGGTCAATGAAGGGGCAGTCACTATTCGCGGCGAGGTTTGGGCGGATAATTGGTTCCAGCTCTATTTAGGTGAAGAACTGGTTGTTGAGGACTCAGTTCCGATCACGACTGAGCGCTCGTTTAATGCTGAGAGTTTTGAATTCTCGGGAGACTATCCGCTGGTGCTGAACTTTGTCGTGAAGGATTTTAAGCAGAATGATACCGGTCTGGAATATATCGGATCACGGCGTCAACAGATTGGTGATGGAGGCTTGATTGCTCAATTCACCAATGTTGACACCGGAGAGGTGATCGCCGTGACGGATCGAAATTGGAAGTGTTTTGTTCTCCATGAGGCCCCGTTGGATCCTGATTGTGCACACGAACGCAACCCTCAAGCGGGGAGTGGTCCTTGTGGCTTCCTTGAGCGAGAGGAACCTGCGGGATGGAAAGCCGCTGGGTTTGACGATCAGTCCTGGGAGGCTGTGACCGAGTTTAGTAAGCAGGAAGTGCGTCCCAAAGATGGCTATGATCGGATCCGTTGGGATCGTTCGGCGAAGTTTATCTGGAGCTCTGATTTAAAGATTCACAACACAGTGATTTGTCGGCTCGTGATCGATAAACCGTAGCCCATGCGGTTATGGAGATAAAGTGTCCTAGACCGAGCTGAATGATGTTCGGAAGATTGTCGTTACTGAGTTTCGAAGGTATTTGATTTTCTACCGAAGTCTTGAGAACGAGATTCAGATTCTCGACGTTTTTCAAGGATCGCGGAACATTCGAGAGCGAAAAAAGGGGACCCTAGATTGATTTGAAAAACGGCAGGACTGGCATCACATGAGGACCGTCATGTTTCAGATGCTAATGATCGGGTTTCAGTTGAAAAGGGAAGTCAGTAATTTCGCGAACCTTCTTCTTTGTGGGACAGGTGAGAGAGCATCGGTCTCGGCAACAGTTTCCGATGACGGGATTAAATCTAAGTGATCTTGTGCGAAATAAGGGAATCCCGTGTCCACTTTACTCAGGACCGATCATCTCGTATCAGATAGGTATTTACTGGCTACTAGCATGTTTAAGAATTTCTAAGTAACGATCGGCTTGGCTTTTTGAAAGTTTCTTCTTCTTTAGTAGCGCATGAAATTGCTCTGAAATTGCTGCCTGAATATCCTGAATATGTTTTTGAACGGTTGCTGAATCGAACGCTTCTCCTTTTTCCTTCCAGTAAGCTGCTGTAGCCATAAGCTTTACCTCGCCCCACTTTTCAGAGGCCTCTTTGAGAAACGCTTCACCTTCTGTTGTGTCTGAGCTGGCGTAGGCATATTTTGACGACCCTCCACATCCGGTAGCCAAGTTGATTAGGAGGATGCTGAGAAATACTACCCGGATAGCTGGAATATAGAGTGTTTTTTTCATCATACCCGAAAGGTATATCGGATTTATGGAGCAATGGAACGTAAAATGTGTTAAGCGATCCGATAAGTTCTGAGAAAATGGACAGAGGATTCCTTAGTAGAAAATCTGGGAACGCACACCTAATCAGAGCTCTCTTCCGTCCAGGCTCGTCAGACCTTAGAGCCCAGATAAGCACCGCTTATTGGTCCATTTCGCACGAATATGGGTGATACCCTTGTTTCACGGTTGAAGGAGAAGCGTCGGACTCTGGTCAAGATGCCTGCTCGTCGCGCGATCTGGAATTCAATGGCCAAGTCATTCCCGCCGAGCAAGTTCACAAGGCTTACATGTCTGCACTTGGCTTCACCTATACTACAATCACGACGACCGACAGCTATCAGGCTAAGACCGCGACTTTGCTAAAAGAAATCTCCTTATAATCGTCGGAAACACAACACAACCAATCTGTTGCACCCCGGGGGGCGACAGAGATTACTCTGAAACACGTTTACGGCTGCGTTTAAATTCTGCATACCAATCGTCCGCATCATCTTTCATCCCTCGCAACTCTGCCTTTGAAACCCCAAATTTTTCACTTAAATATTTCTCGTGTTTAAGAATCGAAGCTTCTCGCACTTTAGCCGTCGCAAGCCTTTTAGTCCTCTTGACGTTCAGCTCTTTATCTAACCGTTCGTTCTCTGTAGCTGTCTCTTCCCGGCTAGCCTTACTGGCCTTTTTGGATTTAAGAATTGTTGCCGTCGAAAATTCAAGAATCATATCCTTCATAAGTGCAGCATCGCGGGTTTGCGGTTCACCTACACCTAAAAGGCTCGAAATATCTTCAAATTGTTTCCTTTGATTTCGTAATGCCCGATGCCATGTATCCGTGTCTTCATCCTTCAATGAAGACACAGCAGTATTTACTAAATCAAAAACCTCAGCGTTTAGTGGTCCCCTTTCGGAGTCACCTTGAACATCAGGATGAGAAATACCACTGTTCGCCATAGATTTCAAAAATGCATCGTTCGGAAGACTGTCAAGGATTGCTTGAATAGCGGACTTACTTTGACTGTTTTCTTTTGCCTGCCCGAACAATCGGTCTGGCACAATGACAAACAACACTGCAACAACGGCTAGGGTCAATAATTTCTGATTCATTTGGATTCTCTGTTTATAGGTTAAAAGTCATTATTCAACTATGACATACTTTCGCCAAGCCGTTCAGGGGCGTTTTCTAAGCAGCTTCAATATCCGCCAATAGCAACGGTGTTCCAGCTCTTACGCTTCTACTGTAGACCAGTGTTCTCCGCATGCCTCTCGCACAACCCCATCCCATTCGTCCGGTGTCATAATCAGGCCTGAGGCCTGCAATTGCATCTGCGTTTCTCCAAGCATCTTCAGAATTGCCGATTGGTAGCTAGCGTAGTTAACACCAACAAGAGCATAACTGAAAACACCGGAAGCATCACCTGGTAAAAGGCGAAGTAGCAACAACAATACGAACGATGAGATGGCAATATATTCAGGGAAAAAACCAATTGCGGCAGCCACGACAACAAGAGTGAGAACAATGAATGGAAACACCAATAAGCTCAAACGATAGGCATGGTAATATTGTTTAAGGGCACTATTGCACGCTTTCACAATATTCCTTTGCTCCTCTGTGGTGCAATGCACTATATTGAGTCCTTTCATAAAGCAATAAATACATTAATAAAAATTTGGAAAGCTTTAGACGGATGCCCGCTAGTGAGTGTGGTTAGCTGCGCCGCTTATACAATCCGTGTGCGTGCTATTTATCAGGAACATGGCATCAGCTAGCAAATTGTCTGCATCTTCTAGACGATCTTGCCACTCATTCATTATGCTTGCTTTCTCTGTGTTGTAATTAAATTCAGCTGCTTCCATTGCTAGCCTGTAGATGTTGTAGGCAGCTGCCGTGAGTGCAATATTGAGTGCTTTGGCTGCCGCAATGCAGGGGCCAACTCCAGGACCCGCCAAAAGGTAACATGCAGCTTCCTCTGCCTCGTAGGTCGCAAGGATCGTCGCGAGGGAAATCAGATATGTCGATTCGGCTGAATCCTCTGCAAGATTTCTCTCCCCTTGTATTCTGGCTAGCCCAAGGTTTTTATCTCGGGTTGCTCTATCATGTTCGATTAAATTGTCCCTATCTGCTGCGGCAGCGCGATTATCCCTCCGAAGATCACAAGTCGCTTTATATGCTGCTACTGTGTTACCGTATCCTTGGCTGCTGATAAGCAGGCTAAGAATGAAAAGAATGCCGATTCCATTTTTTAGCGTGCCTCTAAGTAGTCGTGCTTGCGTTGCAATATATCTGTTCTTAAAAAAAGTATTTTTCATTATTGCCTAAATCAGTCTCCGGTGAAGGTTTGCTAAAAACTCGTTGTTAACTAACTTAAGAAAGCGTGGTAAGAGTATCAAGTCAAGAATATATCCAGTGTTATCAATAGTGGCTAGTTTAGGGATGCGCTGCGTCACCCAGTTCGAGACATGGACTAAGCCGGAGTGTTTACAATGATTGGAGAGAACGAACACCGAGGCACCGGCATATCACAGACCTGGACCACAAGATTCGAATCAGCGTAATCCATCTCCAAGGCTTGGAGATGAGTCGCAAGCTCTTGGGCACGGAGCATCCTGATGTGGCCTCAAGCCTCAACAACCTGGCGGCATTGTATCGCGCTCAAGGGAGATATGAAGAAACCGAGCCGTTGCTTGTTCAATCCTTAGATTTGTTTGAGAAACTCCTCGGACCAACTGACCCAAATACGAAGGGGACCCGAAGTAACCTTGAGGTATTCCTTCGACAGAAAGAGAATAAGAAACCGTGAAGTTCCGAACCGGCAACCGCTTTACGCGCCCCCTCTTGTGTGTTATTAAGTAACATAACGTCCTTTATGTTACTTTTGGAATCTCGCGCCAGCAGAGTGGGACGATTAACGCTTCTTTAAAAGGCGTTAATTCCACACATTTTCTACTGAAGACCAAATCTCCTCAATGTTTGATAATGAAGTTCACCGCCGCATTCTTTGGTCGAGACTCTGAAAATTGTGGTTCAGGGACTGATACCTCTGCTAAATTTAGTTTCGTGTTCGTCGTCCCTCCAGATGGATCTACAGCAGCAGCACTTTCTCCACCAACAACTCCGATTCCCTTAATTCCTCGAAGCAAAACAGGATGCTTATGTGGGCCAACGGCGCTAGGCTGACGGCTCCCCAAGCGTCGCGCCTCATTTCTATTCTCGCTACTCCATGGATCTTGAGAGCCCTCAATCCGTTTATCTAGTCCTCTAAGAAACATCCCCCGAAGATCCGGAACCCGTATTCTCTCTCCATCTTTATCAAGTTCGAGCTGTTCTTCTCCAGAGATATTGAGATTTAGCAAATGATCAAACAGCTTTTTATGGGTTCGCTTTGATATCCATCGTCTGTCGCAGAACACATATCCAACAAGCACTGTATTTGTTGTGCCGTAGTATGGGAATATTGTGCCAACCGGAATCAACGATTCGACTTTTTCACCAAGTGGAGCGACGCTACTACTTATCTCGGATATTCTCGATTGGAAGTCTTTGTCTTTCAGCAATCCGGACACAATCTCGCTTTCCTTGCGATCAAGGTCAGCAACGCGATTTTTAATATTATTCTTAAGAAATTCCACTTCGTTCGTTGCATTAGTAGTAAGCTCGCGAACCTTCGTAGCCACCGATTGTTCCTGAGATTCTACATGTCGGAGGGCAGAGTCCGCTGCCTGGGTCACATTGGTTAACAACAAGGAAAGACTTGCCTGCGAGTTACTCAACTGTAGTTGGGCTGCTACTGATTGTTTTAGTCCAGAAGCTATGTGGATTTGGTTTTTATCGACTCTTACTCGGAGGGCCTCCGACCACGATTGAAAGTGTCGCAACTGGTGTTGCACGTCCCCAGACATGTCTGAAAGCTTCTGAGTCGTAACTGTAGTTGCAAAATCCTTCACTAAGGCCTGAATCGAGAACCAGCCGCCAAAGAGTTTTAGACTGAGAATCCCAGCAAGAACCTTAGCGCGTTTCTCGATAGCCTTGTTGAGATACTGATCAATATCGTATCGAATAGGCTTGGGCAATTCTTCGGGCTTCACTTGGTCGTTTTCTTCCTCACCTGGCATGTAGGTAAGGTTATTCAAGACTACGGGATTAATGAATCACAAACTTAGCAAAGTAGCCGGATTGGAAAGTATCTTTAGGCTCCCCTCTCATTCTTGACTATTTATGATAAAATCAGCTGCCTAAATTAGTTGGTCCCCTCAATGTCAGAGCAATATGGGAAAAGTTGAGAATCCCTCCCCAAGCTGCAGGAGAGGGCCAAACGCTTTCAGTAGTCGTTGATAGTGTTTACTGGAAGTTCCTTTCCGGACTGACCAAGTGGATGACCTTTGCTGCTGCTAGGCCTTAAGATTATGGTATGTTTTCGGAGCCTTAGTAGAAGGCATAGTTGCTAAATTCATCGGTAAACTGTAGCTCCCACTTCAGAGATTCTGCTTTGCGTGTTTCTACGTGACCATCAGCATACCCTGAATTGGAGTTCCGAATTTTCCCTCGAAACGTATGACCACCGTGTGCGCTGAGGAATCCGTCACCAGAAATCGCTTTTTCTCCGACCATCTTATCGGTCACAATCGGTCGACTTGAAACGCTTGTATCGCTGAGTCTTGAAGGCCATGGATTACTTTCTCTAGTCTTGAGGAGACTAACCTCTGGATATGTCAGACTATCACTTCCCTGTAACTTTCGTGGAACCCACCAGAACAAACCCACAGAGGCATACCTAGAACCTTGTATTTCTTCAAATCCTGTTGTTAGGTCTGCAATCGATGTCATGGTTCGCCCCTTGACGATTTGAAAGTTGGATTCAAGAGCCTTCGAAAGTTTTGGCTGAAGAGGACAGAACCACTGCTTAGGGGACGAAACTCCATGCTTATCCATTTCAGATAACATGGGGAGAGCTAGCAGCCATGGATAGAGATTCTGAAACCTAATCAGTTGAGTGGTCTGGGTTGGCAACTCGAACGATGGCAACCGCTCATTGGGATCATCCGATGCATACATGTTCGCCGATAACGTAATCTGCTTGTAGTTGTTCGTACATCCGGTGACTCGGGATCGAAAGTGAGCATACGATACTCCAGAGAAGATCAGGGTCGCCAGGAGAGCGATTACACTTATCACAACCAGCAATTCCACTAGGGTGAAGCCTTCAGAAATTTGTGCTCTCTTATTCATTATTAGATTTCAGACACACACCTCTTTTTTAGACAGAGGATCTCACATTTCGTTTGATCGGTCCTGAGAACAATGGCCGCAGTATTCTCGAAGAGAATATCAGATCCAAATTCTCTCCACAGCTTCCAACGAAATCTCATCACTCCGCCGATCGTAGAGTTTAGTCGTCCGAGCTGAAGCATGGTTAGCCATGTGCTGAGCAGTTTCCAAGTCACCGCCGTTCTTCAGAAACACCGTAATCCCCGTCGCACGAAAAGTGTGGCATCCAATCTTGTCAGCAATCCCGGCCTCGATTGCTCGCTTCCGGATCATCTGATAAACATTGCTCTGTTCAAGGCCACCTGTCCCAAGCGTTGATGACCGTCCTTTACAGCTCCGGAAGAGGGGACCCTTCGGGTCTTCGGATATCCCCGTAGTCCTGATGTATTCATCAAGATAGGCTTCGGCCAAGTGATGAGCTGGGACTTCGTGTTCCTTACCGCCTTTTTCGTGAAGCCGGAACCACCAGCGTTTCCCTTTGGGGTAATAGTCTTCGACCCGCATCTTAACGACGGCCCCAACACGGGCGCAGGAATAAACCAAGGCCGCGATGAGCGCCCGATCGCGGAGACCTCGAACATGGGAGGTATCGATCGAATCCAGCAACAATCGCGTATCGGCAGCAGACAGATCAATCGTCTTACCTTTATTGGTGCTGTGCTTCGGTCCACGAACAGAAGATGCCGGATTCATCGGAACAATCTGGCCAACGACGAGCCAATCAAACAATTCCCGTATCGACGCGAGTTGCTGCTTCACAGAAGGAGCAGCCAATTCAGTTTTCAGCGATTCAATATATGCAGCCACGTGAACGGGCCTGACGGCCTCGAGCGCAAGTCCGTGATCTTCCATCCAATTCAGAAACCGAAGCGCAGCCCGACCATAAGCACGGCGAGTGTTAAGATTCTCAATCCGAACCAAGAAGAATTCCACAAATCGCTCAACGGCAGACTTTCCGGCCTGGGCAATAGGAGAAGGAAAGGGTTTTCCCATGAAGAGGGCGTTTGCTGAGGAGACCTCAAGGCCTCTTTGATCGATTGTGGTCAGTTCCATTTAGGTCCCCTATTCAGGTTGTTTTCACATATGATAACGTCCTTTATCAGTTGTGAAGTTGAAGTGCCCTGAGTTTGGTGGGCAGCGAAGGCTCTTCTTTCGCCGCTTCTCAACAGTTTTTGAAGAAAAAAAAGGGGCGAGCCCTTTGCTCGCCCCGTTTTGAATTTTGCCCGTTAGAATTAATTGCCAAAGAATGGGTGATCGGGCTTGCCCTGACTAAGGACGTAGGCAATGAGATCTAGAATTTCTTCCTTCTCTAACATGTTGAGGAGGCCCTCTGGCATGGTGGAGATTTTTGAGGGCTCGATGCTGGCAACCTGTTTGCGATCCACTCGCTCCCGTTGGTTGGGGTCAGTGAGATCTGTGTTTACCGACACGGAGTCCCCGTTTAGGTTTACAATCACACCCGAGACTGTTTCTCCATCCGTCTTGGTAAGCACGATGGGAACGAATTGTTCATTGATCTCTTTGCTCGGGTGGAAGACCTGGTCGATGAAATCACGGGGAGAGTATCGTCCTCCCGCATTGGTCAGATCGGGTCCGGTCATACCGCCTTCATTGGCAAAGCGGTGGCAGGCAAAGCAACCGGCCGCTCCAAAGGCTTTTCGTCCTTTGTTGTAGTTTCGGTGCTTGAGACTCGTCTCGGCGGCGCTGGCAATTTCTTCGAATTCCCACTCCTTAACAAAGCTTCGACCCGCCATCGCTTCGGCCAAGGCTTCAAGTGGTGACTTACTGACAGGCTTTTTGGCGAGCACGCCAGCTAGCCTGCTTCGGTCCTGAACCGAGAGGGTCTCAACGGCATCGTTGCGAATGAATTCGATGAATTTTGAGAAACTCGCACCGCCACGATAGTTGGCTGCGGTTAGGAACCATTCGAAGTACTCGGTTTGGAGCGCTGTTGTCCAGCCCGCTTTAAGAAAGCGGAGGGACCGAGCATATTCCATTTGTTCTTCTTGAGTGGCAGCGTCTCTAATGAGTTTCACACCTTTGCCGGCGACGGTTGGCGATTGCAAATAGGCCAGGGTTTCGCAGAGGAGCCAGTTGTGTTGAAACGATTGGGCTGGGAACTGTGGATCGAGCTGAGCAATGATACTCTTGATGACGTCGCTTGATGGCGATCCGAATCGATTGAGCGTGATTTGATAGGTTCGGACCAAGGTCAATTGTTGCTCGTCAGTGAGGCGATTCCATTGCACCTCAAGGAGCGAGTCGAGTATTTGATCCCGAACCGCTGTCTTTGGTGGTGCGGCCTGCTCGCTTCGATGGGTGGGATCGACACCCGTCAGTCGTGCGAGGCCGAGGAGCGCCTCAACTCGTTTACCATGATCGGGTTCAGACAAGGCTCTTGGTGCCCAAGTGTGCGCTGGCTGGTGTTCGATCGCTGTGCGCGCCGCCCAGCGGATGAACCGGTCTTCGTGATCGAGATAGGCCCAGGAGCTAGAAATGGCCTCGGGGTCTTGGATGCCGTGGTAGGCTTCTAGCTGTTGGCGGAGTTTCCTTTCTCGGGCGCCGCGTTGGTTCGTGGCAATGGGATCGATGGGAGCAGTGGATTCGTTGCCAACGTAGGAAACACGATAGAGTCCAGATTGGACCCGTCGGCCACCGATGGCAAAGTACATTGCACCATCATTGGGATTGATGATTGCATCGGTGACAGGCAGTGGAGCGCCCGAGACGAATTCTTGTTTTTCACCGGTATAGGAGGACCCATCGGGCTGGAGGTTGACCGAGTAGATTTTGCCCCAACTCCAATCCAGGAGATAGAGTGCTTTTTGGTATTGCTCTGGAAATTTGGAGCCATAGCCGAAGGTGACTCCCGTCGGAGAGCCTGGGCCGATGTTAACAGTGCCAGGGAGATTGTCGGGATACCATTCCTGTCTCTTATACACATCTCCGAGCCCACGAGACCTCTC
>OJGU01000218.1_pt1 | contig 38281 bp, 35 predicted proteins | sample 1594741 | NCBI WGS metagenome assembly OJGU01 (sample SAMN05416841, study PRJEB24817) | seawater metagenome | isolation source: Sea water | place: Canada:Atlantic | collected 2013-07 | reverse complement strand
AGAGAGGTCTCGTGGGCTCGGAGATGTGTATAAGAGACAGGTTCAACGCTATTGGGAAATTCGGGAATAAAATCATCGATGAACCGCGAGATTTCTTGATAGGCTTCGGAGGTATCGATACGAATTTTTTCAATCTGCGGAGTGATGATGTCACGCATCGCGCGCATATAAAGGGGCACTTCACGATAGAGAATATGCACGTCACGACTATCACTGACACGTCGTTCCACCGCTCCCCAAAGCCTTTTTAGAAAGCGTGTGTCTTCGAGCATCTCCTCTTGAGTACACCCTTCTGCGGCAGTACGGATAATAAAACCACCGCTACCATCCATCGCTTCTTGCGCGATACACTCTTTCAGCAAGGCCATCAAACGTTCGCGCTCGGCTTCGTGTTCAAGGCGCTGCGAAATGCCGATATGCGCACTTCTAGGTAGATACACAAGATTGCGCGACGGCAGAGTCAAATGAGTGCTTAATCGCGCCCCCTTGGAGCCGATAGGGTCCTTGATCACTTGCACGATCATCATTTGCCCTTCGCGCACCAAACTTTGAATAGGGGCTGGCGATTCGTCCCGCACTTCGAAGCCTTCGGGGCTAATGGGCGAAATGTCGGCACTATGGATAAAAGCTGCACGCTCTAAGCCTATATCAACGAAGGCGGCCTCCATGCCAGGCATGACCCGCACCACCTTACCCAGATAAATATCCCCTACATGCCCTTTGCTATGCGGGCGCTCGACAAAGATCTCTTGCAGCAAACCGTTTTCAATGAGCGCAACGCGCGTCTCCATAGGAGTGACATTGATAAGGATTTCTTCACTCATTGCGCCCCTCCTTGTGCAGCCCAGTTTGGACACCAAATTTATTCAGCAGCTGGCTCGTTTCATAGATCGGCAACCCGACAACACCACTATAACTGCCCGCTATAGCAGTGACAAACATGCCTCCAAGCCCTTGAATGGCATAGGCACCGGCCTTGCCTAAGGGCTCTTCGCTTTGCCAATAGGCTTCGATTTCCTGCTCTGATAGAGATTTAAAACTGACATCGGTACGCGCTAAAACCGTTTCATTTTGCTCACCTAAACACATCGCGACGGCGCTAAAGACCTGATGCTGCTGCCCTGATAAAAGGCGTAACATGCGCTGCGCATCTGCTTTGTCTTTAGGTTTACCAAGGATCTGGCCCGCGCAAACGACGATGGTGTCCGACCCAAGGATTGGCAACTGCGCAAGCGGCTGTTGCGATTGCACTGACAAGGCTTTTTCGAGCGCTAGGCGCTGCACATAGACTTCGGGGGACTCTCCAGCGATGTGCGCTTCATCAACCGTATGTTCATGCACACTGAACTGCACGCCGATTTGCGTAAGAATTTCACGTCGTCTTGGAGACGCTGAGGCGAGTAATAGAGACGAGAATTTGTAAGACATACTTCCTCAAATTGACCGCAAGTTGTTTTGCCTAGCGCACACCGAAGCTGCGGCGCATTTGCCTGAGCAAAACAAACATCCATGGCCAGATGAAGGCGCTAGACAAAGCGCCTAACAAGAATAGAAGACTCGATGCGACAGCTTGTTCGGTCGCAATTTTCATCCAGTGGGTCATCATCAAATGCAGGCCGATTAACGCTAGAACAACGCCGCTTTGCTGCAAGGAGGAGAACATTCGTAAGCGTTGGTGCAAGCTCAAGGTGATATAAGCAATGATGGCCAGCGCCAGAGCATTTAGCCCCAGCAACGACCCCTCGAGAATATCCATCATCAAGCCAGCGGTCCAAGCAAAGCCAATACCGACTCGATAGGGAAGTGCCATCGCCCAATAGATCAGTACCATCGCAACCCACTGGGGACGATAGTTCATGGCCCACTCGGGAAAAGGTACGATCGCCAAAAGATAGGCGACAAAAAAACTTAGGAAAATAACCCAGCGCCCACTGGCACGTTGATTCATCGATTACTCCTGCCCTGTGGGTGCTTCTGGCACTGTATCAGCCACTTCCGAGGGCATCGGCGAATCCAACCCCACACTCTCCGGTGCTGGGTTCACGACTTCCTCATGGGGTTGAGCGCTTAACTCATCAATTTGCTCTTCAATCTGATCGACAATACTGGTGCTCGAGAATTGCTGATTCGTATCAAGCCAAACCGGTGCCGCGGAACTCGGCCCTATGCGCTGGCTATCATCAGCGGATAGCGCCAACAACATGACATGACGCGTTCGATCCATCTGCGCTAATGGCCTTGCACGAATGCGCGCGAAGGGCTGCCCGCGATCGTGGACAACACTGATTACCTCGGCAACCGGATAATCCTTAGGAAAGCGCTGCCCTAGGCCGGAACTCACCAAAAGGTCGCCCACTTCGATGTCCGAAGTATCTGGCACATACTCTAGCTCCAACTCAGGAATATCACCGCGACTCCCCCTGGCGATAGCGCGTTCGCCGTTACGGTTAACCTGCACGGGAGTCCCATGCCGAGAATCGGTGATCAGCATCACCCAACTAGTGAACGGCAGCACTTCGACCACCTGCCCCATCAAGCCATGCGCATCTAGCAATGCCTGCCCCTCTAAGACACCATCGGTTGCACCGCGGTTAATCAACACGCGGCGCGAACCTGGACTGGAAGAAATATTAATGATTTCAGCAGTTAACACACGACCATCGACACTCGCTGAGGCCTCTTGCAAAGCCCGCAAGCGACTATTCTCTGTAGCAAGGCCAGCCAGCAACTGCAATTCACGCTGAGCAAAAAGCAACTCTTCACGCAGGCGTTCGTTCTCTTCGATGAGATCACCGTGAGAGACGAAAACGTCGTCAATCCAATAAGATATCCGTGCTGGGGTGTCAGCCACCCAATAGACGGGGGCCGTTAGGAAACCAAGGCTATAGCGTACCCGATCTAGGTAATCGAAGCGGCTGTCAGCGAACATGACAGCCACAGAGAGCACCACGAAGGCAGCAACGCGATACTCAAGGGACACGCCTTTGATGAATAAGGTCTTGATGATGGAACCTCGAACCGTTTATTCAATGGTTAACGAATCCATGTCGTTGGCGTCCATCAGCTCCATTGCTTTACCGCCACCTCGGGCCACGCAAGTGAGCGGGTCTTCGGCGACAATGACGGGCAGCCCTGTCTCTTCAGACAACAATTTATCCAAATCTTTCAATAATGCGCCACCGCCAGTTAACACCATGCCGCTTTCGGCGATGTCAGAGGCAAGCTCGGGTGGCGATTGCTCAAGGGCGCTTTTCACAGCCTGCACGATCGCAGATAGCGTTTCTTGCAAGGCTTCGAGAATCTCATCGCTATTCAAGGTGAAGCTACGAGGCACCCCTTCGGCTAGGTTGCGACCACGCACGTCGATCTCTCGCAGCACGCCTTCAGCTGGGTATGCACAGCCGATCTCTTTCTTAATACGCTCTGCAGTAGCATCACCAATAAGGCTGCCATAGTTGCGGCGCACATGGGTAATAATCGCCTCATCAAAACGGTCGCCACCAACACGGACAGATTCGGCATAGACAATACCGTTCAAGGAGATAATCGCGATCTCAGTAGTACCACCACCGATATCCACTACCATCGACCCGCTAGCTTTCTCTACTGGCAAACCTGCCCCAATCGCAGCAGCCATAGGCTCTTCGATCAAGCGGACTTCGCGTGCCCCAGCGCTTAGCACCGACTCACGAATCGCGCGTCGCTCTACTTGCGTCGATTTGCAAGGAACACAAACCAATACACGTGGGCTTGGCGGGAAGAAGCTATTCTCATGCACTTTGCTGATGAAGTGCTGAAGCATTTTCTCTGTTACTTGAAAGTCAGCAATAACGCCGTCTTTCAGGGGCCGAATCGCGGTGATATTACCCGGTGTGCGGCCCAGCATACGCTTAGCATCGGCACCGACAGCAGTTACCGTCTTCTGACCATTGTGAGTACGAATCGCGACAACCGAAGGCTCATTGAGCACAATCCCTTGCCCGCGTACATAAATAAGCGTGTTTGCTGTCCCTAGGTCGATCGATAGATCGTTGGAGAACATTCCCCGAAATTTTTTGAACATCGACTTCTATAACCTCAAATAAGAGTCCACCCCGGACTAAAGAGCGAGCATCTGATCACAGACTTGAAGCAAGTATTCAGCTTACGCACTAGGGTTCGTACAAGGGGTTGGATAATACGGTGGAATCCGACGGTGTTTGGCTATTTTACCCTCAGCTCCGAAACTGTTGCCCTAAACCGGTCTCTTTCCCGTATAATCACGGCTTCTCCGGCGAATAGACACGCACTCTAACAACGGCAAGGATATAGGGCAAGAGTCAATTACATAAATGCTCGAAATCTAGGAATGTCGCACAAATATACGTCGGAAGCCTTACATACTCACTGCGATGTAGTGTTAAGAAAATTGGAGATTTAGCGAATGGCTTTAGAACAATCAGACGTCGAGAAAATCGCCCAGTTGGCACGCCTAGATGTGGACGCCAATGAAGCGCAAGAGGTGACCAAGCGCATCTCATCTATTCTTGAACTGATCGACCAGATGCAAGACGTTGATACAAAGAATATTGCGCCGTTGGCACACCCTTTCGACGCTATCCAACGCTTACGCCCAGACGAAGTGACTGAAACCGATCAGCGCGAATACCTGCAATCGATCGCTCCTGCGACACAAGATGGCCTTTATCTAGTTCCAAAGGTAATCGAATAACCGACCCTGTCGACGCCTCTTCCTCTTTCAACCATTGACGATCAAGGACACCCTTTAGCATGTCTGACCGCACAGTCGCCGAACTCTCCCGCTCATTAGCGCAGGGCGAAATTTCCAGTGTTGAGCTTACACGGGATTACTTAGACCGCATTGCTCAGCACAATTCACTCTACAATGCCTACATCACAGTCACTGAGGACCTAGCGCTCGCACAAGCGGCGCAAGCAGATGCCGCGCGCGCCAAAGGCGATGCAGGCCCACTCACTGGCATTCCAATTGCCCATAAAGACATCTTCTGTATGAAGGACGTCCTGACCACATGCGGCTCGAAAATGTTGGCAAACTTTGTTGCGCCCTATGACGCCACCGTAGTGGCAAAGCTCAACGCAGCAGGTGCAGTGACTTTAGGTAAAACTAATATGGATGAGTTTGCGATGGGCTCATCAAACGAGAACAGTTTCTTTGGCGCCGCGCGCAACCCATGGGATACCGATCGCGTGCCAGGCGGTTCATCAGGTGGCTCGGCAACAGCCGTTGCCGCTGACCTTTGCGCAATTGCCACTGGCACAGACACCGGCGGCTCGATACGCCAACCAGCCGCTTTTTGTGGACTCACAGGCTTCAAACCTAGTTATGGTCGCATTTCACGCTGGGGCATGATTGCCTACGCCTCAAGCCTTGATCAAGCCGGCCCTATCAGCAAGAGCGCAGAAGATGCCGCCCTTATGATGAATGTGATGGCAGGCCCTGATCATCGCGACTCAACGAGCGTGGACATGCCCGCTCCTGATTTCACCGCCAACTTGAATGACTCGCTGCAAGGACTGCGCATCGGCGTAGTACGTCAACACCTTGCCGAAGGGCTTGATGCAAATGTCGAAAGTGCGTTGCAAGACGCAATAAAAGTATTCGAAAGTTTAGGGGCAAGTATCAAAGAGATCGACCTGCCTAACAGTCATCTGTCTGTCTCGGCTTACTATGTCATTGCCCCCGCAGAAGCTTCTGCGAATTTGTCACGTTATGATGGCGTGCGCTTTGGCTATCGTTGTGAAAATCCGGCCAATCTTGAAGACATGTATAAGCGCTCGCGCAGTGAGGGGTTTGGCAACGAAGTTAAGCGCCGCATTCTCGTTGGAACTTACGCACTTTCTGCCGGTTACTACGATGCTTATTACATCAAAGCACAACAAATTCGTCGCTTAATCAAACAAGATTATATCGACGCGTTTAAAGAAGTGGATGTCATCATTGGCCCCACCACGCCCAACACGGCGTTTAAGATTGGAGAGAAAAACGACGACCCTGTCACGATGTATCTTGAAGATATTTACACAGTCAGCATCAACCTCGCTGGCCTCCCTGCAATCTCAATACCGGCAGGATCAAGCAAAAGCGCAGACGGTAAGTCTCTCCCCATTGGCATTCAGTTGGTCGGTAGCGATTTCGCCGAGGCCAAAGTTTTGAATATCGCACATCAGTTCCAGCAGCACACTGACTGGCATCAACAAAGACCGGAGGGTTAAGGCATGGTCTGGGAAACGGTTATTGGCTTGGAAGTGCACGTACAACTGGCCACAAAGAGCAAGCTCTTCTCTGGCAGCAGCATCACTTTTGGTGCCGCGCCAAACACGCAGGCAAATATTTTCGATTTAGCGATGCCTGGCACTTTGCCCGTTATGAACGAGGCAGCGCTACGCATGGCGGTAAAATTTGGCTTGGCGATAGACGCGCAGATCGGTCGCAAATCGGTCTTTGATCGCAAAAATTATTTTTACCCTGATCTTCCAAAAGGCTACCAAGTGAGCCAACTAGATTTTCCAACCGTTGGCAAAGGCGAGCTAGAGATCACGCTTGAAGATGGCAGCACTAAAGTCATTGGCATTACACGCGCCCACATCGAAGAGGACGCCGGAAAATCTTTGCACGAAGACTTCCAAGGTTTAACTGGCATCGATCTGAACCGCGCAGGCACCCCACTACTTGAGATCGTGTCTGAGCCAGAATTGGCAAATGCGAAGGAAGCTGTCGCGTACTTAAAAAAATTGCACTCGATTATTCGCTACCTCGGCATTTCCGATGGCAATATGGCGCAGGGCTCCATGCGCTGTGACGCCAATGTGTCTGTTCGCAAAAAAGGCGCAACAGAGCTTGGCATGCGCACTGAGATCAAGAACATCAACTCGTTCCGCTTTGTCGAAAAAGCGATCCTACACGAGGCTCAGCGCCAGATCGACATCATCGAAGACGGCGGTCGCATCGTGCAAGAGACACGACTATACGATGCCGACAAAGACGAAACCCGGTCAATGCGCAGCAAAGAGGTCGCGAACGACTATCGCTATTTCCCAGAGCCGGATCTATTGCCGATTGTCATCGACGAAGCCTATATTGAGTCTGTTCGCGCAGAACTGCCCGAATTGCCCAACGCCAAACGCGAACGATTTGTTAGCCAATACGAATTAAGCGAGTATGATGCAGGCGTCATTGCTAGCAGTCGTCAGATGGCAGACTTCTTTGAAGAAGTTGTCACTATATGTAAAGACGCCAAGTTATCGTCTAACTGGGTCACTGTCGATTTGCAGGCAGTGCTCAACAAGCAAGATTTAGAGATTGAAGACTCTCCTATCAGCGCTGCGCGACTCGGTGGCCTGATAGCTCGCATCAAAGACAAAACCATTTCAAGCAAGATTGCGAAGACAGTCTTCGAAGCCATGCTCGAATCAGAGCAGTCCGCTGACGAGATCATTGAAAGCCAAGGCTTGAAGCAAGTCACCGATAGCGGCGCGATTGAAAAACTCGTGGACGAAGTCATTGCCAACAACCCAGAACAGGTTGAGCAATACCGCTCCGGTAAAGAAAAAGTCTTTGCTTTCTTTATTGGTCAAGCCATGAAAGCTTCGCGCGGCAAGGCTAACCCAGAACAGCTCAACACATTGCTTAAGCAGAAACTTAAAGCCTGAGCAACAAACAAGTATTAAGGTTTTACTATGGAAGAGAAGAAAAAAGGCGCCGAGCGTACTCAACGCGCGGTCAGAGATGAATTTTGGACTGACGAACGCGTCCACGGATTTCTTAGTGTACAACCACCTGAGGGAATACCGGCCGACTACCACATTTTGCAGAAAGCCTATAGAGGAATGCTACCTGACGCCTTTGAGCGTTTCGTACCATTTTTCATCGAAGCTGGGCATGACATTAATGTACAACTAGAGGATGGCAGCAACTTTCTCGACCATGTTCTGCGACATCGCAAATCGGTGGAATACGCGCGGGTATTGCGGGAAGCTGGGGCTGTGGCGAGCTCTTAGGGGATTTGAGCAAAAATCGCGGGCAAGGCCCGCTCCCACAAGAACAGTTTCTATTAAGATTAGTAGAATCCCCTAACTGTGGGAGCGGGCCTGCCCGCGATTCCTACCACCAATCTAGAACAACCCCCTAACTGTGGGAGCGCTTGCCCCTTTTGGGGGGCCTGCCCGCGATTATTACCACAAAACTAAATCAATGCCTTCGCGGTGGCCGAGCACCTCTCCCCGAAGACCCTCCAGCAGCTTTCGCAGGGGCTTTAAACTTCGAGGCTCGCTCAAACGCTGGCGGCTCAACCAACAACTGCTCAGCAGGGTGGATACAAGGCAACTTCATTCCCAGCTTCTCTTCGATGTTGGGCAGTAAAAACGAATCTTCTTCACACGCAAAACTAATCGACGTACCAACATTTCCTGCGCGACCTGTGCGTCCAATCCTGTGCACATAATCTTCTGCCTCTTCTGGCAAAGAGTAGTTCACAACATGCGTCACATCATCGATATGCAAACCACGTCCTGCCACATCTGTGGCGACTAATACTTGCAATTTACCCTCTCTGAAGGCCTCCAGAGTGTGAACGCGCTTGTTCTGCGCCACCTCACCGGAGAGCAAGCCACAGCTGATGCCATTTCGGTGTAAGTTGTCAGCCAGTTTACGCACTTGGTCACGGCGATTGTTAAAGACAATCACTTTATCGGCACCTTCGGCGCTGATGATGTTGTACAGCAGTTTGTATTTGTCCTCAGTCGTGACCAAATACACAATCTGATCGATGGTATCGGTCGCCACTTGCGTAGGCTCGATCTCGATCATGATAGGATCCATTGCCCAGCGCTTAGTCAACTCGAGAATTTCAGGAGTAAACGTGGCACTAAACAAAAGTGTCTGACGACACTCTTTGGCGGGTGTGCGAGCAACTATGCTACGTACTTGCGGAATAAAGCCCATATCTAGCATGCGGTCAGCTTCGTCGATGACCATCATTTCAACCATGCCTAAATAGACTTGATCGTTTTGTACAAAATCAATCAAACGACCAGGGGTCGCCACAACGATATCCACGGGCCGTTTATCCAGGGCGCGTAATTGTTTCTGGTAATCCTCACCGCCCACCATGGTGACGACGTGCAAATCGGCATACTTTGATAGGTTCTGCGCATCACTGGCGATTTGCATTACCAGCTCGCGGGTTGGGGCGATAATTAGCGCTCTGGGCTCTGCCACATAACGCTCTTCTGTAATCGGATTGCTCACCAAATCATTGATGATGCTAATCAAAAACGCTGCAGTCTTTCCGGTTCCCGTTTGCGCACGTCCCGTAACATCGTGGCCTTCTAAGGTATAGACCAAGCTTTGCGCTTGAATAGGGGTGCAATATTCGAAACCGAGATCTGCGATGGCTCTATTGAGTGGGTCAACCAAATTAAATTCTGCAAATTTTATCTTTTGGTCAGTTATTTCATTATCCATAAGGAACTACGCCGCTGGCATTATGCCGATAAGTTAACCCCGAAACGGGTCTTGGTACATCAGAAATGACATGAAATTACTTATAAATCTGCAACTTATGTGATCACGCCTCTGCGCGCGAATCATAGCTGCCAAGGGCGCTAACATCAATAGCTCCCTCCACCTCAATGCGAGCCAGCACCACAGGCTGGGCACTTGGGATCACGAGGCAATCGCATCTCTCGCCACTGCATGGAACGGGCATCCAATAGCAACAACTTTCCTGTTAAGGGCTCGCCGAGACCAGCAATCAACTTGATTGCCTCCATAGCCTGCACGGCTCCGATGATGCCTACCACCGGCGCCATAACGCCATTAGTCGCACAATTGGCCTGCTCATCATCACCAAGTCGGTACAAACATTGGTAACAAGGGCTGTTCTGCTCGCGACTATCAAATACTGCAACCTGACCTTCCATACGAATGGCGGCCCCTGAGACCAATGGCACTCGCGCATTCACACAGGCCTGATTAAGGGCAAACCGCGTCGTAAAATTATCACAAGCATCCAAGGCAAGAGTCACCTGCGGCAGGATCTCCTGCAGTCGTGCACTGTCTAGACGCTCTTTCAATGCCGTGATGCGCACATTGGGATTGAGGTTCTGCAACGTGGCTGTCGCCGAGTCGACCTTGGCCTGTCCAAGAGTGCTTTGATTATGCGCAATTTGGCGCTGCAAATTGGTGAGCTCGACGATATCGTCATCGGCGATGATGAGATGTCCTACCCCTGCCGCAGCAAGATACATCGCGGCAGGGCAGCCAAGTCCGCCCATGCCAACGATCAGCACGGTAGCATCGATCAGTTTCTGCTGCCCCGACACATCCATCTCGGGCAACATGATCTGGCGGCTATACCTGAGGAGTTCTTCGTCTTGCATCTATCAGTTCCTAAACATTATTCGCGTCGCAGTGTAACGCATATTCACTAACTGCGTATTTTCCAACAGCCTAGCGACACACGATCACAGCCATTAATATCTGCAAGTGTTTGAACTTGGCAGAACCCGTATTGCTGCAAAAGCTGTCTCGCCCTCTGCCCTTGATCATAGCCGTGCTCCAACAGCAGCCAACCGTTTTCAGCTAGGTAAGCAGGCGCCGCACTAATAATTTCGTGGATATCCGCCATGCCAGCGTCTTCAGCACTGAGGGCAGTAGCAGGCTCAAAGCGCAAGTCCCCTTGCCCAAGATGCGGGTCATTCGGTGCAATATACGGCGGGTTACTTACGATCATATTGAAGCAGGCCTGCTCTACGGCTGCATACCAACTCCCTTGCTTAAACTCGATATTCTGAATTTCTAGCTGCAGAGCATTCTCTTCGGCAAGCAGCAATGCCTGCGCGCTGAAATCTGTCGCGAGCACTTGGCAATCAGGTCGTTCATGTGCGATAGCCAAGGCAATTGCACCGCTACCGGTGCCTAGGTCCACCACTCGCTGCGCGCCTTCCCCTAACAAAGATAATGCGGTCTCAACCAACAGCTCAGTCTCTGGTCGTGGAATCAACACATGACGATTAACCCGCAGAGTAAAACTCCAGAAATCGCGCGTGCCGATCAGATAAGCGACAGGCTCGCCTAGAACGCGGCGCTCTAAAAGCTCTTCAAACAGCGTTTGCACCGAAGAGCTCAACTGTTTTTCTGGCCAAGTATAAAGATAGGTGCGATCACGACCGATTGCGTAGGCGAGCAATAGTTCAGAATCGATTTGTGCGCTCTCATGATCATTGAGCGCATGCTTTGCCATGTGCAGTGCTTGTTTAATCGTTAGCGCTAACATCTGCACACCTGTGCAAGTTTAGGAATCGGCAAGTTCTGCCAATAGGTCGGCTTGATGCTCATTGATCAGTGGCTGCACCACCGCATCCAACGCGCCCTCCATCACCTCTGCTAACTTATAGAGCGTCAGGTTGATGCGGTGATCGGTCACCCGCCCTTGCGGGTAGTTATAAGTGCGAATCCGCTCAGAACGATCTCCGCTGCCCACAAGTTTGCGGCGCGTATCGGAGACTTCTTGTGCGGCCGACTGTTGTGCCTGATCATTCAATTTGGCATGTAGCAACGACATAGCACGCGCGCGGTTTTTATGTTGAGAGCGCTCGTCCTGACATTCGACGACGATGCCCGTGGGGATATGGGTTAAACGGATCGCAGAGTCGGTCTTGTTAACGTGCTGCCCACCTGCTCCACTGGAACGATAGGTATCGATTCGCAGGTCCGCTTTATTGATTTCGATTTCCGCCAAGTCATCCATCGCAGGCATTACCGCTACCGTGCATGCCGAAGTGTGCACGCGCCCTTGCGTCTCAGTCTCTGGCACGCGCTGCACACGATGAGCGCCAGACTCAAACTTGAGGTTGCCGTAAACGTTTCGACCCTCTATTCGCGTAATTATCTCTTTGTAGCCACCATGCTCGCCTTGGCGCTCACTCAATATCTCTAAACGCCACCCCTGGTTTTCTGCATAACGCGAATACATGCGGAACAAATCACCAGAAAAGATCGCCGCCTCATCACCACCGGTGCCTGCGCGAATTTCCAAGAATATATTGCAACTGTCTTTCTCATCTTTAGGAAGCAGAAGTTTTTGCAGCTCGAGCTCTTGCTCTTCTACACCAGCCTCAATGCTTTTAACCTCTTCATCGGCCATCTCGCGAATATCGACATCCGCGTCTTTTTGCATCTCTTTGGCTTGGGCGAGTTGCTCCTGTACCGATTCAAATTCAGAAAAGGCTTGTACTACAGGTTCAATCTCGGCGTACTCTTTTGAAAGGCCGCGAAATTTATCTTGATCGGCAATCACTTCGGCGTCACTGAGCAGCGCCGCCAGTTCTTCATAGCGATCTTTTAGGTTAGTCAGCTTGGTCTTAATCGAATCTTTCATAAAGTGGTCTTGCCGATTTCGGCATTAGGAATCATTGGATTGTTTAGCATTGTGATCGAGTTCGTACAATTCACGCGTGAGCAATAGCAAATCGTCACGACCATCGGCGCTGGCTTTTTTCATTTGCACACTTGGCGAATGAATCAACTTATTAGTGAGGGTGCGGGCGAGTGACTCAAGCACGGCATTCGCATCAACCCCTTTCTCCAAAGAACGAACGGCCTTTTCAACTTCTAAATCACGAATATTTTCTGCCTTCTGCCGAAATGCTCGTAAGGTGTTGACCGCATTCAAGGCGCGCATATGACGGATGTATTCCTGCACTCCCCGCTCGATGATAGAGGCGGCTTGTTCTGCAGCTTCTGTGCGACTCTTCACATTGTCTTCGATCACATCGCTAATATCATCGACACTATAAAGGTAGGCATCGGCAATATCGCCTACTTGCGGCTCGATATCACGAGGAACCGCAAGATCAACTAGCAACATAGGTTTGTGACGCCGTTTTTTAATCGCGCTTTCTACCGCTCCTTTGCCAAGAAGGGGCAACTGACTATTGGTGGAGGACACGACGATATCGGCTTTCACTAGCTGCTCAGGGATATCCGAAAGCAGCACTCCTTCGGCGCCAAATTTCTCGCCCAGTTCCACGGCATTTTGCAATGTGCGATTGGCAACCACGATATTACGCACGCCTTTGTCAGTTAAATGCCTGGCCACCAACTCGATGGTTCTGCCGGCACCAATCAGCAAGGCATTGAGACTGCCAAGATCGGAGAATATTTGCTCTGCCAAAGTCACAGCCGCATAGGCCACTGACACTGGGTTTTCCCCAATCGCCGTATCGGTACGCACTTCTTTAGCAATTGAAAACGCTTCTTGAAAGGCTCGCCCTAGGCTACCACCGACCACACCGCTGTCTTTTGAGACAGCAAAGGCAGATTTGATTTGCCCCAGAATCTGCGGCTCGCCTAAGACCATGGAGTCCAAGCCGCAAGCAACGCGCATCAAATGCCTTATGACGTCTTCACGCCAGTGAAAATAACTGCACCGCTGCAACTCGTCTTGGTCTAATCCGTGATAGTCGCTCAACCAATTAAGCAGCAGCAATTCTTGTTCACGCAGTACTTCTTGCGCAATGGGAGCTTCTGGGTCAGCCCCATTGTCGATATCGAGGTATGCATAGATTTCAGTGCGATTGCAGGTCGAGACGATGACTAGCTCGTCCAAACAAGGCAAGGCGCTCGCGCGCTTTATCGCGTCCCCCACTTTTTCTGGCGGGAACGCAACTTGCTCGCGAAAATCCACATTCGCGGTATTGTGATTGATACCTAGTAAAACCAGCGCCATAGAACCCCAGCCAGACAAGCTTGTCAGACACTTCTATCAACACCGCCTTGCCAGTGGCCTAAAGGCAGCGTGTCCCGAATCAGATGAGAAAAAAGCCGCCTATATTACTAAATATGCGCCTAAGTTCCCAATAAGATAATTGATTAGCCACTTATATCGTGGAAGCAGTCTATAAAGCCATGATTCAAACAGCGCATTCTAGCCGCTCCTGCGCCTATCTAGCCCTAGCGCGAAGTTGTTAAATTATTGCTATTGCGGGTACACTCAAGGTCACATGCGCCATAGTTAATGAATCTCACAAACTCATTGAGGCGCCACAATTTAAAGGAAGTTTAGCTCTGGTAACCCATCGCACATGAACAATACTCACCGTTTTTTTATCCTGTGCTCACTTGGCATTGCCCTAGCCGCCTGCCAAAGCCTGCCAGTAGACATAGAAGAACCAGCCGAAGTTGCACCAGCACAAGAGCCGACCCCGATAGTAGAGGCGCCACCGGCTCCAATAGTTTATGGCAATTTCACCAAAGACCAGCTCAATCGAACGATCATTAATGAGCTCGGCGGTCAGCGCGGCTATCTACCCGAGGCAGCTGAAGACTATTACGCCCTTGCTAAAGAGACCCGCGACCTCGCTTTGATTCGCCGCGCTGCGCAGTTTGCAGCTGCCAGTGACAACACATCGCGCGTGATCGAGCTTGCACAACTATGGATAGAAAAAGACCCAACGGCTCGCGAGCCGCATCTGCTCATCAGCTATCAATTATTAGAGCAAGGGCGCCTTGAAGAGGCGATGGACCATATAGGCATGGTGTTAGAGCTCGATGGCAATATCGACTTCACCACCATCACCTCCCGTACTCAGTATCTCCCCCCCGCCGCTCGTGCTCGATTAATTGATAGCTTCAAGGGCCTGCGCGTTAAATTCCCTGATGAGCGCGCGGTTCACTACAGCCTAATTCAGCTTCTAGAGCAAAGCGATCTTGCAGAGGAGGCCATGGCAGAGCTTATGGTTTACCGTGACCTGCATGGCAATTCCTCGCGCATTATGCTGTTACAAGCACAGCTTTTACTAAAGCTAGAGCGCGTAGAGGACGCAGTTAGCGTTCTCGCCCAAGGAATTGAAGCCTACCCTGAGAACCGCCTGCTGCGCTTTAATTATGGGCGCATATTGGTGCAGACCCGTGACCTCGAAGAGGCACGCGAACAATTTGCCCTGCTCGCGGTCATGGCGCCTGACGATTACGAGACTCTATACTCACTTGCACTGCTAGACCTAGAGTTAGGGGCAGTTGACTCGGCTAAACAGTTACTAGGCAAGCTCGTGCAGGCAAACTATCGCCTAAACGATACCCATTACTACCTAGGCTATATCGGCCAGAACCAAGACCAACCGCTTGAAGCTGTTGAGCATTTCAAGAAAGTGGGCACTGACTCCGCCAACTTCCTCAATGCCCAGCGACAGGTTATTCGCACACTCGTCGAACAAGGCCAATTAGAGGAGGCCCATGCATGGGTCATCAGCGTCTCCGAAGGGCATCCCGACCTAGAGCTTATGCTCACCACAGTTGAGACCGACGCACTTATGAACAATGGGAAGCTAGCGCTAGCCCAGAAGCTGCTTAGCGATACCATCGCCGCCAACCCCGATAATGCCGACCTTCTATTTGCGCGTGCATTGCTTCATGAGCGCATGGGCGACTTGGCAAGTGCGGAAAGCGATTTGCTCAAAGTCATCGAGCTAGAGCCCAACGAAGCACGCGCCCTTAATCACCTCGGCTACACACTAGCCGATCGTGGGGAAAAGCTGGAGTTCGCACTTGAACTACTGGAAAGAGCCATTGCAATTTCCCCAGAAGACCCAGCCATCATCGATAGCCTTGCTTGGGCACAATATAAGCTTGGTTATCTCGAAGAAGCCTTAGTTAATTTAGAGCGTGCTTTTGAAGTATTCCCTGACCCTGAGGTCGCCGCTCATTTAGGGGAGGTTCTATGGGTGTTGGGACGTCAACGTGATGCCAACCGCGTTTGGGAAGACTCCTTGCGAGAGAATCCCGAGGCCCAGGTGATTCTTCGCACTATCGAGCGCCTCAGACCGCGCCAAGGCTCCTAAGTGCCACTTCGACACCCACTAGGTTTATGCTTACTCAGCGCGCTGATGCTTAGCGCCTGTGGCACCACTCGCATGGACGCCCCCGTAAACGACAACTGGCAAATGCGCCGCAACGTGCTTGCGCAAATTACCTCTTGGGAGTTTACCGGGCGCATTGGTGTGCGCGATGCCAATGATTCACAAAACTCTAGCATTCGCTGGCGACAGATCGACGAAGACTATGTCATCAATCTTTGGGGCACCCTTAATGCCGGCGCTACAGAGATCATCGGCACCCCAGGGCAAGTAGTACTCGAACAAGAAGGTAAAACCCCACTGAGCGCGACTAGCGCAGAAGAACTCGTCTATCAGCAGCTAGGGTACGAATTGCCCGTGACGCAACTGCGCTATTGGGTCAAAGGTATTCCAGCCCCCAGCTCCGTTGGCCAGCCGAGCTTCAATGAAGAGAACCACCTTATCGCGCTCAGCCAGGACGGCTGGGATATTCAATATATGGCCTATACCAACTACGATACAGAGTCGCTTCCCACTCGCATCCGCATCGAAAAACCTCCTCTTCGCCTAGACTTTGTTCGTCTCAATTGGAACTTACAGCCTTAAAGCCAACATCATGACTGACCGCCTCGAAATACAATGCCCCGCCAAGCTCAATCTATTCCTGCACATTACCGGACGCAGAGAGGACGGCTACCACTGCTTGCAGACCCTTTTTCAGATCATCGATCTTTGCGACACACTGGTTCTCAATAAAACTTCGTCACCAGAACTGCATTTTGCCTGCGATGACGCGAGCCTCAACACCGAAGACAATTTGGTGCTGCGCGCTGCCAAAGCTTTGCAGCTAGCAACCGGCACGACTTTCGGGGCGACCATGCACTTAAGCAAGCATATCCCCACAGGGGCTGGGCTTGGCGGAGGAAGCTCTAACGCTGCCAGCACGCTCTTGGGACTTAACCGGCTGTGGAACACACAATTGAGCCATGAACAGCTTGCTAGAATTGGCTTAAGCCTTGGCGCCGACGTCCCATTGTTTGTTCTTGGACGCACGGCTTGGGCCGAGGGAATTGGTGAAAAACTCACGCCGATGACGCTTTCAGAGAAGACCTATCTGGTCATTGATCCGGGTTGCCATGTCTCAACACAGGAGATTTTTTCACATCAACAATTGACACGGAACACAACAGCCATCAAAATGGCCGCCTTTCTGGCTAGGGACACCAGAAATGATTGTGAAAATGTTGTTAGAAGTCTGTACCCACCGGTAGATAACGCCCTGATTTGGTTGGGCCAATTTGCCGAAGCAAGGATGACAGGAACAGGCGCTAGTATATTTGCCACCTTCGATAACGCAGATGATGCATACGCACTTTTGCCGAAGATTCCCAAGGGAATGCGAGGGTTTGTTGCTAAGGGCTTAAACAGCAGTCCTGCATGTTAAACATGCAATCGCGAGCGCATTCGCTTAAAATGCACAAGTTTATTGGGGTGTCGCCAAGTTGGTAAGGCACAAGGTTTTGATCCTTGCATGCGTTGGTTCGAGTCCAGCCACCCCAGCCATTTTTAAGGTCCTTCTGGACAGCAACTCTCAGCTAGATCTCACGCTATCCCTGATAGATTGGCGGTAAGCATATCTTAAGCTTGAATAGCAGCACTCTTAGACCTGGAATCATAAAGCCTCCCAAGGGTACGACACGCATGGCTAACAATTTAATGGTATTTGCGGGTAACGCAAACCCAGCACTCGCAGAGGAAATCGCCAAACACATCGGCATTCCTGTCGGCAACGCCGACGTCGGCAAATTCAGTGACGGCGAGATCAGCGTTGAAATCAAAGAGAACGTTCGCGGCAAAGATGTGTTCATCATCCAGCCCACTTGCGAACCGACCAATGATAGCCTGATGGAATTGTTGCTAATGGCAGATGCCATCCACCGCTCCTCAGCAAATCGCATAACAGCAGTGATCCCTTATTTCGGGTATGCACGACAAGATCGCCGAGTGCGCTCCTCCCGAGTTGCCATCAGCGCGAAGGTCGTCGCCGACATGATCGTCGCGGTAGGTGTCAATCGTGTTCTCACCGTTGACCTGCACGCAGAACAAATTCAAGGATTCTTCAGCATCCCAGTAGACAACGTCTACGGTTCACCATTGTTGACTGAAGACATCGAAAGACAAAACTACGAAAACCTTACAGTTGTATCGCCAGACGTTGGCGGTGTGGTGCGTGCACGCGCTGTTGCAAAACAACTACACGTTGATCTTGCGATCATCGATAAGCGTCGCCCACAAGCCAATGAAGCGCAGGTGATGCACATCATCGGTGAAGTAAAAGACCGTACCTGTTTGATTGTCGATGACATGGTCGATACCGCCGGCACGCTTTGTAAAGCCGCCACAGCGTTAAAAGAGCATGGCGCCAAACGCGTGATTGCTTATTGTACGCACGCTGTATTGTCAGGTAACGCGTTTAAGAATATTAGCAATTCCGATCTCGACGAGCTTGTCGTGACAGACACCATTCCGCTTAGCAAAGAATTTAGTCAGTGCAAAACAGTTCGCCAGCTCAGTATGGCCAAACTGCTCGCCGAATCGATTCGCCGCGTAAGCAATGAAGAATCCATCAGTGCGATGTTTGATAACACCTAAGGTGTTACACCCGCATTGAGGTTTGTTTGTAGACATAAAAGTCTGCAGATATAGATGAAAGGCCCGATGAATTACCGTTTTCTTGCGAAAGAAAATGTTGTAATTTGCTGGGTCTTTTTTTAACGCTGACCCCAGAGTTGGTCGCAAACCTGGGTAACGCTTGTTGATGTTGTGAAACATCAGTTTATGGAGAAATAACATGTCCAACGAATTTGAGCTACACGCTACAGTCAGAACGGATCTGGGGAAAGGTGCGAGCCGCCGCCTGCGCCGTCTTGACAGCCTTGTTCCTGCCATCATTTACGGTGAAGGCAAAGCCCCAGTCAATATCAGCATTCCACATAAAGATATGCTGAAGGCATTGTCCAATGAAGCATTCTTCTCGCACATTATCACTTTGGTAGTAGGCAAGAAGTCAGAGCAAGTGGTCATAAAAGACTTGCAACGTCACCCAGCCAAGCCACGCATCATGCATGCTGACTTCCAGCGCGTTAGCGCTAAGAACGCCATTACAGTAGCGGTTCCATTGCACTTCATCAATGAAGACAAGTGTAAAGGTGTTAAACTAGGCGGCGGCAGCATCATTAAGGTGATGAATGAATTGCAGATCAGCTGTTTACCAAAAGACCTACCAGAGTTTATCGAGATCGATATGACGGAAGTAGGTGTTGGCGAAGCGGTACACATCTCGCAGATCAACTTGCCTAAAGGCGTCACCAGCGTTGACTTGATCCATGGTCACGATGCAGACAACGCTGTAGTGAGCGTTCTAGCGCCACGTGGTGGCTCTGCAGACGGAGACGAGTCTAGCGATGACGAGCCTGCTGAAGAAGCTGGCGAAGAGTAACACCAACCCCCTGCACCTGCGCTGCGGACCATTAGTATGCAAGGCAAGGCGTTAAAACTTATTGTGGGCTTAGGCAACCCTGGCCCACAGTATCGCTATAACCGCCACAACGCAGGTGAGTGGTTTCTCTCACGCGTGGCTGCCGATTTTCACGGCGAGCTGCGCGCTGAGACTAAATTCTTTGGCCTAACAGGCCGCATTACTATTGCCGACCAAGACGTTCGACTCCTCTTCCCTACTACATTCATGAATCGCAGCGGCCAATCCGTTTCAGCGTTTTGCCACTATTTCGACATAGAGCCAGATCAAATGCTGGTTGCCTATGACGAGATCGATTTCGATGTAGGTACTACACGCTTTAAGTTCGGTGGCGGACACGGCGGACACAATGGTATGCGCGACATCATTAGCGCACTCGGCGGTAATAGAGACTTTTACCGATTACGCATTGGCGTGGGCCACCCAGGCAATAAAGCTCAGGTTGCCAATTACGTCTTAGGAGATCCTTCCAAAGCTGAAATGGAAGCGATTCAAACCGATATTGATCAAGCAATTCGAAGCCTGCCGCATGCGGTGAAAGGCGAATGGCAAAGCGCCATGCATGAACTACATACCAAACCTTAAGGAACACAAAGAATGGGATTTAAATGCGGCATCGTAGGCTTGCCCAATGTGGGCAAATCGACCCTTTTCAATGCATTGACAAAAGCAGGCATTGCAGCGGAAAACTTCCCGTTTTGCACAATTGAGCCGAACTCTGGCCTTGTTCCTATGCCAGACCCACGGCTCAATGCTTTGGCAGAGATCGTCAAGCCTCAAAAAATTCTTCCTACTACGATGGAGTTTGTCGACATCGCAGGCCTAGTGGCGGGCGCGTCAAAGGGTGAAGGCCTTGGCAACCAATTTCTTGCCAATATCCGCGAAACCGATGCGATCGCCCACGTGGTACGCTGCTTCGAAGACGGCAACATCGTTCACGTCGCCGACAAGATCGATCCTGCCGCCGACATCGAAGTCATTAATACTGAGCTCGCGCTATCAGACCTTGAATCCGTTGAAAAAGCCGCTCATCGCGTGACCAAGTTAGCACGTAGTGGCGACAAAGATGCTGCCAAGCAAGCCGCATTATTAGAGCGTGTTCGCGTGCATCTCGATGCAGTAAAGCCGGTTCGCACTCTCAACCTAGACCCCGATGAGTTGCAGGCACTGTACGGTCTGCATTTGCTAACCGTAAAACCCACAATGTATATCGCAAATGTGGACGAAGACGGCTTCGAGAACAATCCGCATCTCGATAAGGTTCGCGAAATAGCGTCAGCAGAAGGCGCCTCTGTAGTGCCCATCTGCAATAAACTTGAGTCCGAGATCGCCGAGCTCGACGACGAAGAAAAAATCGAATTCCTGCAAGACCTAGGCATGGAAGAACCAGGACTGGATCGCGTCATACGCGCTGGCTACTCCTTGTTAGGCCTACAGACCTATTTCACAGCAGGGGTTAAAGAAGTACGTGCATGGACTGTAAGAGTCGGCGCTACGGCCCCTCAAGCGGCCGGAGTGATCCACACCGACTTCGAAAAAGGCTTTATTCGCGCGGAAGTCACCGCCTATGAAGACTTTATTCAATACAAAGGCGAACAAGGTGCCAAGGATGCCGGCAAGTGGCGCTTGGAAGGAAAGGAATACATTGTGCAAGACGGCGATGTAATTCATTTCCGATTCAATGTGTGACTTGACAACAATCTCCGAAATCGCCAGAATTCGCATCCTTCAAACGGGTCAGAGAAGAGACATGTTGTCTGAACCAACCGTTTTTTGGCTATGTAGCTCAGCTGGTTAGAGCACAGCATTCATAATGCTGGGGTCCGTGGTTCAAGTCCACGCATAGCTACCATATAAAACAAGGGCTTACCGAGAGGTAGGCCCTTTTTTTATTCCCATAAAAAATACTTAAGTCCACATTAAGTCCAAATCGATTGAAATTGGTTGTCTCTCAGCCCTTGCTCAAAGACTCTTCAGGGGGGCATTATCGATCGATTGGAAATTGGGAGATTATTAACAATGGACAATAATCCAAGCTGGTTTGATCGAAGCATCTATATCCCAAGTCCTAGCGCAGATTACTGGAAGTTGATGATCGGCAAACGGATATATTTGAGAGAGTTCGTCAACGGAAAGACGAATAGAAAATATACCCAGAAAATCGGCATGCTTCGTTTTAACGACCTAATCAGAATTACTGCCGAACAATCCCACCCTACCCTGAGCCCAGAACAGTCTTTTATTCGCAATATCAGTAGCACCCCGAAATTGAAACCTGCTTTCGTCCTTAGACAATTAGATATTGAGCATTTAGCGCATTGGTCAGATCAGTCGCCTGAATTTACGGAGCAGCGCAATACCGCTAAAGAACTTTTCAAAAACATGCTGCAAACTAATCATAAAAGATTAAAGAGAACAGCCGTAGATCTGCAACCTAACGCCGAAATCTGGCAGGAATATGATCGAATTAGAAACAGTGAGATCACTGAATTCCCCGATTGGATGAACCGCTTTGCCACCAAGGAATACACTCCAATTATGGTCAATCTCTCGAAACCCTTGAATGAGATTATGAAAGATATAGCCATAATTAAGAAAACATACGATACCCAGGGTAAATTGCTGAGGGATTTAGAGAAAGAATTCCGCACTTGGCACAAGTTTGGCCTTTTGGCGTACTTTGACCTGAAGCTTTGGTCAAAGATTTCAGGCAATCGCATACCCAATAGCGAGATCTACAGGCTGATTTGGCCACCAGAGAAACAGCCGTCACTCAGCGAAGAGACGCTAAAGAAGACAACCACCAGATACATAAGAAAAGTCTTTACGGAGGCCACACTCAATAAGCTCTAAAATAGCGTATGCGATTTAGGGACAAATTTAACACTCAAAGTGTACCCCGAACATATTCCTATACAGTCATAGCATTCAATCCCAGGTAATTACTACGGAGATTGACTATGAACGATCAAGCAACAACCCCAAGTTTCGACCAAGTGGACCCCCTGCTTGGAGACACCGAGGCAGCCAAGGTCCTAGGCTCTACTAACTCCTCGATGAAACAATCACGCTATACCGGCCAACTTTTCGGTCGCCCCGCTCCTAAGTTCATAAAAATGGGGCGCAGCGCCAAATACAAGTTATCTACTCTCCTCACATTTCGCGACCAATTTCCTGAGTTTCAGAATACCGCCGAAGCGCATTGCGCCCAGGAGATCAAATGAATAGCCGGAAAACAGCAATCGAGAAACATTGCAAAGAGTGTATTTTCGATCGATATGCAGGATCTGGAACATGGAGAGAGCAAACTGAAAAATGTAGCAACCTAGGCTGCAACCTCTACCCATTTAGGCCTCGCACTATCAAGGCATCAAGACCAGGCAGCAAATCGCTTAAATCTTCTCAAAATAGCGAAAACCCATCAATTCCAGATAGCGGCGTGGAGTGCGGGAGGCTAGATGCAAGTTAATACCACCCTAAGTCAACGACTATTGTTTAACCCGAAATTCTACCCCCGTTTTTATTTGACTCGGTATCGCTCTAGCCGCAAATGGCAAGGCCACGATCGAAACAATAGAAACCTACCGAACTCGGTTTTTAATATTATCTATCCATACTATCTAGAGCTTTTCTCAACGACTTACACGGATGTGGTCTTTGAGCGAACATTCAGTGAAGCGAGTAACGCTGGATAACGCTATCCAGATAGCAGGGCGCGAATATCTAATTAACACCAGAAAAACCACGAAGAAAGGATGTTTCGTAGAAATTCTGAATGCAATCGAAGCCAATCTTTCTGCCATGCTGAGCTACCACTGCAAAGTGTTTGTTGTGCAGTTTGTAGTCCACTGCCACGAACATGAAACGAAAAATAGAGGAGTGTCAAGATTGATGGCAGTATTCAAAAAAAGGCTCTTTAGTCGCTATGACAAGTGCCGCGTATCTGGGGGCTGGGTAAGAGAGACCGGAAAGTCGAGCATTCAACATTATCACATAGCCCTATTTTTTGATGGCAACAAAGTAAGGTGGATCGGCGGAGTACAAGAGCTAATAAATGAAATTCTTGATAGCCGGAATTATCCAACCGCGTCATTTACGCTTGCGCATATGCTAAACCGGCATGACCAGCAAAAGCTGCAGGATGTGTTCTATCACTTAAGCTATCTCGCTAAAACGAGCACGAAAAAAGATCGATTGCCAGCAACCAATGATTTTTCGTTCAGTCGTTTGAAGCCGAGAACGTGCAGCAACTAGGTTGAAGCTCAAGCATTTCTCTCTCAGAGAATGAGATTTCGTGAGTTTTCAATTTTTCTGTTTATCTAATGATTTCGGTAAAAAATATCGGAGGCAACATGGAGAGGGGGGGGGGATTACAAACACAGTTGCCGAACCCTTCTTCTCTTTGCTCAAGAAAAACCGAGTAAAACGGAGAGTCTACAAAACAAGGGATGATGCTAGATCGGAGATCTTTGACTGCATAGAGTGGTTCTACAATCCTCGACGCAATCATGGTACAAACAACCGACTATCTCCTGAAGTGATGGAAAAGCAGTATTTTAGCAAGCTACAAGGTCTCTAGAAAATTGGGACCTTACTATTGCCTAATCCGGCTCGGATATGCGTCGGTTAGGTTTGGAAGTGTAGGTTCGCAGAAAGGAAAACCTTCAGAATTCTTAGAGTTAGAGCCTAAAATCGGGAGCTGTTCCATTGACTCACAATCCGCTTGCACTAGGTTCGAGCCCTGGTGGGCCACCACCTTTATAACAATATATCAGCACGTTAAAGACGAAACGCTTCTGAGAATCTAGTCATATTTCGCTTGCACGCTCCAACTCCCTGCTTGCAGGCCCTTTCCAGCCTCAAGACAAGGCTCGCCTGAAGGCAAGAAACACGGGAGTTAGAGCCAACACTTCAAAAACTGAATCCGGTAACTGCCTTATCCAAATGATCACTTAACCTTAGTTTCGTAGGCCCCATACAAAGAGGGATTTTGTAGAAAAATAAGCTACCATAGAATAAACCCATCTTCTCACGAGCAGCAAGGTATGCATGTTTGGTTTCTTATGGCATGGGCCATTATATGTTTTTTAATCCCCCTTCCAGAGTGGAGCTCACAAATGACGCCCGAGTGGATTACCGCTTTAGCTACTATAAGCTCAACATTAGTAGCCGCAATAGCAGCAATATTCCTCCTAAAAACTCTAAGGGCTGCTGAAGATAACAATCGAATAATTACTCTACAATTAAGAGCAAACAGACCCTTTCTTGTATGTGAAGGCCCAAAGAATCTTGATCCTCGTCGCTTTGACAGCGAACTTTTATCATACGACCTTAGTTGTAATATGCTTTGGCGAAATTTTGGAAAGCCGCCTGCATTAAACGCGAAATTCACTTACCGAATTAAAAGCTCAAAAGATGAAAATATATCTCTTAGTGATATATTAAGTGAGGTCGCAGACTTTCCAGGAGTCACCATCCCGGAGACGAAAACCGAAACACAGCCTTTTAGGCACAGCTTTGAAATTGAACGCGCTGAAGACAAGATCGAAGCGATTAAAACGCCATTTTTTTCTGTAGTTGCTGTGTTTAAAGATAGCCATGGTTACACGCATATTGTCGAACAAGGCTTCAAAGCCTACTGGATCGAGAACCACGATAACAAATACCTCAAACTCAAGATGGTTGGACCAGATAACAGAGAGACAGTAATCGAAACAAATTAAGGACTTTGCTCAATTGAGTTAAATTGCCCGCCATGTTTTTCTCAACGCTTTAGAAGTTGCGATAAAAGCTCCCCGCTCACCCACACTGGTTTGACAAATGAATTCGTTACGAAAGTGCTGTTAGCAAGCATCCACACCTAGAAAAGAGCCTTATGATGGAGTTCAATATGCGGAAAATTAGAAAGTTTCGGAAAGCTGCTGATAGCAAAAATATTTCTCGCTTTCCTCAACTAAGCATCAGCCTCGTTGTTTTCTCTCTATCTATACTAATGGCAGAGTTCGCGTATTCTCTGCCAATGGAATTCCAAACTTACCTTGGTACGCCCGACTGCCCTGAGTGTCGAATTATTGCTGCCGACGGGGATATAACAGAAAGTACGCCCGAAATTTTTATGAAACTAATCGAGAACAATAGTACCCCAGCACTTCAAGATACAACGGTAATATTCAACTCCCCTGGAGGTTCGTTACTTGGTGGTCTTAGAATTGGCGAGTTTATAAGAAAAAATAGCTTCAATACTCACATTGGGGTAATTGAAAGTGGTCCGAATAGTGACTACGTCATCCAAGAAGGCATCTGTGCTTCGGCTTGCGCCTACGCATACCTGGGAGGAGTAAGGCGCAGCATGAGTCTAGAGAGTAAATACGGCCTGCACCAAATTTCGATAGACTCCAATGCCGCGTTGCCAGTCAACCAAACAGTTAGAATGACCCAAGAAACTATTGCGGAAATTTCCAATTATGTAGAGTACATGGGAGCATCTACTGAAATTGTCACTATAGCCACTCGCACTAGTGATATTAGTGTCAATTGGATTGAGGAACCCGATCAGTATGCGCTCGGTATTGTGAATTCAAATGGCTTAGTTCAGCAACGACCTTGGAATCGAGGTCCCAATATTCGGAATTGGTATGTGGTGTCTGTATTACCAGACGCCAGCAAAGACATAATTATGATGAGCTGTGAAAGCAGACCTACCAGCTTTGGTTCCCCTGGGCATGTGCGCCTAATTATTAGACAGTCCAAGCAACTCGAATCTAGCCATCCCTACTTCGGTGAACTTATTGATATTCCTGTTACGATCCTATTGAACGGCGAAATAGTTAAGGCCCAAAGCCCACAACCTTTCTATTTTGCAGGCCCTGGCCACAGCATGTACAGCCTAGGCATTCCTGTCAACGCTGTCAGACGTGCGGTGCAAATTAATGGTGACCTATCTATAAAAATAAGCTATCCCGACAGTTTTCCACCTAGTTTCTCAGCCTACGATCATCCAATTCCCCTGATTGGATTGCCTCAAGTATTAGACGCGCTCTCAATGTCATGTCCCCACTTACAGTGACAGGGGGTTCTAATCTAGGGGGATAGGTCAACTACGATCAACATTCTACAAGTTATTTTTGTAGAAAATGGATAAGCGGTGGGAAGATACCGTTACGGGAGACCCTGGCGCAGGACTTCTCTGAACTTATTAGCACCCAGCTATCAATTTTGATTTATGAAGGGTGTTCATAAGTGCCAAGGTTTAACCAAGGGTATTTAAGATGTTTTTCGGCATATTCAGCAACCTTACAAAACCTAACATAGTAAGCCGTTATTGGTGCACGCTCGCATGAGAGGAGAGATGCCTTAGTTCAGTAACTATGCGGTTTTGCGCGTTATACACTTAGACTTTGAGAGCATCTGCTATCGACTAGATGACAAGAGTCCGGCCACTCATCAGGAGAGTTATGCAATGCGGTTGATGTTAGCTTTTGTTAGCCACTGCCGGATGAAGGAAAATCTCTGCAATATTAAGTTTTGTTAAGGTTCTTCTGAGGCACTGCGACAGGCGAATTGCCGCTTGAACTCCACTAGCTTGGGCCCCGAGGCGCAGGTACTAAAATTGCTCCCACAATTAACGCTTAGTCACTTTTAAGCCGTCTTAACTACTAAGTTTGATTAACTCAAAGATCATCTTAGCGAAGCCCTTGGCTTTCTCTGGATTCGACAGAAGCTGCATCATCTGGTTTTGGTGAGCTTCACCGCTATCGAGAACGGCGTCATCGACAGCCTTCGAGAAATCCCCCAGCATCGCCTGTTCTGGCGAGTTACTATTGATTTGCATCATGACCTGCGCGTTCTCTCTTATTTTGTCTCTGATGGTGTAGGCGTAACTTACAAGATCGTTCTCAGTCAGATTGTCTGTGACAAACAATTCATTCAGCCTTTCAATAATATTGGAAAGTAAGTCTTCCTTCTTATCTCTGGCCTTGGCCGTGCCCGCGGCATCGCCTGGGACTAACTTATAGTCTTCGGTATTCTGCTTGAGCATAATGTCTTGCTGACGGATAGCGGACAGCCTGTAATGGCTCAACACTACGTTGCTGAGATCGACATCTTCCTCCTCCACTAAGGACTCGCGCAGCATTGGTCGCAAGTTGCGCGCATAGAGGCTGAGCTTCTCTAGCTCCTTGTCGTCATAGTCGACGATCTGGGACATAAATTCGTAGAAGCGCACGAAGGTGCCTAAGTCTTTCTTGAATATCTCCAGCGCATCTTTCTCTTCTTTGCACTCTTTAAAGCTGTTCTCCGCATTGGCAATCAACACAGGGTCGTCCGACTGCTTGGTGCGCTCGAAGATGTTCTTGGCTCGCTTATAGGCATCAATGGCCGACTTATAGCGTTTCTGCCAGCGCTCGACCGCAGGCTTGCAGATATTCGCAATCGCGGCATTGCTCTTCGTCTTGATGAAGAATGCCTCGCAAAACTGCTCCACCTCCCTCCATGTAAAGATACCCGAGGCGCGCAGCTTGTCGAACAGGTCGAAGATCAGGTCAGGGTCGGATACGTCGTCGAGCTCTGCTGTCTGATAATAGGGCTGAAATGCCTTGAGGATATCGTCTGGCTCATTGAAGAAATCCAACACGAAGGTGCCCGTTTCAGCCTTGCCTGGGTAAACACGGTTTAAGCGCGACAGCGTCTGCACGCACTCCACGCCGCCTAGCTTCTTATCCACGTACATGGCGCAGAGTTTGGGTTGATCAAACCCGGTCTGGAACTTGTTCGCGACGATCATCACCTGGTAGTCATCCGAGTCGAAGGCCTTGCGCATATCCCGCCCCTTCAGGTTCGGATTCATATTGGTTTCGGTGAACTTTTCCCCGAGTATGCCCGTGCTGTTTGGATCCCTCTCTGTAAACTCGACCTCGCCGGAAAAGGCCACCATCGCGACCAAACCCGCGTAGCCCTTCTCCGCGATGTACTTGTCGAAGCCGTGCTTATAACGCACGGCTTCTTTCCTGCCGCTGGTAACCACCATCGCCTTCGCATTGCCGTTGAGTAGCGCCATGACATTGTCTTTGAAGTGCTCGACGATGACCTGAACCTTTTGGCTGATGTTGTAATCATGCAGCCGCACCCATTGGTTGAGTTTTACTTGGGCTCGCTTGCTATCAACTTCTTGGTCGGCCTCTTGTATCTTCATCGCCAAGTTATAGGCGACCTTATAGTTTGTGTAGTTCTTCAGCACATCCAGAATAAAGCCTTCCTCAATCGCCTGACGCATGCTGTAAACATGAAACGCCTCGGGTTTATTGGTCTTTGAGGGAGCCTCTTGTGGGTTGGGCACTCGGCCAAACAATTCGAGCGTCTTCGTCTTGGGGGTCGCCGTAAACGCCAGATAGCTCAGGTTGCTGGAGACGCGGCGTGAGGCAACGGCGGCGTCGAGGATATCCTCTGAGTTCAATTCGTCTTCACCTGCCTCCTTCGCATCGATCATCAACACCTCTTTAAGCTGCCGGGCAGTCGAGCCCGACTGTGAAGAATGTGCCTCGTCGGCAATGACCGCATAGTGTCGCTCTTTCAGGCTGACATTATCCTCTATGGCTTTGAGCACATAGGGGAAAGTCTGAATGGTGACAATGATAATCGGCTGTGAGGCCTCTAGCGCCTTGGCGAGCTTCTCTGATTTTGAGCCATCGCCCTCATCTCGATTGATGCGCCCAACAACCCCTTCGACGCTGGTGAACTGGGAGATCGTTTCCTGCAACTGATCATCCAGCACGGTTCTGTCGGTGACGACGATGATGGAATCGAATAGCTTATTGCCCTTGGCGTTGTGCAATGAGGAGAGTTGATGCGCCGCCCACGCGATCGAGTTGGACTTGCCGGAACCCGCGCTATGCTGGATCAGATATTTGTGCCCAGGCCCTTCGCTACGTGCCGCGTCCACCAGTTTATTCACCACATCCCATTGATGGTAGCGGGGGAAGATCAGGGTTTCTTTCTTGTATTTGCGGCCATCCCAGTCCTCTTTTTCTACAATCTCTAGATGCACAAAACGCGCTAGAATCTTGAGCAGATTGTCTGGCAGCAGCACTTCGTTCCACAAATAGTCAGTAGCATATTGATTGATGTCCTCGGGTACTGCGTTGCCCGCACCACCGTCAGCGCTACCCTTATTGAAAGGGAGAAAGTAGGTATCATCCCCCTCCAAGCGAGTGGCCATATACACTTCATACTGGCTAACCGCGAAATGCACCAACGCTCCGCGCTTGAAAGTCAGTAGGGGCTCTGCTTTCTTAGTGACTGGGTCGATAGGAAATCGGGTGGTCTTGTACTGCTTGATGGCGTTTTCAACCGACTGCTTGAACTCGGATTTTAGCTCCAGGGTGGCCACCGGTAGACCATTCACAAACAGCACCAAGTCGATACGCCACTTTTTTGCCCGAGCGCCCGTCTCAAGCTCATGCGCCTCGGTAGCCCACGGGGAGTACACCAGCTCCGGCACTACCCGCAAACGATTTTTGCTATAACGAGCCAAGGTATCGGGGTTGAGATCATGCTCGGGTTTAAACTGACAAAGACTAAAACGGGTGCCCCGGTCACGCAGCTCGTGACGCAATACACCTAGAGTGCCAAAGGTGCGCATGTCTTTATTGGCGGCATTGGGGTCTGCTTTGTTAAGCTGCGAGGCGACGCGCTCTAGAAATTTTTGCTCGGGATTATTGGGGTAAAGCGTAAGGTACTTCTGCCATTGCGTGTCTTGAGTATCTTTAACAAAGCCAAGCACGTCTTCAGAGTATAGGGCTAATTCACGGTTATACCCTTCGGGCTTGCCAAGGCGCCAACCGTTGCTCAATAGTTGCTGAATCATTTCGTTCTGAAAGGCAATCTCCGCTGCGCTCGCCATGAGTCTTCGTCCCTATTCTTCTATTGGAGCCAGCGCTTTCACCGCGGCTAAAATTTCTAGTGTTATTGTTATTAGCTCTTTTAGTAGCTGCGGCTCTATCTCTAGGTGACCCTCATACTCAGCCAAGTTTCTTACGTTATGGCATTTATCTAACACGCGCCACTTAGCGTTCTCTATTCCCAGAGTATGCTGCAAACATTGAAACACCAAATAGCGGGCATCGGAGCGATAGCCATGCCAGCGCAATGCCGCTAAAGACAGCGCATGCGCGGCACTGTAGGCCAAGGAGAACTGGCTATCTTCACTTAGCCCCTGCAGTTGCGCATCCTTAAGTTTTGCTTCTGCGGCTCGCAACATCCCCGCAAACTCTTTCGCATCGGCAGCCTCTACTTTTAGCCTATTAATTTTGACTAAGTTATCCAGCTCTTGCATGTCGCCTCCTGCGATCCATCGCTAGCTGCTTTCTAAAAGATCAATGCGTTGCTGCGCTAACACCTTGTTTAAAAAGTTCTGCCCCGCGGCCAAGCGCTCCGCAAATTCCGCGGGTGAATACACAGTAGGGTTCACCTTGCGTTGCAACTGCCGCTCAATTGGCTCGAGCATTGCCATGATGGCACTGTAACTCAGGTCATTGCCCACCAGCATCACGTCGATATCGCTGCCCGCGTGATCTTCGCCCTTGGCCACAGAGCCATAGATAAATGCCTGCTCTAGCTGCCCAAACAAAGGCGCGAGCCCAGCACGCACCGCGCCTGCCACGCCGAATGTTTTCAGCACGATCTGCTTTAATTCATTAAATATAGGGCACTGTGCATTGGCTTGATAATGATTTTGATTGCCCTGTTTGCTTGCCGACAATACACCCGCATCCGTCAACTTGGCCAGTTCGCGGCTTATCACGCCCTTACCCATGGCCGCATGGCGCACCACCTCATTCAGGTAGAAACTCTTGTCCGCCTGCCCATAGAGCAAGGCCAGCACCCTCTGCTGCCCTTTAGTAAACAATGCATCTCCAATACTAGTTCGCGCCATCGCCTCCGCCCATCAAAAGTCCCAATTTGGGTACTATAACCCCCATTTTGGGACTTGTCGAGAAGACTACCAATCTAACCCACACCGCGCTCGCCTTTGATATCTTGTCTTTACGCCTGTGGTGCTAGCTGTGGAAAATACCAAGGCTCTGCATGCTCTGGGATCTCCCAGCGCAGCGGTGACTTACTGCTGGTTTCACTCAGCAAGCCCTCCGCTTTTAACTGACCCAATAGACGACGCGCGCTACGCTCCGGCATGGCGCATAATTCTAATGCCTGCGCCCGCTCAATCTCGCCATGGATAAATGCGGTGAATAACACCAAGGCGGCGGCCGGCTTCAAGGAATCGCTCATCCCCGCCACGCGATTATCATTGCGCGCCTGCACATAGCCGTTAATGCGTTTACGCAGCTCTACGAGATTGAGCAGCTTACTTATATACGCCACCTGATCATTGGCGGTATCCAGCATATAGGCACAAAAATTCAGTAAACCCTTCTCGCTGAGCTCGCCACGGCCATCGAGATTCCCCTGTCGCGGAGCATCGGCTGCGGCTAATAAGGCCTTATATTGCGCGGAGGTTTTTGCCAAACCACGGCTTAGGCTCCAAGCACCACAACTGCTTAAGCCCGCCGCAGTCAAGGCTGCATCGGTGAACAAACGCCCCACTCGACCGTTGCCGTCTAGAAAAGGGTGAATCCAAGCAAAACGGTGGTGAGCCGCCATAACAGCCACCAGCTTGCGGTCGCCCTTATAGTGATTGGGATTATAGGTTGTGCAGAAGCTTGTCATTAAGCTGGGCAGATCGTCACCAACGGGTGGCAAATGCCGCCCTACTTCTACCTGACGCGTGCGCCATTGCCCCGGCACCACTTTATCGAGCTCTTTACCCTGCTTGTCTTTAATCACCCAAAGACTCTCGGGAATACGCTGGTAAAACTGTTGATGCAGCGCTTTGATAAACGCTGGATCGAAGATCTGCTCGAGCGTCAGCTTTTGCTCCCGCACCCAGGCCTGTACCGCCATATGCGCAAGGGACTCCTGTTGCAGGTCTCGCTTAGCCCCATCATTACTATAATCGCCACGCTGAGCCGCCCGAATCTCATGAGGCCGCGTAGTATTGCCTTCTATAAGATTTGAGTAATAGGAATCAATCACCCGCATATAACGCTCAAGCGTTGCCAGCGTCAACGGCGATAACTGCGCAGCCAATGCCATCGAAGCCACACTCAAAGCCACCGCTTTGTCCGGCAAATCTGACTGACCTAATGCTTTGTCGCTAGGAATAAAGGGTGCCACAGCAATGATTGAAGTCCCCACAAAAATGCCCCGTCCGTTTATATGCAGAGACTCATTATGGCTAATTTTTTGGCCGATTCAATGGCCGATTCAATGGCTGCCCTATCCATGACACATAACACGCATCAACATATTGATATATAACGACTTTACAGACATAAAATAAAAACCAAAGAAGCGCCTTTCGTGCTTGTTAAAACTGCATTTTGGCCGGTTCTATGGCCGGTTGAGCGAAGCCAACTGACCCATGCCGTAAAATGAAAACCCATAGCAACACAGACACAACTACCGGAGACCGAACTCGACACACTAAGCGGGCTGCCAATCTCTAACATCGATCTTGCCGGTGACGGCGGCAGAGATCAGCGCGGTGCGACGCTCTTGCATCAGTTGAATAGCAATAACCTGCAGCTCAATCAAATTATCAAACTTACATAATTGTTGATTGATGTACTCAGTAATTTTATCTTGCTCTCCTTTTGGCGGCACTGGCACTTTAACGAATTTGACTTCACCACAATTTAAATGAGGATGCATTCCACCAGTACGAATTGAGTACAAAACTGAATAACCATAATGAGACTGAAATAACATTGATAAGTAATTCCCAGCTATAACGTTTGTTATTGGCTGCACAATAATTAAGGCATGGCAATTAAATCCTTCCTCATCTTCCGTAACCAATCCAATATCGCCAGTGCCCGCACCCGTTTGTACGATCAGGACATCGCCCTTAACTAGTATAGATTTCGCATGCGCATCACTCCATGTCGGCCTCACAAAGTAGGCATCATCAAAATTCACTTTACCCTTTTTAATATGTGTAGCTTGTACGTATGGTACGCCCTTGGGTACAAGAATATCTCTAGTAGGCCCAACATAGCCATTCGTTATTTTTTGAGAAACTTTTGACACTGCGCGTATTTCCCAATGCGCCGGCACATCACCCAACCACTCGACACCCGAGTCGCGCATGGGGGCGTCTGGATTGAGGCCTTTGGTGACGGCGTGACTGATGACGGCCTGACGCTTCTCTTTTAGCAGCTTGATTAGCTGTTGTTGTTTGTCGATCAAATCGTCGATTTTGGCAGTTTCGTAGTCGAGAAATTTCACCACTCTTCTTTGACCGGGTTTTTCAGGATAAGAAAACGAAAGGGACTTCCAGTTCTCAAAATTTAAGCTTTCGATTGAAACACCATAACCTTTCAAGTTCGTTGCTGAATTCCCAAGACAATACATTAAATAGTCTCGATCAAATTTCTTCTTTAGCACTATTCTTTGAACCACATTCGAATAAAGTGACCCTGGTATAGGTTTGTGAACATAGGGTGTACCGTTACGAGTCAATAATAGGTCATTCGCCCCAGTTCTCTTATCCTCTGGAAACTCTGAGAAATCTGACTTAAGAGGGGTTCTGTTGCATGTATACAACAATTCGTCACCCTCTCCCCAATGCGACTTATCAATAACCTCTCCAGCGTTAGCTTTAACAAAAACATAGGCTAACCGACTAACATTCCAAGATTTAGGAACACTCCCCAACCACTCAACACCTGATTTTTTATACTCAGGATAAGCTTTATACCTACTCATAAATCCCCCAAGCCAAAGCCTCAAATTTGGCACGTAGGAAGGACTGCGTTCGCGTGCTGGTTTTCTCGACTGTCGCCAGCATGGATGCTGGCGTCAAGCCTACACGGACGTATTCACGGCGTGTCGAGCAAAGCAGCACGCGGAGGCAGGCCGAGAAAAGAATACAAAACCGCATCAAGAATGCACCTCCTGTAACAGTTGCATAATCTCAGCCGACACCTTATCCAAATCCGTATCAATCTCCGCCAAATCCCGCGGCGGCCGATACTCGTAGAAATGCCGATTAAACGGAATCTCATAACCCACGATGCCTATCTCCTGATCCTTAGCATCCTTCTTGCTCCCATCGATCCACGCATCCGGCACATGGGGCCGCACCTCCTTTATAAAATAAGCCTCATTCAAATCATTGACCGACTGGCTTGGATCCAGCGCCACATTTTCATTATCGCGCAGCTCCCCGTCGGGCTTGTATTCAACAACTTTCTTTCCCACCTCAAACAAACCATACAGCGGATTGGCCTTGTTGTTTTTGTGAACTTTCTTAATGACTTTCTCCGCCTCTGGGTTCTTCCAGCTTACCGCGGTTACTATCTGCTTTTTCTCTCCTGTATCTAGCGCAACGTCCAGCGCCTCACAGGCAGTCTTGAGTGCCGCGTCATAGGTGTTCATATCATCGTACTGTTTACTGCCAAAGCTTTTCTGTAGTTGCTTAGCTTTGAGAAAAACGCTTCTCTGCGTTAGCCACATCTTAGGAGCCAGCAAATCCTTGATCTGTTTTTCTTTTAGTTCGCTGAAGTGACTCTTGATATAGGCACGAATCTCCACTGCCTTATCCTGCAATATTCCGTAGGCTTGGCAATCGGCATCATCGCGCCAGTGTTTGCCAAAGTTCTCGTAGATCCACTTCATCGGTGCATTGAACGGCTTATTGGCGAAACGTAACTCGGCCACGCGCTCGTCGCTGAATTGATAACTCTCTCTTAACGGTCGCTCTATGGTAATGCGGCGGTAGCCGAACTCATGGGTGGCGAATATCTTGCTCGCGAAGGTCTTAGCAGGTTCTGTCTTGGGGTTAGCGGACTGACGCCCTCGGTTGCTCTTCTGCTCCGCTGGCTTATCCAACTCTCGCGCATCTACCGTCTCAAACGCGCCGAAAGTGCGGGTAATGATGGCGATGTCGTCTGCACTCATTTCATTGCGCTTCGACCCAAGAGACTTACGCATCTTGCCACTGAGGTTAACGCCGTTTATCAGCTGAACCTTGCCCTTGCGCTCGTCGGCCTTCTTGTTGGAGAGTATCCACACATAGGTGGCGATGCCCGTGTTGTAGAACATATCCGTGGGGACTGCGACGATGGCCTCTAGCAGGTCGGCCTCTAGGATATAGCGACGAATCTCCGACTCGCCAGACCCAGCGCCACCGGTAAACAGGGGCGAGCCGTTGAGAATGATGCCGATGCGGCCGCCCCCTTCACTGCCGTCCCTAAGCTTACTGATAAGGTGCAGCAGGAATAGAAGGGAACCATCGGAGACACGGGGCAAACCTGGCCCAAAGCGGCCGTTGTAGCCTTTCAAAATATTCTCGTCTTTTATCGATTCCTCTATCTTCTTCCAGTCCACACCGAAGGGCGGGTTAGAGAGCATATAGTCGAAACTATTGCCGTAGAGTTGATCGTTAGAGAGGGTGTTGCCTAGCTTGATATTGGAGACATCCTGCCCCTTGATCAGCATATCCGCCTTGCAGATGGCATAACTCTCTGGGTTTAGTTCCTGGCCAAAGGCGCGCATGACCGCCTGGGGGTTGAGCTCGTGCACATACTCCATGCCCGATGAGAGGAAGCCCCCCGTCCCCGCTGTGGGGTCGTATACGGTGCGGATGATGCCGGGCTTGGTGAGCGCCTCATCATCTTCCATGAAGACCAGCGAGGTGGTTAGGCGCACGATATCTCGCGGGGTAAAGTGCTCACCGGCCGTGTCGTTGGAGCTTTCCGCAAAGCGGCGGATCAGTTCCTCGAATACTAGACCCATCTCGTGATTGGACACCGCCTTGGGGCTTAAGTCTGTATTGCGCACACGTTGGACGACCTTATACAGCAGGCCTGCATCGTTGAGTTGTCCAATGAACTCCGCAAACTTGAAGTGCTCAAAGATCTCCCGCGCGTCTCGTGAGAACCCTTGAATATAACTCTCAAGATTCGCCTTCACGTCACTCTCGCCAAGGGTTGAGAGGTCCATCTTCGAGGTATTAAAGAAGGAGAGGCCACCCGTCGCCCTTAGTAACAGCTTTTCTTCTGCCTCCTCCGGAATATTCATCTTCTTTACTTTTTCATATTCCGCTAACACTTTTGGCTTAGTCTTCTCTAACACGCATTCGAGCCGACGCAGGAGGTTAAAAGGCAGAATGATTCGACCATATTGGCTTTGCCTAAAATCACCACGCAGCAGCTCTGCCAAGGCCCACGATTCGCTCGCGAGGTTATTTACTCCAATCGTCATATATTGTTCCGTCATCTAATTTTTTCGCCGATCACACGTAATGCGTAATTCGCCATGAAATTCCATTTAACTCATTCCCAAACTGTGAGTTTAGCAGTTCACTTAGCCACTAACCGCTCTACTGCAGTGGCCGTATGCTCTGGTGCCAGATGAGCATAACGCTCCGTCATTTGGATCGTTGAGTGCCCCATCAACTCCTTTACGGTATACAGATCAACTCCTGCCATAACCAGCTTACTTGCAAAGGTATGCCGAAGATCATGAAACCTAAAGTTTTCAACACCTGCGCGTAGTCTTAGTTGTGTCCACGCTTTTTTAATCGTTTCCAGTTTCCGATTCGTCACCGGGCTAGGAAATACATACTCACTACATACACTGTCCCGCCACCCTAGCAATAAGGCAACCGCCTCAGAGTTTAGCGGAACATGCCTTGTATGCCCCGATTTTGCAGTATTTCCGATAACAACAAGGTTCTTACGCTCGAAACTTATATTTTCCCATTTGAGACTGAATAGCTCTCCGCGCCTTAAGCCGGTATTAGCCGCAAGCAATACTAGCGGTTTTAAATAGTCTACGAACTGACTATTGAGCTCCGGGAGTCCATCACGTCCTCTTGTCTTGCGCCATGCATTGCCTGATTTTCTGCTATCCACCATCTCTCGTTGTCGTTCATCCAACGCAACTCTCAAACGAGCCTCTTCCTTGTCGGATAAAAATCTAACAATTCCCTTTGAGTCTAGTTTGAGCGGCTTAATTGTTTGCAGAGGGTTTATTTCAATAACGCCCCACTCTAAAGCCTTGTTTAAAACAGCTTTCAATGTGGTCACAGCTCTATTTATCGTTGACGGCGCAAGCCCTGCCTTTGACTTCTCTGTGCGCCACTTTTGAATATCCCAAGCAGTTACATCTTTCAAGTACTTAGGATATAGAGGCAGAAAACTTCGCCGGAGGAGATTTAGAGTTTCTTGTCCACGCCGCTGATGAGAGAGTGCCCAGTCTTTGTACTTGTGCGCTATGAAGCCCTCTAGTGTTTCATGCTTTGCACGTAGTCGTCGGTCCCGCTCAGCCTTCTTTACTTGCTGAGGATTCGCACCTAGAACTATCTCCGCCGCAAGCCTTTCAGCTTTCTCTCTGGCGAAAGGCACTGTGACCGTTGGATATGAGCCTATCCTGCTTCTTTGACGACGACCGTCAGAAGCTCTATAGGTAAAGTAAAAGGTTATTCGTCCGGAGGGTTGCACCCGAGCAAGAAAGCCGGTCAATACATTGTCTACGATTTCGTAAGCAGCAAGTTTAACGTCAACATCTTTAAGAAGTGTCGCTGTAATACGAGCCTTCATAATTTAAGTCCACATTAAGTCCAAATAAGTGTGACTTAAGCATACCTTCATTGACTACCAGTGAATATAGGAAAGGTGTAATAATTAGATTAACTTCCATAATTACAAAAGGATATCGATATACATCGAGTAATACCTGGACCAATCGAGAATACCAAAAAACAATTCGACCTCGCATTCATAATGCTGGGGTCCGTGGTTCAAGTCCACGCATAGCTACCATATAAAA
>OJGU01000217.1_pt1 | contig 38363 bp, 32 predicted proteins | sample 1594741 | NCBI WGS metagenome assembly OJGU01 (sample SAMN05416841, study PRJEB24817) | seawater metagenome | isolation source: Sea water | place: Canada:Atlantic | collected 2013-07 | reverse complement strand
ACCTGACCTGGTGCCCGGATCTTATCGACTGCGATGATCTGATTCGCAATACCCACTTCGACGTTATCCTCTGGGACTGCGTGTTTCATGGCGGTTCCGAAGACGCGTTCCTGCAATATCTGTCCGTGTCCAGTAACGAGAAACCGGTACTGGCACTGAGCGCCGAGCAGGCCTCCGAGCGTGCTGGTGACCTGCTTGCCAATGGCGCTTCCGACTATTTAAGCCGCCAGTCGTTGGAAGAGTGGGGACTGCGTCGCGCGGTACGCTGCCTTTGGTACCGGCAGCAGCTTTCGGAGTCGGCTCACGGCCAGTTGGGTCGGGAAGTGGCCAGTGGTTTTATCAACCGTGACCTGTTCTTTGATCGCCTGCAACAGGCATTGCTGAGGGCTGAGCGTGCCGGCCAGCGGTTGGCACTGTTGCACATCAATCTGGATGATTTCCGCAGCTTCAATGAATCCTTCGGCTATCAGAAGAGTGACCAGATCATGCTGAAGCTGGCGGAACGGCTGCGACAGAGTCTGCGACGAGTGGATTCGCTGATGCGAATTGGTGGTGACGAGTTTGCGATCATTGTTGAAAAGGTGGAAGACTCCCTGGATCTGACCCAGATCATCCGCAAGCTCGTGACCACGCTGGGTGAACCATTCGGCATTGATGGTCAGAACGTCGTCGTCAGTGCCAGCCTCGGTGTGGCCACCTATCCGGAAGCAGGTGACAGCCCGGAGAACCTTCTGCGACGAGCCAACCGCGCCATGTTTGAGGCCAAGCGCGACCCCGGCACCAGTTACCGGTTTTACGATCGTCAGTTGCACATAACGGCAGGATACCAGCTGCGCCTGGAGGCGGATCTCCGTAATGCGCTGCGGGGCAATGAGCTGGAAGTGTATTACCAGCCGCGCATCGATCTCGCGTCCGAGGAAGTTCGGGGGGTGGAGTGCCTGCTCCGATGGAATCATCCAGAACGGGGGCTGGTGGGCCCGGATGAATTCATCCCGGTGGCAGAGCGCAGCGGGTTGATCGTTCCTATCGGCTACTGGGTGATTGAACAGGCCTGCAAGCGTCTGCAGGAGTGTTCCGATCTGGGGCATCCGGGGCTGGTCTTCGCGGTGAACCTTTCGTTCCGTCAGTTCCATGATCGCAAAATGACTGAGACCATTTTCCGCATTATATTCAATGCCAATGTCGACACCAGTCTGCTGGAGCTGGAGCTAACGGAAAGCGCCATGATGCACGACCCGGAATATGCCCAGCGATGTCTGCGGGAGCTCAATCAACTGGGTATCAGTTTCGCCCTGGATGATTTCGGAACCGGGTTCTCCTCACTCAGCAACCTTCAGCACCTGCCCATCTCCCTCGTAAAAATCGACAAGTCTTTCGTTCAGGAACTGGGGCAGTCTGCCGACGCCGAGCATATCATTCGTGCCATTATCAGCCTGGCTCATAGCCTGCAGATCAGCGTGGTCGCGGAAGGGGTGGAGACGGAAGGGCAACTGGAGTTCCTGCGACAGCAACACTGTGATGAAATTCAGGGTTACTACTACGCCCGCCCCATGCCATGGGCAGATCTTGTGCAATTCCTGGACAACCGTAGCCGCACTGCTTGCCTGCAGCAATAAGCCGCTGTACCTTTGCGCTTTGACTCGTAAGCATCAGATGAGGTTGCATGAACAGTATCATCAGGCGCATTGCTGACGAACTGGGTGTTCGTGAACAGCAGGTGAATGCCACCGTTGAAATGTTGGACGGTGGCGCAACCGTTCCCTTTATTGCCCGCTACCGCAAGGAAGTCACCGGCTCGCTGGATGACAGCCAGTTACGGTCTCTGGAAGATCGTCTGCGGTATCTGCGGGAGCTGGAAGATCGCCGTTCCACGATCCTCAACAGCATCGAGGAGCAGGGCAAGCTGACCGATGAATTGCGTGCCAGCATCGATTCGGCGGACACCAAGAACCGCCTGGAAGACCTCTACCTGCCGTATAAGCCGAAACGCCGGACCAAGGCGCAGATTGCCCGTGAAGCCGGCCTGGAGCCGCTGGCGGATGCCCTGTATGACGACCCCGCACTGGAGCCAGAGAGCACTGCGGAAAGCTATATCAATGAAGAAGCCGGTGTTGCCGATACCAAGGCCGCGCTTGATGGTGCCCGCTACATTCTGATGGAACGCTTTGCCGAGGACGCGGAACTCCTGGGTGAACTGCGTGATTTTATCTGGCAGCAGGGGCAGCTCAAGGTCACCGTGGTGGACGGCAAGGAAAATGAGGGTGCCAAGTTCCGAGACTACTTCGACCATGTCGAGCCACTAAAGAAGGTGCCATCACACCGCGCGCTTGCCATCCTTCGGGGGCGCAATGAAGGCATGCTCACCTATTCCATCGTGGTCGGCGATGCGGAAGACGACCGCCGCCAGCCTCATCCGGCGGAACAGCGTATTGCCGCGCGCTGGCATATCCGTGACAACGGCCGTGCGGCCGACCGCTGGTTGTCTGAAGTGGTGCGCTGGACCTGGCGCGTAAAGCTGTCCACCCAGATCGAAACCGATCTCATGGCTCAAGTGCGGGAAGCGGCTGAGACCGAGGCGATCAACGTGTTTGCCGCCAACCTCAAGGATCTGCTATTGCTGGCGCCGGCTGGTCCCCGCGCCACACTGGGGCTGGACCCCGGCCTGCGCACCGGTGTGAAGGTGGCTATCATCGACGGCACCGGCCAGGTGGTGGGCCACGGTGGTATTTTTCCACACGCGCCCCGCAACCAGTGGGATCAGTCCATTGAACAGTTGGCGAACTGGTGCCGGCAGTACCGCATTGAGCTGGTGGCGATTGGTAACGGTACAGCCTCCCGGGAAACCGAAAAGCTGGTCGCGGACCTGAGCAAGCGTTACCCGGAACTGAAGCTGGCGCGAATTGTGGTCAGCGAATCCGGCGCTTCGATCTATTCCGCTTCTGAATTCGCTTCCCGCGAACTGCCGGATCTGGATGTGACCATTCGCGGGGCAGTCTCCATCGCCCGCCGGCTGCAGGACCCATTGGCGGAAATGGTGAAGATCGAACCCAAGTCCATCGGTGTGGGGCAGTACCAGCACGACGTGTCTCAGGTGCAACTGGCCCGCAGCCTGGATGCCGTGGTGGAGGATTGTGTTAACGGTGTTGGAGTGGATCTCAACACCGCATCTATCCCTCTGCTGGCACGGGTGTCCGGCCTGAACCAGAGCATCGCCCAGAACATCGTCGATTTCCGTAATCAGAATGGCGTATTCCGTGATCGCAGGCAGTTGCTTAAAGTTTCCCGCCTCGGTGATCGTACCTTTGAACAGTCGGCCGGTTTCCTTCGCATTGCGGGGGGGGAGAATCCCCTGGATCGTTCCTCGGTCCATCCGGAAGCCTATGGCGTGGTCGAGGCCATTGCCCGCCAGAACAATCGTAAGATTGAAGGTATCGTCGGCGACGCCGATTTCCTGCGCTCGTTGAACCCGCAGGACTATGTCACCGAACAGTTTGGTCTGCCGACCATAAAGGATATTATTACGGAATTGGAGAAGCCGGGCCGTGATCCCCGGCCGGAGTTCCGCTTTGCCAGCTTCGAGGAGGGGGTGGAAACCCTCAATGACCTGAAGCCAGGCATGGTGCTGGAGGGTTCGGTCACCAACGTGACCAACTTCGGCGCATTCGTGGACATCGGCGTCCATCAGGACGGCCTTGTACACATCTCTGCGTTGTCGAACACCTTCGTGAAAGATCCGAGGGAAGTGGTCAAGGCAGGGGATATCGTCAAGGTGAAAGTGATGGATGTGGATATCCCGAGAAAGCGGATTGCCCTTTCCATGCGTATGGATGACCAGCCCGGGGAGAAATCCGATAACCGCGCCGGCTCCAGCAATAAAGGTGGCAAACCTTCCGCAAGAAATGACCGCCACAAAGGCGCAGACAGCGGACAAAAGGGTGCCATGGCCGGAGCGCTGGCACAGGCTCTGGCGTCGGCTCGCAAAGACGGCCGTTAACCCGCGCCGCCACACACTACCGTAATGGCCGCCGGTGTTCCCGGCGGCCATTCAAGCAGGAGTCATTCATGGGTGAATCCCGTCATCAGCTTTTTCAGCAGTTCACGGCCAACCAATGGGCTGGATTTCGAAAAGGCGTTGAGAAAGAAGGCCTGCGGGTCGATCGCAACGGCTTTATCGCACAGACTCCGCACCCCCGCTCGCTGGGTTCCACACTGACCCATCCGCGTATCACCACGGATTACTCCGAAGCCCTGTTGGAGCTGATTACTCCGGTATTCGACACCACGCGAGGGATGCTCGATTCACTCCGGGATACCCATCGGTTCGTTCAGTGCAATCTTGGGGATGAGGTGTTCTGGGCCGCCAGTATGCCGTGTGAGCTGGACGGCGACGCGAGCATTCCCATTGCCGAGTATGGCACCGCCAATATCGGTCGTCTGAAGCATGTGTATCGCCAGGGGCTGGCCGTGCGGTACGGCCGCATGATGCAAAGCATTGCCGGCGCCCACTACAACCTGTCGCTGCCTGACAGTTTCTGGAGGCTTTGGCAGGAGGCCCTTGGTAACCAGCAAAGCCTGCAGGACTTCAAGTCGGACCAGTATTTCTGGCTGATCCGCAATTTCCGTCGTCGCAGCTGGATGTTGATGCTGCTGTTTGGAGCCTCTCCGGCGCTGGATGCCAGCTTTGTGGCGGGTGTACGTCATGACCTTCGCAGGTTCGGCGATGATACCTGGTATGGCCGCGAGGCCACATCGCTGCGCATGGGCGATCTGGGTTACCACAACAACGCTCAGGCATCGCTGAACATCTGTTTCAATGAACTGAAGACCTACACCGACACCCTGTTCAGGGCGATTCATACCCCGTGGCCAGCCTACGAAGAGATGGGAACCCGGCGCGACGGCGAATTCATCCAGATCAACACCAGCGTGCTGCAGATTGAGAACGAGTATTACAGTGCCGTGCGGCCAAAGCGTACCACCGAGCGTGGGGAAAAGCCGATACAGGCTCTGGAGTCACGGGGCGTGGAGTACATTGAAGTGCGCTGTCTGGACCTGGATCCGTTCTCCGCGGTTGGCGTCAACGAAAGCCAAATCGATTTTCTTGACCTGTTCCTGCTGGATTGCCTGCTGTCAGACAGCCCGCGCATTGATGATGACGAATGCGATCGCCTGGATGACAACTATCAGGATGTGGTAGCTCAGGGCCGGAATCCGGACCTGACGATCTGTCGCTCCGGTGAACGGGGCCGGGTTGGTGACGCTGCCGTTGCCCTGATGGATCGTCTTGCCCCCCTTGCAGAACAACTGGACAGCTTGAACGGAGATTCCACCTATCGGCGAGCGCTGGATGACCAGCGTGCCAAGCTCGACGATCCGCGTGAGTTACCATCAGCGAAGGTACTTGAAGCCATGGAGGCTTCCGGCATGGGTCACCGGGAATGGGGGCTGGAAATGTCCAGGCAGCACCAGCAGGCGCTGCGAGAGGAAGGGCTATCGCCAGATGTGATGGCGGCGTTTGAAAAGATGACTGCCGATTCGCTTTCCGAGCAGGATGAAATGGAGCAAGCGGAAAACCAGCCGTTTGGAGAATTCCTGGAACAATACCTGCAATCCTGAACCGGGAGTGCCCCTCCCGGTCGGGCGTCACACTCTCCCCGGACCTGTCGCACAGAAACGTAATTAACGTTTGTCAGCTTCGGTTAGCGCTGTTAATTTCTGTAAGCAGAGTGACAGCATCTGATGGTGGCTACAGGTAAAGGGAGAACCGGTATGGCCAGAGACATCAAGTTAGGGTGGGATGTTGAGTCCCTGAATAAAGCCTATCGCCAGGGCTATATGGCCGCCTCTATGGGCATGGAACGCAGCCGCTGTCCCTATCGCGGAGAAGTTGTTGTTGCCGCCTGGGAAGCAGGATGGGAAGACGCTGAACAGGTTACCAATGAGGCGCGGCCGGTCGACGACCTGTTCTCCCGCATCGCCTGATACCTGTGCTTGCCGCCTGCTCACCCGGCCGTTGTATTACTTCTGTACAACGAACTCCGTAAACAGCACACCGGTAATGCTCTCACCGGTCTGTTGCTCTTCCAGGGCCGTGTTTATTCTCTTCGTGGCCTCTTCACGCAGCGACTGCTGTCCCTCTGTCGAGGACAGCTGTTCCGCGTCAGTCTGCTCCCCGAACAGCATCACCAGCTCATGACGTAGCCTGGGCATGTGTGCCTCCACCGCCGGGCGGGTGGTTTCCTTCGACGCCCTGATGGTAACCGCTGCCTTGAGATAGGTCAGTTTGGTGCCCGGGTCCCCCACGTGGGTGACAAAGGGCGGATCCATTTCGATGTAGTCCGTGATGGCTGGTTCCTTTTCCTGCTCTTCCTGTGTCTCGTCTCCCCCTTCTTCCTCCTGGGCAAAGGCGGTTGGAGCCAGGGGAAAGGCAAAAAACAGGGCCAGCAGAAGGTACTTTGGCTTAAGTGTCATAGGCTTGAAGTTCGTATTGGTTTAAGGTTAAGTAGCTGGGCGCACGCAGCCGCCACCTGATGCTGGGAGAATAGCAGGCTAGATGCGCGGTTGCAGCATCCGATGCTTTACCGCCCAAGGCGGGAGACAGACTGACCTGAACGTTGACCCGAGGTACCCCTTTGAACTCCAGAGCCGTTTTCTTTCTGATATTCCTGCTGTGCGCCGGGCTGCTTGGTGTGGCCCTCTACATGGAGCATGTTATGGGGTTGGAACCCTGTCCTCTGTGTTGGCTGCAGCGATTCGGTTTTATGGCTGCTGGCTTCGTCAGCCTACTGGCAGCGCTCCACGGCCCCCATGGGTTTGGTGCAAGGGTCTACGGGTTGTTGTTGTCCGTCAGCGCGGGTGCGGGCCTGGCGATGGCGGGTCGACAACTGTGGCTTCAAAGCCTGCCGGCGGATCAGGTGCCAGCCTGCGGGCCTTCGGTGGATTACATGCTGGATGTGTTGCCCTGGATGGAGGTGTTGACCACGGCGCTGAAAGGCACGGGCGATTGCGCCGAAGTGACCTGGCGTTTCCTGGGGCTCAGTATTCCTGGCTGGACGGCCATCTTTTTCTCGTTGCTGGTGATTGTCGGCCTGGTGATGCTGTTCTGGCCCCCAAGAAAGCCGGAATGGATACAGGGATGAAACGGTTGCGACCGACCGCTGGCATGGGGTAACTTGAGTTTCGATACACTTGAGTTTCGATACAACAGAAATCAAACCAGAACGCGGTAACCGGAGATAGGCGTCATGTTGGATAATTGCCGTAATGCCAGGGAGCGTTGGGGTGGCGTCAGCGAACTGATTGATCGCTGGCTGAAAGAAAGGCAGGAACTGCTGGTACACTACTGCGATTTGTCCGGTACGACGGACTATTCCCAGACGGAGGCGCTGCGCACGAAATTTATCAAGCTGTGTGAGGTGCTGGTGGACTACGTGTCGGCAGGGCACTTCGAAATATACGAGCAATTGGTTCAGGAAGCCCGTGAATTTAACGACGGTGGGCTGGAACTGGCGGCAAAGCTGTACCCAAAAATCGAGCAGACCACGGAAACGGCGCTCAATTTCAATGATCGCCTTAACGGGCAGTCGCTGACGGAGAACGAAGTTCGCGATTTGTTCCAGCAGTTATCAGAACTCGGCGAAACCCTGGAAAGCCGGTTTGAGATGGAAGATTTCCTGATTGAGCATCTGCACAATGCCCATGCTGACAAGGTAATGTCGTCGGCTTGAGGTGAAGGCTTGAAACCTCCCCCCCGATTCCAGAAGGAAATGGGGGGGAGTGGCCGTTGCCAAGCGGCTTATTTATTCCGGGTTGATTTCCAGAAGCTCCACGTCGAAGACCAGGGTCTCGTTGGGTCCGATCCTCTGGTTTCCTCCAGGCCCATAAGCCAGTTCAGAAGGAATGTAGAGTTTCGCCCTGCTGCCTTCAGGCATCAGTTGCAGTCCTTCGGTCCAGCCCGGTATGACCTGGTTCAGGCCAAAGGTGACCGGCTCGCCACGCTCGCGGGAGCTGTCGAACACTTCGCCTGAGATCAACTCGCCGGTGTAGTGCACCTGTACGCGGTCCTCGGCCGTTGGCTTTTCACCATCGCCTTCTTCCAGGATTTCATATTGCAGGCCGGATTCCGTGGTTTTGACGCCGTCGCGTTTGGCGTTCTCCGCCAGGAACTGTTCCCCGGCTTCCTGATTTTTCTTGGCCAGTTCTTCCGTCTGGGCCGACTCCTGCTCCTGGAGTTGGCTCTGGTAGGCCATCAGGGCTTCCTGGATTTCCTCACGGCTCATTCGCGTCTGTTCTTCATCGCCGTCGTGGCCGTGCTGAATGCCTTGAAGGAATTGCTCCATTTTAAGGTTCGGCAGGTCATTGCTCATTCTCTGGCCCATGACCAGGCCCATGCCGTAGCTGACTTTCTCATCCGTGGATTCCAGCGCCGGATCTTCCGGAACCGCTTCCTGGGAAGAAGAACAGCCTGCCATGACACCGGCCACAGTCAGTGCGATCAGGGTTTTTCTCATTACATCGTCCTTAGTTAAGCTTGCGTTGAATGATCGGGAACGCACAAAAGGTAACGGGTTCTGTGGCCAGATGCCACTGAACATGTGTTAAGGAAGGGGGTAATCTCAACTACCGTTATTGGCCGTGTCAGGGCCGAGCGAAAAAGGTGCGCGGTAGGGCGATTGCCAATCGGTTTCCGAGTCGGACACGGGCGGGCGTACGCTCTTGCTTTCAGATCGCTCTATTGCCAACGCGTTCCAGGGCCCTTGCGCAGGCGGCTTGTCAGCGTAGTGCCAGCTGCCGTCGCTGTCCCTCCATTTGAAGACGATGTCGGGCCCTTCAGTCGGAACCGGTGAGGGAACCAAGCCCTCAAACGCGGGAATTTCCGCGTTGGTTTCGGCCTTTGCGGGTTCGCTGGTGGTTTCGGCGGGGTCATTCAGGCCGAAAAACATCAGTGCCACCAGGACGCCGAGAGCGGGAAACGCCAGCCGGATTAGCCATTTCATCAACATGGCTTGTTATCTCCTTCAACGAGGGTCGACAGTTCTCTGGTCAAAATGTCCAGCAAGCTGCCGGTCTCGTTATCCATTGTCTTCTCTGGTGCTGCGGCGAGCAAGTTGCTGAGGGCCAGATTGGCCGTTGTTGCCTCACCGCTGCCTGTATGTTTGTTTGAAACCAGGGCCTGATAGGCCAAGGCCAGTTCCACCCGCTCCGCTTCAAGTTCGCTACGAGCGATGCACTCTCTTACAATAGCAGTGCCGGGGTCATTCTTTGTAATGGTTTTCTTCGCTGCTCGGAGCGGCTCCGTGACTTGGCGTCGCCAGGCGATTACCTGTGCGCTCTCAGTGCCCGGAAACACATTGCCTGACGTGGCCAGCCACGTTGCGCAGAGAATCCGGGTAACGCTCCAGCCACGATCCTGCAGGCCGAGACACGCCTCCCGTGCCGCAGAGGATTCCCAGAAACGACAGGCAAACCGCCACAATGGGTTTTCCGGATCTGCATCCTCCGGTATCTTGCTACCGCTACACGCCATAGGGGCCAGGCCGGTTCCTTATCAAACGTTCCTTGATACTATTACGCTATGTTAACGATAACCGATCTCAGTTTACAACGAGGTGGCGTCTGGTTACTAGAAGCCGTCAACCTGACCATCCAACCCGGCCAACGGGTAGCGATAGTGGGTGCCAATGGTGCTGGCAAGTCCAGTTTGTTCCAGTTATTGCTGGGTCAGCTGGCGCCGGAGCAAGGCAGTGCGTCTCTGCCCGGAGGGTGCCGAATCGCCCACATGGCTCAGGAAGTGGCCGCCTCGTCCCGCACAGCCCGGGATTTTGTGCTGGATGGCGACTATGACCTGCGACGCATGGAGTCAGAGCTAGCTGACGCAGAAGAGCAGGGTGACGATCACCGCATTGCCCGCATTCATGGCGAGCTCGACATCCATGAAGCCTGGTCAGCGTCTCGCCGCGCGGAAGCGTTGCTGAGAGGTTTGGGATTTTCGGATGCCGACGCCGATCGGCCGGTGTCTTCGTTTTCTGGCGGCTGGCGGATACGCCTTAACCTGGCCCAGGCGTTGATGCGCCCGTCCGATCTGTTGTTGTTGGACGAACCCACCAACCACCTGGACCTGGACGCCTGCCTTTGGCTTGAGAACTGGCTGCGGCGGTACGAGGGCACCCTGCTGTTCATTTCCCACGACCGTGACTTCATGGACCGTGTGGCGACTCACCTGGTGCATTTCGACCAGCGGCGGCTGGACCTGTATACGGGTAATTACTCATCATTTGAGACCCAGCGCAGTGAGCGCATTGCCCAGCAGCAGGCCGGGTATGAGCGCCAGCAGGCAAGAATCGCCGAGATTCAGCGTTTCATCGATCGTTTTAAAGCAAAAGCCACCAAAGCCCGCCAGGCTCAGAGCCGGGTCAAAGCGCTGGAGCGCATGGAGAAAATTGCTCCGGCCCACGTCGACTCTCCGTTCAGTTTCGAGTTTCCGGTAGCCGATAAAGTGTCCAATCCGCTGATGTCGATTCGTAACGGCTCGGCCGGTTATGGCGACGCCGTTGTGCTCGAAGGCATTAACCTGTCTCTGCTGCCGGGCAGCCGCATTGGTCTTTTGGGCCCTAACGGCGCTGGTAAGTCCACGTTGATGGATGCCCTGCGGGGGCAAAGCACCTTGCTGCGAGGTGAGCGGACCACGGGAGAACACGTGGCGATCGGTTATTTTGCCCAGCATCAGTTGGAGTCGCTGGACCTGGATGCAAGCCCGTTCCTGCACCTGCAGCGGCTGGCTCCGAAAGCCTCCGAGCAAAGTGTCCGTAATTTTTTGGGAGGCTTTGACTTTCACGGCGATGAGGCCCTGAGTGCTATCCGCTCATTCTCCGGTGGTGAAAAGGCCCGCGTGGCGCTGGCGGTGATTGCCTGGCAAAAACCCAACCTGTTGCTGCTGGACGAGCCCACCAACCATCTGGACCTCGAAATGCGTCAAGCCCTGACCATGGCGCTACAAAACTTTGAGGGGGCGATTGTGGTGGTCTCCCACGACCGTCACCTGCTGCGCAACACGGTCGATGACTTCTGGTTGGTGAATGAGGGGCGGGTTACGGAATACGAAGGCGACCTGGAAGACTATGAGCGCTGGCTGGCGGACCGTCGCAAGGATGAAACCGAAGCTCCACGCCGGGAAAGTGGTGAGGCCCAGGCCGCAGGCGGTAACGCATTGGCTGCGGATAGTGGTGTTGGTGAGAACGCCGAAGATCGTAAGGCCCGAAAGAGGGCAGAGGCGGCCATTCGTCAGAAACTTAGCCCCTACCGCAAGCAACAGGGGGCACTGGAGAAAGAAATGGATCAGCTCCAGTCCACGCTGGTGACACTGGAGCAGAGCCTTTCAGAGCCGGAGCTCTATGCCGATCAGGGCAAACAGAAGCTAAAGGATCTGTTAGGGCAACAAGCCACCGCAAAGAGTCGTCTGGCAGAGGTAGAAGCCGAATGGCTTGAAATCAGCGAAACGGTCGAGAGCCTCGAGGCAGAACTAACGCCCTAGAATTTCACCTCCAGGGTGAAATTCTGTTTGGCCAGGTAATCCCGTTCGTTTTCAAGATCGGCCAGGGTCAGCGGGCGTTCATCCAGCCATCCTGCAGTGAATTCCAGGGCCAGGCCATTGTTGGATGGATGCAGGCGGAATTCGGGGGGCTGCTCATGATTCCGCGGATGCTGCAATAGCACTGCCAGTCGAACCAGTACGCACAGGTAACGTAGGCGGGGAACGTCTTCGGGGTTCAGTCCTTCGAAAATGGCGGAAGAGAACTTGCGTCGATGTCCGCGAACCAGCGTTGCCAGATCGCGCTGAAACTGTTGACTGAAGCCGGGAAGGTCGGAATACCGCAACAGGTAGGCGCCGTGCTTGTGATACTGGCTGTGTGAAATGGTCAGGCCGATTTCATGCAGCCGGCAGGCCCAGCGCAGCACTTCTTCATCAGTTGCTGTGTTCAGCTCCCAGGTGCTCGCCACCTGCCTCCAGGCCGCGATGGCGGTATGCTCCACGGCGCTGCCGTGTTCCTGGTCGACGTGATAGCGTTCCTGCAGGGCCTGAATCGTTCGTACCCTTACATCCTCGTGCTGAATCCGGCCGGCAATGTCGTACAGCAGGCCTTCCCTCAGCGCGCCGTCGGCGAACGTCATTTCCGTTATCTGCAGCGACTGGAATGCGCCCATCAAAATCGCAAACCCCGCCGGGAAAATACTTTGTCGGTCGGCGCGGACGCCCAGGTCACCGAGCTTCTCAGCCTTGCCCATATCGACCAGTCGGGTCCTGAGTTCCATCATCGCGTCCAGGGTGATGGTGCCGTCCGTGATCCTGAGGCTGGTCAACACACTGGCAATTGCCTTGATCGAGCCGGATGACCCCACTGCGCTTTGCCAACCCTTGCTGCGAAAGTGCTGGCGGATATTGAGCAGTTCCTGTTCGGCGTGGGTAACGGCCTTGTCCATTTGCTTGCGGGTGATCTTGCCGTCCGGAAAGTATCGGTTGCGAAACGACACGCAGCCCATGTGCAGACTTTCCAGTTCCTGGGGTTCGAAGCGCTCCCCGATAATAAACTCGGTACTGCCGCCCCCGATATCAATCACCAGGCGCCGGCCACTGTCATCCGACAGGGTGTGTGACACGCCCAGGTAAATCAGACGAGCCTCCTCCCGGCCGGCGATGATTTCCACTGGATATCCCAGCACCTCTTCCGCCCTGGTCATGAATTCATGTGCGTTGCGCGCCACCCGCAATGCGTTGGTGCCCACCACCTGGACCGCCGCTGGTGGCATTCCCTGGAGCCTCTGGGCAAAACGGCTAAGGCAGGCCAGGGCACGTTCCTGGGCGTCTTCGGTCAGGCGGTTATGACTGTCCAGCCCGGCACCGAGCTGTACCTTTTCCCCCATCTTCTCCAGGGTGCGGATTTCACCGTGAACCAGGCGGGCGACCACCATGTGGAAGCTGTTGGAGCCCATGTCGATTGCAGCGAGCAGTTCTGGCGGGGTGGCGGAAGAGTTGGCCGTCACGTGTATTGAATTCCTTCTGCCAGGCCCTAGATAGAGGGAAGGGAGCTTGAAAGAATGCATGCCGGAAACACGGCAGCGTTCATGTAACCATTGTTGTCAGGGCGAAGGCGGACGTTAACCACCATGCCTGGGGATTACTATAAGCGATATGCGGTGTAACGCAATGGGGCGTCAACGCTCAGGGTTAGGGTAATCCGAAGTGCCGGGGTGGAACGAAGCGCTTCACATCCGCCTGACCAATCGCGTAAAGTAAGGCTTACAATAATTTAGGAAATCGGTTGCCCCAAGCCTTTTGCGGCAACTGTCAGAACAGCCAACAGCATCGTTCAGGCGGCCAGAGCCGCTGGTGGGTGCACGAATCGGGAAACTGAAATGAGCGGAAATATTGTAAACGTTACAGATGCCTCCTTTGAGCAGGATGTGCTGCAGTCAGACGTGCCGGTACTGGTCGACTACTGGGCAGAATGGTGCGGCCCATGCAAGATGATCGCGCCAGTCCTGGAAGAGATGGCTGAAGAGTACGAAGGCAAGCTGAAAGTCTGCAAACTGAACATCGACGAAAACGAGCAGACCCCGCCCAAATTCAACATCCGCGGCATCCCCACCCTGATGCTGTTCAAGAACGGCAACGTGGACGCCACCAAAGTAGGCGCACTGTCCAAGTCACAACTGGCCGCGTTCCTCGACAGCAATCTCTGATAGCTGCTGTCGGCCAAAGCCGCCCCTGAGCAAACGCTCACGGGCGGTTTTTTATTGCCAGGCCAACAACCAATCAGGCGAGCAATGACGAACAGCCCTTCCGAAAATGTGCGGAGCCATGGATGGCGGAGCCCAAGCGTACACGGACGTATTCAAAGCGTTTTTCGGAAGGGCTGTTCGTCATTGCTTGCCGTCTTGCTATGCGGCGTCGAGCGCTAGTCCCAGCTCTGAGTCCGATCCAGATCAGCAGCCTTCTGCTCAACCCAGTGCTCCGTGTCGCCCGTGATCTCCTTCTTCCAGAACGGCGCCGACGTCTTCAGCGCATCCATGATGAACTCACAGGCCGCAAACGCATCTCCGCGATGGGCACTGCACACCCCCACAAACACAATCTGATCAGCCAATGCCAGCGCTCCCACCCGGTGAATAATCCGCGCGTCCCGCACATCCCAGCGACGTGAGGCTTCATGAACCAGACCCTCGATAACCTGTTCCGTCATCCCCGGATAGTGCTCCAGAAACAGCCCCGTAACGCCGTTCATGTCACCATTGTCCCGAACCAGTCCGGTAAAGGTCGCGATGGCTCCAGTACCGGAACCGCTGTTTCGAAGGGCTCGATATTCTTCAGCCGGATCAAAATCCTGTTGCTGGACGCGGATCACATCAACCTCCTGTCACCGGCGGGAAAAAGGCCACTTCATCGCCAGGCTGTAACGCCCTGTCGGGCTTGGTCATTACCTGATTAACCGCAATCATCACCGGTTGCGCGCCGTCCAGCTGGGCCCAGTTTCCCCCTCTAGAGGCAAGGCTGTGCAGCAGTTGCCCGGCAGTCAGCCCGGGTTGGGCCTCAACCGTCAGCGTGCTTGTATCCAGTTCCTCCCTCAGACGGGCAAAGAACTTCACCGTAATAGAATTATCCGTAGCCATGGTCATTCCAGCAGCTCCGCAAACGAGTAGTAGACAATAGGGTCGCCGAGGGTAATGGTCGTGTTCTCAGGTACTACAGCCAACCCTTCAGCCCAGCAGGCAGAACTCAGAACGCCGGAGCTCTGGTTGGGGTAGGCCGTGATCGTCAGGCCATCATCGCCAATGTTTTTACGGGCACGGACATACTGCCGGCGGATCGAGGGCTTCTCGGTTGAAAATCCGGCCGGGATCCGTTCACCGCGGACTGTAATACTTGTCCGACCCTGGCACGCGCGAATAAACGGCATGCCCATCACCATAAAGCTGACCAGCACGGCCACCGGGTTGCCGGGCAGGCCGAGCACCGGCGTGTCGCCAATCGTACCGAAGGCCATTGGTTTTCCTGGTTTGCTGGCAAGCCGCCACAGGGACAGGTCGCCTGATTCCTCCAGCACCGCCCGAACATGGTCTTCCTCGCCCACCGACACGCCGCCGCTGGTGATGATCAGGTCGGCCTCGGCTGCGGCCCGCTCAAGAGTCTTGCGGGTCGCTTCCCGAGCGTCCTTCAGGGCCTCACAGAGCACCACCTCGCAGCCTGCTTTCGCCAGCAATCCCAGCAGGGTGTAGCGATTGCTGTTATAGATCTGTCCAGGCCCCAGTGGTTGTCCGGGATCCACCAACTCGTCACCGGTTGTGAGAACGGCGACTTTCAGTTTTGCGTACACGGCAACGTCTGCCGTACCAATGGAGCCCAGCAGGCCCATTTCCTGGGGGCGGATCCTGGTGCCCGCCGCCAATGCCAGCTCGCCCTGAGCCAGATCCTGGCCACGGCGACGGATATTCTGGCCTTCGCTGACAGGCCCATTGACGGTGATACCGTCGCCGCAAACGCTGACCCGTTCCTGCATGATGACCGCGTCCGCGCCTGAGGGGATTTCCGAACCGGTGAAAAGACGCACGGCCGTTCCAGGCTTGAGGGTTAGGCGTTCTTCACCAGCAGCTGTGCGCCCGGACACCGGTAGTGGTTCCCCTCCAGCAAGATCCCCTGCACGTACGGCGTAACCGTCGACGGCGCTGTTATCCGCTGGAGGTACATCCGTCGGAACCATGTAATCCCGGGCCAGAACCCGGTCCAGGCTATTTGCCAGGGTCACGGTTTGAGAGTGCGTGATCGGGCGCGCCCGGGCGACCAGGTGATCAATGGCTTCTTCAACGGGAGTCAGGTCGGAGCTTGCCATGGATTATCGCTCCGAGCGCTCGCCAATAACCTGGTTGATCCGGCTGAGAGGCTTGTCCGGCTTGCCGAGGGCCAGGTCTGAGAAATTGCAGGGGCCGTGGCGGCTGTCCAACTGGCTGACCAGAATGCCGTTCCAGCCCGTGCGGCAGGCACCTGTGGAGCCGGGCAGGCAAAAAATCACCGTGTGATTGGCCAATCCTCCAAAGGCACGAGATTGAATAGTGGAAGAGCCAATCTCGCTGGCGGAAAGCCGGCGGAACTCCTCACCGAAGCCGTCGATGGCTTTGTCCAACAGCGGGGCGACGGCTTCGGGTGTACTATCGCGTTCATGGAAGCCGGTGCCGCCGGTGATGATCACCACGTTGATCTCCGGGTCAGCAATCCAGCCGGACATCAGCGCCCGTATGAGATAGACATCATCCGGCAGGATGCGTCGGGCAACCAGTCGGTGGCCCGCTTCAATGATGCTGTTCTCCAGGAACTTTCCTGATGAGTCTTCCGCTTCACCACGGCTGTCGGACACCGTCAGCAGGGCGATGCTCAGGGGTTTCAGTTCGACGGTGGCGTCGATACTCATTGATGTTCTCCAAAGTTTTTATAGGTCTGTCTAACAGTATCTCTATTGGGAATGATGAATGGAAGGGGAGACACCCGTTAGAGGGATGCAGGGTATTTTCGGATGCCGAGGAAGGCACCTTAGGAAGGAATTGGTTCAAAAATGCGCGACATTACTTGACATTGGTACGCAAGGTGGCTGATGATCGCTCTTGCCCGGCGAACGGTTGTTCTTCCTGTCTCTGGCTTCAGTACCTTTCCGGACTCCATCTACACCGGTTGCTCCATCTGGCCAGCACCAAGTTCAACGTATATCCGATCAATCCGTTTAGGGGCACCCCTTTCATTTCCATATTCGTTTACTTCCATTCCTGACTATCTAACAACCTATGAACCTTACTGAACTCAAGCAGAACTCCATGCCCGAATTGCTCGATATTGCGCAAGAGATGGGCCTCGATAACCTGGCTCGCTCGCGCAAGCAGGATGTCATCTTCACGATCCTGAAGAAGCATGCTAAAAGCGGCGAAGACATTTACGGTGACGGCGTACTGGAAATTCTGCAGGACGGTTTCGGCTTCCTCCGTTCCGCCGACGCCTCATACCTTGCCGGTCCTGACGACATCTACGTGTCGCCAAGCCAGATTCGCCGTTTTAACCTGCGGACCGGTGACACCGTTGCCGGCAAGATCCGCCCGCCGAAAGACGGCGAGCGTTACTTTGCCCTGCTGAAAGTTAACGAGATTAACTTCGACAAGCCGGACAACGCCCGAAACAAAATCCTGTTCGAGAACCTGACACCGCTGTTCCCGGACGAGCGTCTGATGCTCGAAGCCGGTAATGGTAGTACCGAGGATCTGTCCTCTCGGGTTCTGGATCTGGTCGCGCCCATCGGCAAAGGCCAGCGCGGCCTGATCGTGTCTCCGCCCAAAGCCGGTAAGACGCTGCTGATGCAAAGCATCGCCCAGTCCATCACCCGTAACAATCCAGAGTGCCATGTGATGGTGCTGCTGATTGACGAGCGTCCGGAAGAAGTGACCGAGATGCAGCGCACCGTGCGTGGTGAAGTGATCGCCTCCACCTTCGACGAGCCGCCGGCCCGTCATGTGCAGGTGGCCGAGATGGTCATCGAAAAGGCCAAGCGTTTGGTCGAGCACAAGAAAGATGTGGTGATTCTGCTGGATTCCATCACCCGTCTGGCCCGTGCCTACAACACGGTGATTCCGTCCTCCGGCAAGGTACTGACCGGTGGTGTGGACGCCCACGCCCTTGAGAAGCCCAAGCGTTTCTTTGGTGCGGCCCGTAACGTGGAAGAGGGCGGCAGCCTGACCATTCTTGCCACCGCGCTGGTCAACACTGGCTCCAAGATGGATGAAGTCATCTATGAGGAGTTCAAGGGAACCGGTAACATGGAGATCCACCTGGATCGCAAGATTGCCGAGAAGCGCACCTACCCGGCCATCAACATTCGCAGCTCTGGCACCCGCCGTGAGGACCTGCTGATGAGCGAGGCGGATATCCAGCGCATCTGGATTCTGCGCAAGCTGCTGCACTCCATGGACGACGATACCGGTGCCATTGAGTTCCTGCTGGACAAGCTGCGTGAAACCAAGACCAACGACGAATTCTTCCAGTCGATGAAGCGTCGTTGATTCTTACAGCGCTCTAGGTTTCGGGGCGCACAGCGCAGGAGCATTCTTCCCCGGACACGCCGTAAATACGTCCCTGTAGGCTTGGTCTTGCCATCCCTGGCAAGACACAGTCCGGGGAAGAATGCTCCCGCGCTGTAGATCTGATTCCGTGCGCGCATCGTTGATACCTCCTCAGGCGCTTCGCGCGCATTGTTTGCAGCTGACTCGGGGCAGGTGAACAGGGTGCTGAATGGCGTCCTCAGACCGTGCATTGCCATGGATGGCAATGCCGAGCCCCCAGGGATGGGTTTACGGCGTGTCTGGGGACGCCATTCAGCATCCTGTTCCTGCACCCAAGTTAAAACCGGAGCAGCCGATGAAATACAACGACCTGAGAGACTTCATAGGCCAGCTTGAAAAGCTGGGAGAGCTGAAGCGTATTTCAGTGGAAGTCGACCCCCACCTGGAAATGACCGAGATCTGCGACCGCACGCTGCGGGCAGGTGGCCCCGCGTTGTTGTTCGAGAATCCCAAAGGCTACGACATGCCCGTGCTGGCCAACCTGTTTGGTACGCCGAAACGCGTGGCCATGGGCATGGGGCAGGACAGCGTGACCGCGCTGCGGGACATCGGCAAGCTGCTCGCCTTCCTGAAAGAACCCGACCCGCCCAAGGGCTTCAAAGACGCCATCGAGAAACTGCCGCTGTTCCGGCAGGTGATGCGTATGAGCCCCAAGGTGCTTCGCTCGGCGCCCTGCCAGAATGTGGTGATCGAAAAGGACCAGGTGGATCTGTACCAGATACCGGTTCAGCACTGCTGGCCCGGGGACGCGGGGCCTTTGGTGACCTGGCCGTTGGTGATAACCCGTGGGCCCCATAAAGAACGCCAGAATCTTGGTATTTACCGGCAACAGGTAATTGGCCGTAACCGGCTGATCATGCGCTGGCTGAGCCATCGTGGCGGCGCCCTGGATTTTCAGGAGTTTCAGAAGGCCAATCCAGGCAAGCCCTATCCCGTGGCTGTGGCGTTGGGCGCGGACCCGGCGACCATCCTGGGTGCGGTGACGCCGGTGCCGGATTCGTTATCGGAATACGCCTTTGCTGGCCTGCTTCGCGGCGGAAGAACCGAATTGGTGCAGTGTGGCCTCAGCGATCTGCAGGTGCCGGCCAGTGCCGAGATTGTGCTGGAAGGGTTCATCTATCCGGACGACGTAGCGCCGGAAGGCCCGTTCGGGGACCATACCGGTTATTACAACGAAGTGGACGAATTCCCGGTGTTCACCGTGGAGCGGGTAACGCACCGCAAGGACCCGATTTACCACAGTACCTACACGGGCCGCCCACCCGATGAGCCCGCTATCCTGGGTGTGGCGTTGAACGAAGTCTTCATTCCCATCCTGCAGAAGCAGTTCCCCGAGATTGTGGATTTTTACCTGCCTCCTGAGGGGTGCTCCTACCGTCTTGCAGTGGTGACCATGAAGAAACAGTACCCCGGCCATGCCAAACGGGTGATGATGGGAGTATGGTCATTCCTGCGGCAGTTCATGTACACCAAGTTCGTGATAGTCACCGACGACGACGTGAACGCCCGGGATTGGAAAGACGTGATCTGGGCCATGACCACCCGCATGGACCCATCCAGGGATACCACGCTGGTTGAGAGCACTCCCATCGACTACCTGGACTTCGCTTCGCCGGTGTCCGGGCTGGGCTCAAAAATGGGGATGGATGCCACCAGCAAGTGGCCGGGCGAAACCGATCGGGAGTGGGGCACGCCCATCACCATGTCCGACGATGTAAAAAAGCGTGTGGACGACATCTGGGACAGCCTGGGGATTGAAGTTTCATCCGATCGCCCCGATTGATATGGCCAGCCGTGAATGTCGTATTCAACTCGTGCCGGCAGTATTGTCCTTTACCGCAGCCGCCGACGAGACGCTGCTTGCGGCAGCCGGCAGGGCGGGGATCGCGGTTCCCGCGGCCTGTCGCAATGGCGTGTGCGAGCTCTGTGAGGCTCGCCTGGTCAGTGGCGAGGCCCTGAATACCCGCAATCAACACACAATTCCGGTCACCGGGCGACTGATGATGTGTCGCACCCTGGCGCTCAGTGACCTTGAACTGGAGATAGACGCCGTTATGGCAGCCGGAGACAACCAGCCTCGCAAGTTCCAGGCAAAGGTGGTGGACGTTCGTTCCATCAGCCATGATGTTTACCGTGTGGAGCTGCAACTGCCCCGTCGCCGGGAACTGTCGTTTCACGCCGGCCAGTACCTGTCCGTGAATTTGCCGGATACAGACCCCTGCTATTTTTCCATCGCCAGTAGTCCGTCTGAAGAATTGATCGAGCTGCACATCCAGGCGACACCGGATTGGGTGTCTGCACAGAAAGTGATTGATGCATTGACCTCTGGCGGAGAGGTGACCGTTGAATTACCCCACGGCCGCGCCTGCCTGGCGTCCGCGCCCGACAAACCGCTGTTGCTGGTTGCCGCCGGAACGGGGTTTGCCCAAATGAAGAGCCTGGTGGACTACCTGCAGAAAACGTCTTACGACAAGCCTGTGAAATTCTACTGGGGTGTTCGCCGTCACGAGGATATGTATCTGCGATCCCTGGCCCAGCAGTGGCAGGAAGAGTGGCCGCCCTTTACCTTCCTGCCCGTGGTAGGGGATGACGAAGACAACGAGTGGAGTGGCCACCACGACCAGCTGGTGCGAACCGTGCTGGCGTCGGGCATGGACTGGAGCAACGTGGAAGTTCACGCCAGCGGCTCGCCGACGATGGTCTACACCTTGATGGATGCGTTACTGGAGGTGGGGTTGCCGCAGGAAGCATTTTTCTCCGATGTACTGGAATACGCCCCGAGAGGTTGAGACTCGGGGCCAGCCCCTCAGGCCTTGGGCATCGGCAAATCCGGCAACCCACTATCGTTAACCAATCCCTGCATCAACAGCTTCACACTGTTTTCACCTTCTCCCATGTGAGCATTCAGGCGGCTCAACTCGGCCATGGTTTCGCGGCTGCGGCGTAGCCGAAGGCTGGTTTCGAAATACTCCCGCGCCTTGCCCCAGAGCTCGTTGCGCAAGCTTAGACGGCCGAGTGCCAACAGCAGCTCTGCATTGTTGGGACGATCCTTCAGCCACTGCTCCGCCACCAGCAACTGCTCATCCGGCTTCAGGCCTTTTACGCGACCATACAGATTGACAAGCTCATCACCCCAGTGATTGCGCAGGACTTTCCTCAGCAGGGTTTCAGCCTGGGCTTCGTCGCCCAGATCGGCAAGCAGCCGGGCATACTCGCGAATGGTGTGCTCGTCACGGCGGAGAAACCCTGGCAGCTCATCCCAAAGTTTGGTGAGAGGCTCAAGGGACGCCGAAGGCTCACCCGAGTGGCGGCGGCATTCCTCAGCGGCACGCTGCAGAAGGTTTTGCCAAACCAGGCGTTCCAGGTCGCCCTGTTCTTCGCTCTCCATCAGGTTGCGTTTGCGGATTTCCGGCAACAGGCGGGACAGCTCGCGCCAGTCTTCCAGGCGCACGTAGGTGTTTTTCAGCAACTTGAGTACAAACGGATGGTGGGGCGCCTGCTTGCGCAGCCGCACCAGGGTTGCCAGGGCCTGCTCCAGTCGATTGCCGGCCAGTTGCAGTTGGGCCTGGGTGATACCCACTGCCATGTCGGAGCCCGGGGTGCTCTCAAAGGCCTTGCGCAGCAGTTCGTCAACCGCCTCGTGATCGCCGGATTCAAACGAGGCCTGGGCCGCTGCCAGGTAGTTGATCAGTGGCGTGTCCGCATGCTCTGCTGAAGAAGTGAGCAGCTTGCGGGCACGGGGCCAGTTACCCTCCGCCAGGGCCAGCAGCCCCTGAGTGGTTCGGCGCCGGGCCCGGCGTTCATTGCTGCGGGCCAGCCAGCCGGCGACCATGCCGGTGCCATGGCGCAATCGACGGAACAGGTTGATGGTTAGCACGGAGGCTGCCACCAGCAGTACCAGCAACGCCAGACCAATCCAGAAATTGGTTTCTATCAGATAGTTGCCCAGGCTGATGCGGATGTAGCCAAGGTCGTACTGCAACCCCAGCGCAAGCCCGGTGCCCAGCAGTAAGGCGACCAGGATGATCAGCAAAATGCGGATCATGATGCGTCTCCCTGCTCACCGTTACTGCCATTCTTTTCGGCCTCTCCGTTGTCCAGTCGACCGGCTAGTCGCGCCTTGAGCAATTCCAGCGAGCGGCTGATGTCTGGCAGTTCCGGGTCAACGTTCTTTTGGGAGAGTTCCTCCAGGGTCTGGGAGAGCGCGATGATGCGGGTGTTGCTGCTGTCGTACCAGTCATTGATGGCATTGCTGGCTTTGGTCAGGGAGCGTGAGTAGAGCTGTTGATGGCCGCGAAGTACGGCCAACTCGGCTTCTTCCAGCATCAACTGCAGATTGAGCCGTGCATAGGCGCTTTGCTCTGGAGACAGCAGGGGTTTGACCGGCTCATCGAGCCTGCGGACCACAACCACCTGAGACAGGGTTTGCTTGACCTTGTGCCATCCCTCGGCAACGAGTCCCTGCCCGGAAGCATCGGCTTCCGGGTTTTCGCCGCTACTGACAAACCCTGGGGCGCGATCATGAATCAGTGCACTGTCTGTCAGTTGGTGGATGCTGTCGATGGCCGCTTCCAGTTTCAGGTAGAGCCCGGTGCGGTCGACATCGACAATGCCCTTGAGCGCCAGGATTTCCTTGGCCAGTTGCTGGCGAACCGGGTAAACGCCGATATCGTCTGATTCCGCCAGAACTTCATCACCGGATTCCAGTGCCGCCAAGGCTCCGCGAATGTCCTTTTCGATCATGAGCCTCTGGTTGGCCACCCTCAGCAGATATTCCGCCTCGGCCAGCAGCCAGTCGGTACGAGTGCGGTTACCAGCCTCCAGCAGTTCACGGGCGTTGTGGTCGATCTGCCGTTGCTGGGTCGCGATCAGTTCACGCTGTTCAGACAGCTTGTCTTCCAGCGCCTGCAGGCGACGGCTCTGCTCACTGCCGGTCTGGCCGTACATCCGGTCCAGTTGCTCGGTGTCACTCTCCAGATTGGTGATGGACTGTTGCAGTGCCTGATAGTTGTTCCATTGCTGCCAGCTCCAGAGAGCCAGGACAACGGCCAGGGCGAGCGCCAGTAGTGTAATGATCCAGAGGGGCCACAGTTTTTGCCGTGATTGCTGATGCTTTTTGATCGGGGCAGGCAGTTGTGCGTTTGATTCTGTCACGGGCATCCTTACTTGGTGTTTCCGGAGCCTCCGTCCAGGCTGGCAAGTTGTTCTGCAACTGCAGCCACAATCGAGCTATCGGCAAGGCTTCCTGGTATACACGTTCGCCGGAGGCCGGCCAGACGTGCTTGTTCGGCAATCCGCTCAACGGGGACAACCAGTAAAGTGTTTTCAAGATTATGGCCGGTATTGTCACTGAGTGCGATGAGATTGTTCAATGTTTCTCCCGACAGTGTGACGATGGCCTCGGGGGAAAAGTCGTTCAGCATCGCGTTCAGCGTCGCTTTATCATAGTCGGGACAGAAGCGACGATAAAGGGGCAGCACGGTGACTCGCGCGCCTCTGCGTTCCAGGGTTTGCGGGATCAGTTCCCGGCCTTCCTGTCCGCGCACCACCAGAACCTTTTCGTGCTCCAGTGTGGCCAGCTCCGGCAACTGTAGCAAATCTTCGCTGGTGTGGCCGGTTTCCGGTTGCCGCGTTTCCAGGCCATAGTTGCTCAGCACCGTGGCGGTTCCTGCCCCGACGCCGTACCAGTGGATGTCGGTGGGTGTCTGGGGCCACCACTCGTCCAGCCAGTCGAGCAGCAAGGCGGCGGCATAGGGGCTGACGGCAATGACGTGGGCGAACTCGTCCAGGTTGAGGATCAGCGTGCGGGTTGCGGGGTCCTCCGGGAGCGGCTCGCGGGCGATAAGCGGCATGACCCGCGCATCGGCGCCGGCATCGCAAAAGCGCGAGGCCAGCCGGTCGGCTTCCGGTTGTGGCCGGCAGATGAGTATCCGCCGGCCCTTGAGGGGTAGTGAATCAGGTTGGGGTGTGGCCATAGATGTCAGCCAGTACCTTGTCTGCACCCAGTGCGAGTAGATCTTCCGCCAGTTCGCGTCCGAGACGCTCGCCCTCGCTGCGGGGCGCGCGGCCTTCAACGCGGAACACCTGAGTGCCGTCGACGGCACCCACGAGTCCGCGAAGCCAAAGCATGTCATCGTCTTCCAGTAACGCGTAGGCCGCGATGGGGACCTGGCAGCCGCCCTGCAGCCGCCGGTTCAGGGCCCGTTCCGCTTTCACTCGGTCCGAGCTGTCGCGATGATCCAGGGGCTCCAGCATGGCGATCAGTTCGGCATCATTGAGACGGCATTCGATGCCGAGCGCACCCTGGCCCACGGCAGGCAGGGATATGCTGTCTGGCAGGCAGTAGCGGATACGGTCATGGAAGCCGAGGCGTTTGAGCCCGGAGCTGGCCAGGACGATCGCCTGATAGTCGCCGGCATCCAGCTTTGCCAGACGGGTGTTGACGTTGCCGCGCAAGGTGCGGATTTCCAGGTCGGGCCGATAGGCGCGCAACTGGGCTTCCCGGCGCAGGCTGGCAGTGCCGACAACGGCGCCGTGGGGAAGGGCGTCCACGTTGTTGTAGTCATTGCTGACGAACGCATCGGTGGGGTCTTCCCGCTCACAGATAGCTACCAACCCCAACCCTTCCGGAAACTCCATGGGCACATCTTTCATGGAGTGCACAGCCAGGTCAGCGCTGCCCGCCAGCATGGCCTCTTCCAGTTCCTTGACGAACAGCCCCTTGCCGCCAATCTTGGCCAGTGGCACGTCCAGGATCTTGTCGCCCTGGGTTTTGATCTTGACCAGTTCCACGGTCACGTTGTCGTGGAGCCGTTCCAGTTCAGATTTGATAAATTCCGCCTGCCACAACGCCAGTGCGCTGCTGCGGGTTGCGATGCGAAGGGTTCGTTTTGACATGGTGTTCGTTGCCGGATCTGAAAAATGGTACGCCAAGGGTACTCTTTGTGAGGCGAATTGTGGAGCCGAATGTTGTGGATCCAGGCTACCCGGGGCGATGCTCCTTCAGCCATTGCCTCACAGCGGCGGCGTGTCTCCGACTCACGGGCAGTTGCCCGTGCTGGTCTGTCAGATCAATCAGATTCTGACCATCCCGTTGCTTTAACAGCGCTCGGATATAGCGCACGCCCACCAGCGTGTGTCGGTGAATCCGGAGCAGGTATTGCGAGTAGGTGCTTTCCAGCTCTTTCAGGGTGTAATCGGTGACGGTCTCGCCGCGCAGATGATGAATGGTGACGTATTTCTGGTCGGCTTCGCAGTACAGGATGCCCCGGATATCGATCAGTTCGGTCCCGCGGTGGGTACGGATGGCCAACTGTTCATCCGTGCCCGATTGCTTTTCAGCCAGCGCCTGCAATTGCACCCGGTTGACACGACCGGCCCGATTCAGGGCGTCGGCCAGCGCTTCCCGGCGCACCGGTTTGAGCAGGTAGGCCACCGCGTGTACATCGAAAGCCTGGATGGCGTAATGATCATAAGCGGTACAGAAGATAACGGCCGGAGGTGCCTCCAGTGCAGTCATTCGTCGTGCGGCTTCCATGCCATCGGTCCCCGGCATGCGGATATCGAGCAGCAGTATGTCCGGCGCCAGGCGCGCGGTTTTTTCCAGTGCTTCCTCGCCGTCGCCAGCCTCGTCACAGACATTGTAGCCAGGCAACGCCTCCACCAGTCGGCGTATCCGCTCCCTGGCCAGAGGTTCGTCGTCGGCAATCAGTACGCTGCGGTGATTGTTGTCGCCCATGCTTGCCTACTTGCTCCCTGTTGCCGGTTTTCCGTTGCCACTCGCTTTCTGCCACGGCAATCGAAGAGTGACGGTATATATATCATTCTGGTGGCTGTGTTTCAGCACGGCGGGTTCACCGAACAGGGCGTGCAGCCGGGACTGAATGTTGGCCAGTGCCATTCGGTTGCCTTCGTGGCTACCCTGGTCAGAGTCCGGGCGCGGGTTCTGCACCATCAGGTAGACCGAGGATCCCTTGCGGTAGGCCTCAATTTTTACGGTGCCTCCGTTTGGACGGGGCTGAATGCCGTGATAAATGGCGTTCTCGACCAGTGGCTGAACGGTCAGGGGCGGGATGGCCTGTTGCTCCAGTCCGTCTTCGATATGCCACTCCAGTGTCAGCCGGTCTTCCAGACGCAGCTTTTCAATGGCCAGGTAGCGTTTGCACAGGTCCAGTTCGGCGCTCAGAGGAATCAGGCGGTCACCGGTGCGCAGGCTGGCGCGGAACAGTTCGGACAGATCCAGCACGGCGTCTTCAGCCCGTTCCGGGTTTACGACGATCAGGCTGGCAATGGTGTTCATACTGTTGAACAGGAAGTGTGGATGGATTCGTGCCTGCAGCGCTGTCAGCCGGGCCTGCATTTCTGATTCCCGTTGTTGTTGCCACTGGAACTGCATATAGAAGTACCGCAACACCATCAGTGTGATCAACAGTGCCAGCAGCAGTTTCTTGGCAACGCCCTGCCAGGCTTCCAGGCCGGGTTGCGGGTGGAGCACGCTGTCGGCGAAGAGGCTGAAAGCCAGCACATCCAGCATCACGATGGCGACAATCACCGTTGTGGCACGAGTAACCGTCAGCCGTGAGAGCCAGCGCCGCATGAGGCAGATCAGCGCAGCGCTGGTCAGCACCGTCCATTGCACGAACAGGGACAGCAGGCCGAAGTAGTTCCAGTCAATCCAGTGGCTTTCAGCCTGAACGATGGACAGTACCAGCACCAGCAATTCACTGGTGACCACTAGCAGGAAAACGGCCCTGACCCGGCACAGGTCCGGCACATAGAAATCGGCGTCGCTGTCCGCGACTGCCTGGGCTGGGCGTTCCCTGTTGTGTCTTGCGGCCATTGGACCTGTTCCTGATTCTTGTTCCTGATTAGGGGAGGGCAACTGAGTGCCACGGAATGCTATAATCCCGCGATATTCCATTTACCCATTCCCGCAGAATGATGCCGGGCTGTCAGCAGGAAAGATAGACCATGTTTTGTGCTCACCAGACTGTAACCTATGATCGAGTAGGCGATACCCTCATCGTTAACACTTGTTACGTTCACTAATTGCCCCGCCGCTTTTAAAAGTCTGAATCCAAAATTATGGGTTCTCCCATGAGAGAATGGATTTGTGCAGAAAATTACAATGGAGACGTCCATTGGGCTCTAATGTGTTCGCCATTTCTGAAAATCAGTAGAGCTCATTCCCGGAGTAGAATGGCAATGATCTATGAGTAAAGCCGGAATTCAGTCTAATAGAGGTGATGGTTTTCAGACACTAGTTGCTTTCGATTGGGCCTTAACTGTTTTGTCTGATCCGAGCTACGAATGGCTCGAAATTGATTCGGTGAATTGGCCCGTAGATGATGTCGTAATAGGTAAAAGCGACGGGCGCATCATTTGTTGTCAATGCAAAAAGAATCAAACTCAGCATCGTTCTTGGCCTTTTGGTGACCTTGAAGATGAGCTGAAAAAGGCGATCGCTCTGTTCAAAATTCATGAGTGGTCAGAAGCTTGGTTTTATTCCCGGACTGCTTTTGGGGAGCTCGCTGCTCTACGAGAGTTCAGCAAGAACTTTGCAGATGAGAGTAGTTATAAATCGAGCCTGGTCGGCACTAACAAAAAAACTGACTCCCGACTCAGCCAACTTCTCGCGGAAGAAAAATCCAATCTGTCGTCCTACCAGTTTATTCAACGAATAGTCTTCGAGAATTCTCCAGAAATCGAGCGAATGACCCAACTGGTAAAGGAGCGCTTAAGCCAAACAGCAAGCAACTATTCTGAGGCATTCGACGCTATATGGCGGCAACTTAGCAACCTTGCCATGAGAGTTAGTGAGTCTGGCGTCAGTGCTGACGTTCAACACCGCTTGAGCAAAGAAGAATTGAAACTCCTTCTGAGCCGCTCTGGCTCCGTTTTAACGCCCCCACTAGCCACCGAAGATATAATTGCGACATTCCAAAGCACTTCCGCAGTTGGGAGGGCCTGGAAAACGGATATTGCACAGAAGCACCTTTCCAATCTGGCTGTAGATCAGCTGATTGAGGCAATAGAAGCAAAGCCGCAATCTGTTCTGTTGACTGGAATGCCGGGTTCAGGAAAGACCTGCGTTATGTTGGAAGTGCAGGATCACCTGGAAAGAGTTTCTAAAAACAGCAGAGAGTTCGTGCCTCTTTTCATACAATCGCGGGAGTTCGTCGATATAGCTAATGAAGAAAATCGAGCTTCCCAGGGATTGTCGGGAAACCTAGTCAACAATGTTGCACGATTGGCCGATTCTACTCACGTTGTTGTAATGATTGATTCTCTCGATGTTCTTTCCATAGCTCGAGAACACACAGTTTTAGCCTATTTCCTGTCGTTAATTGATCGCCTGCTTATAATTCCTAACGTTTCTGTAGTCACCGCCTGTCGAGATTTTGATCGTCATTATGATTCACGCATCGCACAGCGTAGCTGGGAGGTCGAGATCACCTGCCAGCCATTTGATTGGGAAAACCAGGTTAGCCCTCTACTCTCTGAGCTTGAGATAGATGCCTCCGCAGTAGATCAGACCACTCGAAATCTGGTTTGCAACCCTCGAGAGCTGGCCCTCTTCGTTGATCTTGCGTTGCGAAATGGGAGCTTCAGTGTAGTTACAAGCCAAGCGCTGGCAGAAAAATATCTTTCCGTTTTTGTGGAACAAAGCGATGCACTTGGGGATGCTGCTCTGCAGGCTGTTGAGGAAATGGCCTCAGACATGCTGAAACTCCGAACCCTTGCCCTGCCTCCACAACATTTTGGAGCCTCATATGAGGTAAAGAGGTCTTTACTTAGTAATAACGTCTTGCACGAACAACAAGATGGCCAGCTCACCTTTGGTCATCAGACTTTACTTGATGTGTTGGTAATAAGTAATGCCATCAGGCGGCGCTTGAGCATGAATGATTTCATCCAAGAACTGCCTGCGGTGCCATTCGTTCGGCCTAGCATTCGTAGTTTTGTTAAACAGTTAGCTTCGAAGGATCGCGCTGTGTTTCGAAAGCAGGTACGGACAGTTTTGTTTGGAGATGCAGCGTTTCATATTCGCCGTCTTGTTGCCGAGACTTTTTCGGAATATGCCCCTCATGACGAGGATTGGCTATTGGTTCGAGATCTAAGAAGCCGGCGCGCGGATATTTTCCATGTTCTCTATAACCAAGCTAATGGAGTGGAGTGGCATAATTTTTGGCTGAAGCACTTGGTGCCCCTATTGAAGAGCTTGAATGACCTTGATGGTTTGATTGCTCATGGCCATCGCATATCTCAATGGAAGAATCACGATGCGCCAGGCGTGATAGCCTTTTGGTCAGAACTCTTGGAAATGGAGGGGGTAGATACAGAGCGGCAAGCGATGAGCATTGGCCATCAGATCACGCGGTTTAACGAGGAAAATATTGCATTATGTGGTCCATTACTAACCAAACTTCTTGAAACACCTCGACAGGAACACAGCTTTCTCGGAGAAGCCCTGGCTCGTCTCGTAGGGCTGGGGTGTGTGGCTGACAGTCACCTTTGGGAATACATAGTGGGCGAGATGAGCGATGAAGACGTTGTTCATTTTCGTTTCAACGGAAAACTTCGTTGTTCCGCCAATGAGTTTGGTAGCAAGAATAAGAGTTTTCTGAAAGACCGCATGGATGCATCTACTGCATTGCTTGATATGGCTATCACATCGGTCGAGAGTTGGAGTAAGGCCAAGGTCCAACACTACGGTATTAATAACGATGTTTTTTCAATTGGGTTCTTGAATGAGACGTCTTATGAAGATGGTCATTCTCAGCAAGATTTTCGGCATGTTGATGATGAGCGTTTTTTGTTCGACGCTATTCAGTCAGGAATCCTTCATCAGGCTCGAATGCACTCAGCTTGGTGGGAAGATAATCGAGAGCGCCTAGCTTTTAATTCGGAAGGCTCCCTGCGCTACTTTTCGATTCTTGCCTGCACTGAGACTGTAAGCAAAAACCTTGACCTGATAGCGAGGGTGCTTAGCAAGAGCGAGTGGTACGAATCAATTTTTCAGTATGAGATTGGTTCGCTTTTAGAAGCAGCATTTTCGTGCCTCGATGGCCCGCCCCAGGAGCAAATTCAATCGGCGATATTATCACTTTATAGGGAGGCTGCCTTAGAGCATCAGGAGCAAAAATCGAGACTTTTCGCCCAAGCTCAATTAATACTTGCAGTTCCATGTCATCTGCGTAGCCCGGATGCGCAGGCTGTAATAGATAAGTGCGAGGGTTTTTTTTGGCCTTTAGAGCGGGTCCCGCGAATTGGGTCACGTGGAGGAGTAGTCTGCGCGCCATTCTCTTTCGATGTGTTTCTTGATGTTAGTGACTCAGCCGTTTTACAGCTACTAGCTCATTATGAAGGGCACGAAAGCGGGTTTGATGACTTCCTGATCGGTGGCGAGCGTCAGGTTGGCTGGCAACTTCGCGAAGCAGTATCTCGTCATCCTTCGCGTTTTGTGGAGTTCTTATCAAAGCATTGGACGAGTATCCCCTGTTGTTTCCGAGATGACGTGATGGAGGGACTCGGGACTTACCTGTTATACGAACATGGCGATTTGCGACCAAACGGAGATTGGTCGCTTATAGAAGTCTCAGATGCTTTGGATGTTGCACGAAAAATCATATTTGAACTCGAGAGGCATCCTGAACATTGGGGGCACAATCGGGCTGCCTCTAAAGCGATTGAGGGCTGTGCATTTGTGGTTTTTGATACCAACGATTCAAACCGATTGGTGGACCTAGCAGCGGGTTTCTTCGATTTCCAAGAGGAAGATTCGACAGCCGAAGACCATACCGATTTATTGACTGCTGGCATCAATAGCACCCCAGGGGGCATCGCCAATGCTTTGATGGTGTTGGCAATTCAACATGAGGATAAAGGCCTCAGCTGGCCCACTAATTTGCTGGACTCGTTGCGTAAGTTCTCCAGTAACCAGAGTCCGGCCACCCGCTCTATGCTGTTGAGGCGAATGCCTTATCTCCAACATCTTCACTCTGACGTTGGTTGGGAACTGTTTGGGAAGATTATGGAAAAGCCCGCTCAGGGGCTCTGGGGGGTTGCTGAGCCGTGTTTATACCATGCCTACCATAAGAGCTTTGAGAAGGTGGCGGGTTGGTTGAATGAACTCCGTCGATCGGGGATAGGTAAAGACTTAGAAACTTGGGGGCGAATATCTGCGCTGGCTGCCTTATCCCATAGAGTGAAATTTCCTTCGTTAATGGCCGAACTTCAGGTGCTGGCATCGGAAGATGCATGGAGCGGTGCTGCAAGCGTTTGGTCGCATCCGGGCAACTTCGTGAGAAATACAGAGCAATGCTCAAAAGGGCTCAGTAAGGGTATGGAGCAAGGTGGGCATTGTGCTTTGATCGTAGCTCGAAAGTTTCGCTCGCTCCTGCAAGAAAATGACCCACTTGCAATAGTTCCAATCGATCACCTGAAGCGTTGTCTTTCGTTGCTTGAAACACAAAGTGAATCGGGAAGGAATGATGTGGTTGGTATTGATAAGTGGCTTGGTGCCATTTCGCTGATAGACCCGATTCATGCTTTGGAGGCTTCGGAGCTTTACTTTGATTTTGTGCGGCGCACAAAAGTTCATCTTTACGACCATGAGGACTGTCTCACTAGATTGTTAACTCGACTTTTTGCACACGCTGAGGAGCTAGAAGAATCTGATAGTGGTGAGATGCTACATCGAGTGATCAGGGTCCAGGATTCGTTGTTGGCTTTGGGCGTAAATGGTCTTGATGATTGGCTTAGGGCAGCAGAGCGTTCAATGTCGCAATAGTATCGGTTCAAACCAGAGACGGACTTTGGCTGGACTCAAAAGTGGTTCGGGCCGGATTAAAACGTATATTTTAAGGCAACTTAACGGGCATCCACTTCCAGTTTACGCTTAAGTTCCCTCACTCAAAGTCCGCTCCCAGTGAAGCGCCTTGAGGTTTCAATTCAATTCTTAGTTCCTTTCAATTGTCTCCGCGGGGTGGAGATCTGGCAAAAGATCTTTAGGAGAGCACTGCAAGCATTCTGCAAGTTGGTAAATTCTTTCAATTGTAATATTGACCTCTCCCCTTTCGACTTTTCCTAAGTAACTTCTGTCTATCTCGGCTTGACGCGCCAGACCCTCTTGAGAGAATCCTCTGAATTGGCGAGCCGAGCGAAGGTTTTTTCCAAACGCATCACAAACCAACGATCGCATTTCTTGTCCCCATAAAAGACAAGACTATGCTTTCTTGAGGCATCAGGAGCCACGGCATATACTACCCATTTTATTAAATCGACTCGATCGACCGTCAGACTGAACTAGGACTCCCACATGAACGAAATTAAGCAAATTCGCGTCGATCAAATTTTGCTTTCGCTCATGAGGCAATTCGCAAATAGTCCCTTTTCAACGACTGCAATTCGAGATCTCTATTTTGACCGGATATCGCGGCGAGCCGTGAATCCGGATCGCAATTCGATTCGCAAATACATCTACAAAGAATTACTTCGACTGGAGGCTGCAGGCCTTGTAGAAAGACATGATGGCCAGAAGGGACGAGGTTGCAAATTCATTTACCAGGGCTTGCCTTCCGGAATTGCTTTGCAAAAAAAACGCTCTCCTTTCGCGCCAGTAGAGGAGAAGAATGAGCCTTTAATGGATCCCTCGACACTAAAAGGATTGAGAGAGGAGCTTTCAACTCGGAAAGTCGAATTGATGACGAGTATTGGAGAGGCAGAGGAGTATCAGCGCCTCTACAATAAATTTCCGGCGCTCCAGGAAGTTGTCAGAACGCAATATTTAGAGTCTCGCGACCGAAGCACAAAGCTTTTGGGCCAGCTGCGTGCCGTAGAAACAGTACTGGCAAATATCGGGTGTAATTCGTGATCCGACTCCGCAGATGGCAGGTTGAATGCGTTGAGAAAGCTCTTTCATCCTATGAGAGGCAGTCTCATTTCCTGTGCCACGCAACACCAGGCGCTGGCAAAACGGTAATGGTCGCCTCGGTTGCGAAAGCGCTTTTTCAGCGAGATGAAATCGATTTTGTAATTTGTTTTTCTCCATCTCGCACAGTTGCTGACGGCGTTGCAGCCACGTTCCGCCAAATTCTTGAACGGAGCTTTAATGGTCAGATCGGAGCGGCAGGGGGATCTTATACCTACCAATCCATGGGCACCCTGCCTGAAGAATTGTGGCAGGTATTGCGCGAACATCGTGTCCTGGTGGTCCTTGATGAGATTCATCACTGCTCAGGAGTCGTTTGGGAGAACTCTCCAATTGCTAATAGCTGGGGACGAACCATTTTGGAGAAGATCCAAGGGAGAGCACGATACACCATGGCACTCTCGGGTACTCCATGGCGAACTGACGACAGTCCTATCGTTCTTTCTCACTACACGACATGTAATGGACTGATATCCTGTGATTACGAGTACGGTGTGCGACAGGCTGTTTTGGATGGCGTATGCCGGTCACCGAAGATCGTGCTTACAGACAATCGCGAGATCAGCCTGAAATCGGATGAATTGGGATATAAAACGTTCGCGAGTATCAGCGAGTCTCTCAAGAATGAGCACATCACCTATCCGGATTTCTTGTTTAGAGATGAGGTCATTGACCAGGTTGTCTCTGAGGCTTCAGCAAGATTAACGAGCATACGCAAGCATACGCCTTTGGCAGGAGGGCTTGTTGTCGCAGCGTCTGTGGCACACGCTGACCAAATAGCAGGGCGCCTTGCGATGACTGGGGAGCATCCAATCATCGTCACCTATCAGACGCCTGGAGCGCAGCGCATTATCTCCAATTTCAAGACGTCATCAGATCGCTGGATTATCTCGGTTGGAATGATCAGCGAAGGCACTGACATTCCGAGACTTCAGGTTTGCTGTCACCTCAGTCGAATCCGAACCGAACTGCACTTTCGGCAGGTACTCGGCCGGATTCTCAGACGACAGCCAACGGATCCTGTGGGTACAAGTGCTTGGCTTTACGTGTTGGCTGAACCAAATTTAGCGGAATTTGCGCGCAGGATCGGAGAAGATCTTCCCGGAGAAAGGGTTGTTTCATTCGTTCCGGATTCGGAGGCTCGGGGTACTCAGAAATCGAAAGCAATGCAGTTCTACCAGGACGACAACTTTGCCTTCACATTGGATCTGGACGAGCAAGCGTCATTTGAAGACCCTGATCGATACAGCAAGACAGCAGAGGAGGAAGTGGACCTCCGTATTAGCAACCAGTACTGGAATGAAGTTCTCGCCCTTTTTGCCACTAGCACCTAAGGTTCCTGGAGGTCCTCCCCCCCTTTCCACTGACATTTATGCATGGTTTACGTAACTATGCATGGAGAGATGAAGGTCGCCGACCAATCGACGAATCGATTACTGATGGATCACGCGAATAATGGCAGTCACGTTTGATGTTGGAAAACGCAGTCATTTGAGATAGGCGCAAGTTTATGTCTGAACGAGAAGGCGACACACCCAAGATTTCGCCGGAAAGGGTGCAACAGATGGCCGAGACTGTGTTTGAATCTCGAGAGATCGCTTTGAAATGGTTAGAGAGTCCGATCAAGGCGCTAAAAGGGGAGGCCCCCAGCAAACTGCTTGGAACACCGGAAGGGTGTAGGCGAGTTTATCAGGTGCTAGCCAAAATCGAAGCCGGGGACTTTAGCTGAGGGAGGGGGGGAGATCTCTGCTAGCGCATCAGTAGATTTGGGCTGATATAAACACCATTCTGGGCAGCCAGAGCCAAGCCATGACGTGAGATCTGATAGTCGTGGGCATTTTTACTCCTGCCCCTCGGAGGCTGTTCCCGATTTTGCTTGAAATCGTCTGAAATACTGTCGTCTGAGTCAAAGGATTCATCCCAGACTGGGGCAGTCGGCCGATCATAGCGTAAAACCGAACCTCTTAGCCGCTCCAGTGGCGTAAGCTCTTAAGGAAGCTGTATGGCCAATTCGTCAGCATGCGCTGACTCAGAATCAAGACCTTCTAAGACCTCCTAGTCAGTAAACCTTTTCTTTTTCAGAAGGCCACGTTTCGAGTGGCAACCGTTTCACGCTATTCGTTCTAGCAAGCCGTCAGCCGTGACACCTATCCAGAAAGGAATTCATCCACTTGGCTTCAAGAGAGGAGGGCTCGAGATTGTACTGCTTCACGATACGGAGAAATCTAGCTACGTACCCGCACTGGCTAGAAGGTGGCAACCATTTGTCTGGGCCTCGAGCGCCCTTGCTTCTGTTCAGACTGGATTATACGAAGTAGGCATAACTGATTTTTGTTGTTAATTTTTCTCGAACCTCTGAAATCCATGCACTGCTCAGCTTTTTTACAGCAACATTTTTTTGCAACGTTATTTCGACCATCATTGATTCTTAGTTTCAACTCAGCCCGCAACATTTGTTCGTGCGCTCCACGAGACAAATCTAGGGTTGGCATAACGGCTGTGAGCGTAGACAGGACAATGCCAGAGAGAGAAGAGTTCAGTTCAGACATGAAGTGGGCACCCCAGCAGTAAGGGGATGACCGCCACCGTCGCTTTTCACCTCACCCAAGTTGGTCATTGAAATAGCCTTGAGTGCCCTGTTGAGCCATGGCATCCACAATCCGCCCGACACCCTGGATATAGGCGGCTGTGCGCAAGGGTATGGCTTTCTCCTCCGCCAGGTTGAAACAGGCATTCGCTTCACGCTCAAGACGCTGCCTGAGTTGCTTTTCCACGGCTTCGCCTGACCAGTAATCGCCCATCCGGTTCTGAACCCATTCCAGATGGCTGACTATCACGCCGCCGGCGTTGGCGATGATGTCCGGGATCACCGGGATATTACGATCCTTCAGGACGCGGTCACCGTCGCTGCTGACGGGGCCGTTAGCGATCTCCACGATCATCCTGGCCCGGACCCGATCTGCGTTGGCGTCCGTTATCTGGTTTTCCAGTGCGGCCAACACCAGAACATCGACGTCCAGTTCCAGCAATTCGTCGCCGCTAAGGGACTGCGTGTCCGCGAGGTCACACACGGAATCGTCGCAATAGACCATGCCCTTGAGTTCGCGGGTACGGTTTTTGTGACGCAGGATGGGCGAAGGATCCAACCCCTCATCACTGTAGATGCCACCCTGGGAGTCAGACAATGCGACAATATTATAACCGACATCGTGCGCCAGGCGCGCAAAATGCTGGCCGGCGTTACCGAACCCCTGGACAGCCACTGTCAGATCTTCCGGTTTCTGGTGCTGCCGTTTTACCCACAAGTCCAACACCTGCAACGCACCTGCACCAGTGGCTTCCTCACGACCAATGGAGCCCCCTAGTCCCAGGGGCTTACCAGTAATGACGCCGGGCACGTGCCGACGTTCGATCTGGGCGTATTCATCCACCATCCAGCCCATGATTATGGCGTTAGTGTTGACGTCGGGGGCCGGAATATCGCGTTCAGGGCCGATCACATCGTGAAAGGCACGGATATAGCTGCGGGACAATCGCTCCAGCTCCAGGCGGGAGAGGGTCTTCGGATCGACACAGATACCCCCTTTGGCACCACCAAACGGCAGGTCGACCGCAGCGCACTTCAACGTCATCCAGAAACTCAGTGTCGCGACCTCATCCTCGGTGACATCGGGGTGGAAGCGAATGCCGCCCTTGGTGGGGCCACGGGTATCGTCGTACTGCACGCGCCAGGCAGGAAAAACTCGCAGCGAGCCATCATCCATGCGCACCGACAAACTGGCCTGATGGATGCGTTTAGGTTGCCCCAGGCGGTGGCGACTATCGTCAGCCACCTCCAGCCACTCGTAAATGTCAGCCATTCGGGATTGGGCATCTTCGAGTAAGTGATGGGTATTACTGCTCATGGTTACCTCAATATCTCGATAGGGAAAGTAAGGTGTAGACAGCCGTGTCTTTTCTCTGGACACCGCTCCGGTGTAGGCGTTCACTTATGGCGAAATTGAATCGCTTAACCCGGCTCCACGCTCTGCCTTTGTCAACACTTGGGTACAGCGATTCAGCGCCGCCCTCTTAACGGCAAGAGTATCCTGTATTTGCCGCTTGGCTGTGCGGCACTGCTGCTCATCCCCGTTGTCGAGCGCATGAACAAACTCGGCGATTTCCGGGAGCCCCAGGCCTGCCTCACGACAAGCCCCAATGAACTTCAGCCGTTCCAGACAGCGGTAATCAAACAAGCGAAAGCCCCCCGAGGTTTTTCCGCAGGCCTGCACCAGTCGCATATCCAGGTACGTCCGAATTTGCGGCACCGACAGACCACAGCAACGGGCCGCCTGGGAAATGACATACCCTTGGCTTTGTGTTTCCGGTCCGCGTTCAACGTCAGGTTCTGCTCTTAGAGTATTCACCGTCATGTCAGTCACTCTCCGCTTTGTCGAGCAATTGCCGGGCAATGGCCTGACCCAGTTCGAAACCTTCCTGAACAGTCACAATGCTTGCGTGCGGTTTGTCCCCGGACCACGCTTCCCCGGCAGATCGAGAAGCAAAAAAGTGGACATCGCAACAGAAGGCACTGCGAATGTCGCCGTCCGTGGCCACGGAAACCAGCGAGAGAACCGCGTCCTCTGGCTGGAGCGAAAGCACTTCCTGTGGCGTGACCGTCAAGGTGACCGGCTTGTGGGTGTGGGGACAACGCGACCGAACCTGTGCGGGTTCGCCAATGACAGCCGGAAACATCAAGGCGTCGAGTGCACACCAGGTGTAGAGCGGCTGATCGTTTACCACAAACGCATGCGGCGTTTCACGCAGGGTGATGCCTGAGCCGACCAGCCGTCCCTGACCGTCATACTCGACGGTTCCGCAAGGCAGCTGTTCCAGCACCTGCACCACCTGGTCCGTCGTCCAGTTGAGCGACGCTGCAAGCCGCTCAAGAGTGACCGGACGACCCTGGACCAGCTCACGCAATAGCGCCACATGAAGCGTGGCCTCCGCTTCTCCGGTCAGGCCCAGCCGATTTACGATTTCACGCACATCATTCATGGGGCCTTGCCTTATCCCGCGCAGCAGGATAATTGTTTGACATCCTTGGTAAAGGTTTGAGCGCACAGCTTCAGACCCTCAACCATCGTCAGGTACGGGAACAGCTCATCGGCAATCTCGTTGACGGTCATGCCCGCGCGTATGGCCATCACGGCGGTCTGGATCAGTTCGCCGGCCTCACCCGCCACGGACTGCACACCCAGTAACCGCCCGCTTTCACGTTCCGCGACCATTTTAATGAAGCCTC